>Ga0209991_10001509_pt1 | contig 10578 bp, 8 predicted proteins | sample ChitaG_FD_183167 | JGI IMG/M metagenome (GOLD analysis project Ga0209991, IMG submission 183167) | Deep subsurface microbial communities from South Pacific Ocean to uncover new lineages of life (NeLLi) - Chile_00310 metaG (SPAdes)... | ecosystem: Environmental > Aquatic > Marine > Oceanic >... | reverse complement strand
GTCGTAAACACCATCCTGAAGCATAATGCTCGGATTGGTAGTGACACCATCTATTACCCCCATCTTAAGCCATTTTTCAATTTCGGTGATACTCGCCGAGTCAATGAATATTTCCATATCTAGCCCCTCCGTTTACTTTACCATATTTCGTTGGATTAGTACTACAATACGTTACGGCAAATGACGAACAATTGCCCTTATTCTCTCTGATAGCTACTATTAGGTAACGTTGTCTTCTAGCTATTGAGATTGAGAATAGAGTCAGTCGAAAACATCTTATCGGTGGTGCTGTGAACGCTGCTGCTCTAGGTAGGATCGGGATAGTTGTTGCCTGAACACCAGAGAAATTGAAAGCATTTGTTAGGCTCAGAAGATACCTGAATTTTTTAGGTAGTGTCGGTAAGAACACTTTTGATACAACTAACTTGCTGATATTAGATCGTGATCAAATATTGCTAAGTATTAGGGACTCTTAAGCCACCTCACAACATTAACTCAAACATACCTCAAAATGCATTAAAACTATATCAAGATATATGGATTTGAACGCATCTTTTTTCAACTAAAGGTTTAGTACTCGTATGAGAACTTTTCTGCTTAACTAACAGGACAATTAAAAGAGAACAAACAAAGGATAAATGAAATGAAAAAAGTTAACCAGAAAGTTAAGCGAACAAGAAATTCTGAACGTGAGCCGCGGAGGACTCGAACCTCTAACCGGCTGATTAAGAGTTAGTATGCTATTTAAAACGACTGCTTTCAGGCCAAGAGCCAACATGGAGTCAGCTAATCGCTCGCTAGAAGATTTACCTAGTACCCCTCAAAACTGTAAAATCAGGGTGCCGGTTGACCTAGTGTCTTGACACCCTGATTCTTTTCAAAACTCCCCGGCAGGGAAGGTCTCCCAGCTTTGGTAGGCCGTACAGGTCTCGAACCTGTGACACCCTGATTAAAAGTCAGGTGCTCTACCATCTGAGCTAACGGCCCATATACCAAGCCAGTTCAGCAGATCTTAAGCCTCATAAATTCTGAGAAAGCTGCTAGTGATGCTTTACCTCATATGACCCAAAAATAAAGTTCAGGTCATCTTGCAAAGCAGAAATCTTCTTCTCAGAAAAGAGCTTTTCATCTATATCAAGCATTACTTTCGTTTCACCTTTAGCTGAACCTACGATATGTGCCCTGAGGCATTCCTTTTTAGCCCTGTCCGGCTCACCTTGAATTTCAAATGTTAGTGTGCCGCGAGAAATAAATGATGACGAGTTAGTCGGTAAGGAATATGTTTCTAGCTTTGCCTCACCTACAACCGTTCCCTGCTTCAGAATAAGGTCTCTTATCTCATCATAAAGTAGCTCAGGCTTTATATCTTTGTATGTTTTTCTAATCTGCATTTTTGTCTCTCCATATTTTAGTCCTATCGCCAGCCTCGTAATAGAGGTTTACACTATAAGTTTATAATGTGCTCTTGTCAAGCTAGCTCAACTGTCCATTGTGAGGTTAAGCGTCTAATATTTTGTATGCCTCCTCCTTGTCGACTTCGGTCACATAGCAAATGCCACTAATTTTTGCTGCTTCCTCAGTTAAGGCTGCAATATCATTCCGAGTAATATATTCTAGGGCAAACTTGCGGGATCCGGCTGCTATCTGACGTAGGCCTTGATCGAGTCTTTGCATGTAGGTGTATAGACCTAGTGCGCCTGTGGGTATCCTCTCGAAGTCATTGCCAAATCTTTCCTTCAATTCTGGCGCAGTGATGAATACTTCCTCAGGGGATGTGCCGAATCGTTCAATATATACTGGCACCTGCTTTTCTGCCATTCGTTTTCCAATGGTCTTTCCTACCATAGCGGCTGCCATAGGAGCCCTGGCCATACTTATAGCCTTAACGTAGGGGGCACCCAGTGCCAGTCCCTTGAATATCTGATCTTCAAAGGTAAATCCGCCGGCGACAGCAATATCTGGGAGATGCTCTCCTTTTGCAGCAAGCTTTTCTGCAAATTTGAATGCCAGCGACCATAAGTGAACTCCCGGGAGTCCCCATTCGTTCATCATTCTCCAGGGGCTCATCCCTGTTCCACCACCGGCACCGTCTACGGTCAAGAAGTCTACCTTAGCCTTGGAACAAAACTTCAACGCTCTCGCTAGGTCGGCTGGTCTAAAAGCTCCAGTTTTAAGAGAGATATACTTAGCTCCTCTCTTGCGAAGTTCTTCCACCCTCGCAATGAACCCTTCCTCCGTAACCATTCCTACTCTGGAGTGCCTCTCAAACTCCTTGAATTTTCCTTGTTTGAATGCCTCGACTACTGTTGGGGAATCTGGGTCAGGAAGTAGGATATAACCTCTCTCTTTAAGGAGCCGTGCTCTGTCTAGGTTTTCGATCTTCACCTCGCCGCCGATGTCTTTTGCACCTTGACCCCACTTGAGTTCAATGGCTTCGACGCCTAGCTGAGATATGGCATATTTGTCGACTCCCAACTTAGTATCCTCGATGTTGGTTTGGAGGATGACTATGCCATAGCCATCTTGTTGCCAGTCTTTATATAGTTTTACCCGGCGTTCAAGTTCCGGGGAGTGAACTACTTTACCATTAACTATTTTAGAACCTGGATCCATTCCGCAGACGTTTTCTCCGATGGTGAGTGGTATACCTGTGATGGCGGCTCCTATAGCTAGACCTTCCCAGTTGTTTTTGGCAATAGCAGTTGAGCCCATAGCTCCTATCATTACAGGCAGTTTAATCTTGATACTGCCGCCTACGCCGATAGTCCTCTCCAGGTTTACATTTGTGAAGATAGCCTTATCTGGGCTCTCTTCTATCCCCTTGGCTCCTATCACAGTTCCTAAAATGGTGAAGTGAGACAGATCTACCGGGTAATCCTTCTCTGCGCCAGTGGTGATGATACCAAACGGTTGGGGATATATGGCTTCCGCTCCTCTGTAGGCAGATTTCCCAATTTCACACATACCAATACAACCATCTATGCAGGTGGCGCACATTCCACTGATTGCGCTAATGGAACCTTCAGTTCTATTTTTAGTCAGCGTAGCTGCAGATGCATTTATTCTTGATAGAGTCATTCACCCACCTCCTTCTTGCTATTTCTTGTTGAACAATTTCGTGCTTTTGCTTTCTGCTTGATTACCCCTTTGCTTTTGGTTTCTCTCTTATACATGTTCCACAATTCCCCTCAGCTCCCATATAACACATAACGTCTGAATAGAACTCAGTACAAGTTGGCTCAAGTCTGAGGCAGCTTCCGCATACCACTTGTGGAGGCTCTGTACCTTGGCAGCGGAGTTGGCATGCGGGGCAAACGTACATGCAAGCCCCACACTGACGACACACCTCCGACTTGCGGTCGAACGGGGTTGCTATTCTTATCTTTCCCCCTCTGTTCACAAAACCTATTGCTTTAGCATCCATCTGCTCGACGCACATTCTAACGCACAACCCGCAGTACACGCAGTCCTCGTTATCTACTTTGAACCTTACCTTCTGTACGCCGAGTTTAGTGGCAAGGTCCTGAATATTTTTAGAGCTCGGACAACTTGCTAAAAGGAGTTCAACCAAAACCTTTCTTGCTTTTATCACCCTATCAGAGTGGGTTCTAACTACAAGCCCTTGACTGACAGGGTAAGTACAAGAGCTTACTAGTTTAGTGTTTTCTTCTTCACCTATCTCCACAACGCAGAGACGGCAACCTCCCCATGCCGAAAGCCCCTCACGGTAACAAAAGGTGGGTATCTCTATGCCGTAGAATCTAGCTGTTTCTAATATAGTCCACCATTCATCCGCCTGAACATCTAGACCGTTTATCCTAAGCGTTAACATCTGTCTCTCCGCTTTGTTTCCTTATTACTTTCGTCCCTTGTAGAACAGGTTCAGGTGCTTTCAAACCAGAAAGCTTAGTAATAGCGCTAAAGCGTGTTGGACAAACCTCAAGGCAAACCCCACATTTAATGCATTTATCATGCTCAATGATGTGAACGAGGCCCTTGCCGCCAGTGATAGCCTCTACGGGACAGTTTCGGAGGCAAATCATGCACGCCTGACATTTCTCTGGCTCGATATAATAAGATATCAGTGCCTTGCATACCCCAGCTGGGCAACGCTTTTCTTTGATATGGGCTTCATATTCATCCCGGAAGTACCTCAGAGTGCTAAGGACCGGGTTCGCCGCCGTCTGACCGAGGCCACAGAGGGATGTCTCCTTTGTAACAAGTGCCAATTCCTCAAGCAGTTCAATATCGCCTTCATTCCCTTTTCCCCCCGAGATATCGGTTAGTATTTCATGCATCTTCTGGGTACCTTTGCGGCAAGATAGACATTTGCCACAGGATTCGTCATTAAGAAAAGCGGTATAGTAGCGGGCAATATCAACCATGCAGGTATCTTCATCCATCACTATCATCCCGCCTGAGCCCATAATAGACCCAGCCTCTGTTAGGCTTTCATAATCTACGGGTAGCTCGAGAAGTGATGATGGAATACAGCCACCGGAAGGTCCCCCTGTTTGGACAGCCTTAAATCTTTTACCGTTCGGAATTCCTCCACCAATATCGTAGACAATTTCACTAAGCGTTATTCCTAATGGAACCTCAACGAGACCTGTATTGTTTATCTTCCCCACCAAGGAGAAGACCTTAGTCCCCTTGCTTTTTTCAGTCCCTATTTTTGAATACCAGCTTGCTCCCTTCGATATTACCAGAGGGACATTGGCCCACGTCTCAACATTGTTTATATCAGTAGGCATGTTCCATAGCCCCCTCTCAGCGGGGAAAGGCGGCCTCTGTCTCGGTGTGCCTCTCTTCCCTTCAATTGAGGCTATAAGAGCTGTCTCTTCTCCGCAGACGAAAGCGCCTGCACCCATTGATATTCTTATGTCAAAGCTGAAGCCCGAACCCAGTATGTCATTGCCCAGAAATCCATATTCCCTGGCTTTTTCAATTGCTATCTTACAGTGGTCAACCGCCAGCGGATATTCATTGCGTACGTAGATAAAGCCTTCGCATGCCCCTATTGCGTAGGCTCCGATTATCATGCCTTCTATCACACTGTGAGGGTTTCCTTCTAGTAAGCTACGGTCCATGTACGCTCCCGGGTCTCCCTCATCAGCATTGCAAATTACATACTTTACCTCTCTCTTTACTTTCCTGCAAAGCTCCCACTTTCCTCCTGTTGGAAAACCAGCGCCTCCTCGTCCACGCAGGCCAGACTGTTTTATTTCCTCGATTACTTTGTCAGGGGCTTTATCCTGAAGAACTTTCGACAGAGCACTGTAACCATTTGCTGCTAGATAGTCGTCGATGCTCGTCGGGTCTACTTGGAGGTTATTCTTTAATAACAGGCGTTTCTGCTTCTTGAAAAAAGGGATTTCAGTTAAATGTACGAATCTTTCCCCTGTATTGGGGTCTGCATATAATAGTCTATCTATAATTCTTCCTCCGAGGACCGTCTCAAAGATAACCTCCTCTGCGTCATCGGCAGATACCCTTTGATAGTATACCTCTTCTGGATATATGATAATGTTCGGTTCGCTTTGGCAGAAACCACCACATCCCGTGATTCGCATGGCAAGCTTATCATGAAGAGAGTCCTTCTCGAGCACCTTTTGGAACGATTCTATAACTTCTGATGAACCACGGGCTTGACAGCATGTGCCTGACGGTATCACTACAAGCGGTACCCTCGATGACCTGCTCTGTCTTATCCTCGCTCGCACCTCCTCAAAATCCTTAGGGGTTCGTATTCTGTCTATTTTTGCTTCAGCAAGCATAACTTTCTTCACCTGATTGTTTTCAGAATTGACTCTACTTTCGTTGGGGTCATTTGACCATAATATTTGCCATCTATCACAATGACTGGGCCTATGGCGCAACATCCAAGACACATCACTGTCTCCAAAGAGAATTCTCTATTTTCGCTGGTCTCTCCAGGTCCGACGTCCAGCTTTCGCTCAACCTCTTCAGCAATTCTACTGGCAGCTCTGACGTGGCAAGCTGTACCGAGACAGACTTTGATGAGGTGGCGACCCCTAGGCTTGAGGCTGAAAAACTTGTAAAAGGTGGCGACGCCATAAACATCAATGAGGGGCATGTCAAGCGTTTTTGCAGCTTCTATTAACTTTTCTTCAGGAAGATAACTACACTCTGCTTGGATATCCTGTAATACTGATAGTAAAGTTTCATCCTTTTCATTTTTGGCTGATTCCATCAATTTTTGACTCATAATAGCGGTAATAATTTGATCAGAGGCACATCCATCACCCATTCTTACCGAGATAGATACTGGTAGCTCCCTCGTAAGTTCTCTGATTATAGCATGAAAACCCGGCTCTAAATTTATTAATTGGGCTAACTCCTCTAGCTATGCCTTCCTCGCCTCAAACCAAGTTGACATTTCCATTCCTTATATATTTACTGCAATACCCCTTTCTTTTAGGTATTGCTTGGCTTGTGAAATTGAGACTTCACCGAAATGGAAAATTGAAGCCGCCAGAACTGCTGATGCACCGCCCAGTATAACAGCTTCATAGAGGTGTTTCAACTGGCCTGCTCCACCAGAAGCGATAACCGGAATGCTAACCGCTTCGGCTACTGCCTTGGTCATCTCTAAATCATAGCCTTCCCTTGTTCCGTCAGCATCCTTGCTGGTAAGCAAAATCTCACCTGCCCCCAAATCCTCCACTCTCTCTGCCCAGCCAACAAGCTCTATCCCGGTAGCCTCACTGCCACTTCTTACCACTACCTCCAGTCGGGGAAGGCCACTATTTGGTGGATTCTTCCGGCCATCAATAGCCACCACCAGCTTGTCTCTGCCAACTTCCTTAGCTGCCCTTTTTATAAGGTCAGGGCTTCTGACAGCAGCCGTATTTATAGAGACTTTATCCACACCAAGGTTAAGCAAGACCTTCATATCCTCAATACTGCCTACACCACCACCTACGGTAAAGGGAATGGTAACCACCTCACAGACCCTTTTAATCCATTCCAATCTTGTCTTTCTATTTTCTACAGTGGCAAAGATATCTAGGAAGACAAGCTCATCGGCACCCTCACGGCAATAGGCAGCGGCTGCTTCTACGGGGTCTTGAGCATCCCTGAGATTTTCAAACCTGACCCCTTTAACCACTCTTCCATTCCTGACATCGAGGCAAGGTATAATCCTTACCTGTTTCATAAGCTCATTATAACCCATCGTTGTTCTAAGCTCAACAAAGTGTACTCGTCCTCTACCCATGTCCTCTCTTATTCTGATAGCCAGCTCATAGTTCGGAGAGGGCAAAGGGGCTCTCTATGCAATCGAGGATTTGGGAGTCCTACTTGCTAAGCTGGAGCTTAAGAGCTATTATGTTGGGAGAAATACGGGAATCTTGTAGATGAAAGACGGGCTTTCGCTAACGCAAAACTCACGGTAAACGAAATAATGGCATATAGAAGTTACCAAAGTTTTAAACTAACCCCTATATGGGCCTTAATAGGGCTAAACTTGCTGCTCTTTATAGCTACTTGGATAGTTCCAGGACTTATTTTCCTGCTTGGATTGCAGCCAGCAAGTTTCCTGGATAGGCCGTGGGCGATAGTAACTAACTTATTTATGCATGCCGGCCTGTGGCATATCCTAGCTAACATGCTGACTCTTTATTTCTTCGGCACATACTTATCTAGATTGATTGGAGAGAGCAAGTTTCTAATCGTTTATTTTGGCGGAGGTATACTAGGCAATGTTTTGTTCATACTACTAGCGCCGCCGCTTTCCGTGGCTGTTGGTGCCTCTGGGGCTGTCTTTGCCTTGGGCGGAGTGCTCACTGTGATGAGACCTAAACTAAGGGTGTTTATATTCCCGATACCCGTCCCCCTTCCCCTCTGGACGGCAGTTATCGGGGGCTTTATCATACTCTCTTTTATGCCTTACATAGCGTGGCAGGCTCACTTGGGCGGCTTAATTGTTGGTCTCATAGCAGGCTACTTCTTTAGAAAGAAGGAGCGCTATTTCTTTTAGTCTGACTACTATTCAGCCCCTCCCAATGCCCAATTGCACTTTATAGTATTTTGTTTAATGTACGGGGACAGGGATACGTTTCTTTAATTTACTTGCTATTATTGCTTAAATAGTCAGGCACTAAAATGTGGGTTCTTGACAAGGCTAGCTTGGCTACTTATGATGCCCATTGTTGCTCTGTGCCAGTGTTGCTGACGAGGTGCACAGGTATAGTCAGAAAGGTACCAAAAGGCAGGCTACTATGACCGAAGATTCAAATCAGCTTGATGTTCAGGTAAAAGCTATCGCTGCTACCTTCCTCACCCCGCTGCGAGAGCGGGTGGCACATCTCATCGAACGGCCTTGGCTGGATGTCCAACAGGAGATTGAGGCTCTCGCACAATCATTGCGAGATGAAAACGCCAATCGAGTGGTTGACGAACCGAGTAAAAATCACCTGGTGCACTCGTCCCTATTACTGTCGGCATACCGAGTACTTTCTTCGCTGATTGACGATAAGGCGCTACTGCTGGAGGATCTGTACGGCGCCCTTTACGATGAACTTAAGCAAGGGGTGGAAGCTTACCTGGTTGAGCGCTTTGACATATCCCCCAGTGCACCCGAAGAAGCGTTCGCCAAGGCATCAGTGAACTTGAAGAAAATCGGTGACAAGAAATTTGGTCGTGCTTTCGTATATGAACGGGAAGTCCTGGATAGGACACAGGGCGTTACCGTTATCCGTAAATGCTTTTTCAACGACTTCTTTCGTGCCAATGGTACATTAGAATTGCTGCCTTTGCTCTGCAGAGGAGATGAATTATGGATGAATGAGCTGAACAAACCGAAATATGGAGTGAAAGCCTTTCGCACAGCACTCTTGTCGAAGGGTGATGATGTCTGCCGCTTTCATATTACTAAGGTGAACCCCCCGCAGTAGAAGGTGGTTAAGGATAAGTCGTGTCAAGATTTCCGAAGCCTGACAAGGTGCTGCATCTGATTAAAAGAGTGCAATGTGCCTTCTGCTCGGTGAGCCTCGGCCGTTAGGTGGTGCGCTCCTACGGATTCCTATCGACACAGCTCTTCACAGGTCTTAAAAGGTGTAGTCAAAATCCTTGTCTAAGGGGTGAACCGGGCGTGATATATTTTTAAAATTTAAAGACTTAAAATTCATGGTTAGATACTCAGGGGTATCAACGTCAAGAATTTTCTTCGCCAGAGGCCCGAAGCTAGCCTTAAAATGTATTGCTGACTTTAGAACTATTATCCTTTTTTCAGTCGGTTCTATGCCTGCTCGGCGGAAAATTTCAGCATCCAGAGCTTGTATATGCCGTTCTGCAATAATAATTTCAATACCATCCGCATCAAGAACTACAGTGCGTCCCATATTAACTAGCAAACCTTTCATCATAGGACCTTTATGGAAAAATTGTCCATCGGTAATAGTTTTTACCATAGCTATAATTTCCACAGGTCCACCTGTTATTTCCTTTGGTCCAAATTTACCTCCTAAACTTAGCTTCACTTTAGAACCAACCCCGGCGTTTATCGCTTGCTGTACAGAGTCTGGGTCACGAATCAAAGCCAGACCTACGTTTCTAGCCCCTGCCTTTATCAAGGCTCTCAGAATGAAAGTAGAATCGCCTGTCCCTCCTCCTCCTGGATTATCCGCAACGTCTGCAATAATAATCGGGCCAGAAGGGAATTCCATAGCCTCTTTAACAGCTTCTTCAGGGGAAAGAAATTTCTTCTTGAATTTATCTCGTCTCCCCCAAATTGTTCTTGCCAAGTCACTGCTAATATCCTCAGCGAGCTTACTATCACCATCAGTGACTGCTATAACAGACATCATTGCATCAGGGATGTCTGACCAGGCAAAACCATGCATTACTGCTACGTTAATTACCTTTGGGTTTTCTTCCCATTTGTGGACTTTCTGAAGTAGTTCTACATGAGGTTCACTAGCCGTTTCTATAGGCTGGGCTAAAATTGGAATGTGTCTTAATTTCATTATCGGTGAGATTTCCTGCTGTATCATTTTTACTATGCACTCTCCTGCCTCATAACCGCGCTCAAAACCATCAATATGTGGATAGGTTTCGTAAGGGAAGAAGACATCGGCACTTTCCACCATTGTATCCGTTACGTTTCCGTGGAGGTCTAATGTAGCTACAATTGGCATTCTAGGCCCTATTACGTTTCGAATGGCCTTCAGCAGGTCTCCCTCTGCGTCTAACGCAGTTTCTGAAACCATCGCTCCGTGAAGAGAAAGAAGCACACCATCAACATTCTTGGTAGCAGTGATATTTTTAACTATTTTATTTTTGGCAAATTCAAACATTTCTCTGGTAGTTAATCCAGTTGGCGTAGCAAAAGTTGCCATTATCGGAATTATCTCAAATCCCTCATTTTTTGAAGCCTCTATCATACCACCAATATCTGTCCGTGTACCTTTGAAGTATGGAATTACTTCATCGGAATCTTTTAGATAAGCTTCTTCATACTCTTTCCGTCCGGCTTTATTAGGGCAGAAACAGTTAGTTTCATGCTTAAATTCAGCAATGGCAACCCTTGCTCGTTTCACAAATCTATACCCCCAC
>Ga0209991_10001508_pt1 | contig 10587 bp, 8 predicted proteins | sample ChitaG_FD_183167 | JGI IMG/M metagenome (GOLD analysis project Ga0209991, IMG submission 183167) | Deep subsurface microbial communities from South Pacific Ocean to uncover new lineages of life (NeLLi) - Chile_00310 metaG (SPAdes)... | ecosystem: Environmental > Aquatic > Marine > Oceanic >... | reverse complement strand
CATGGAATACAAGCAGTGACCAGCGATAATATACCCGAGGGGTAAAGGGCAAAAAGGTAAAGGACAAGGAGGCAAAATGGCAGAGAACTACGATGTAATAATCATTGGGGGCGGCCCTAACGGGCTAACAGCTGCTTGCTACCTGAGCAAGGCAGGGCAGAAGGTCTTGCTATTGGAGAAGAGGTATGAGCTGGGTGGCGGCCTGGCAACGGAGCAGATAACGCTGCCGGACTTCTTCCACAACACCCACGCTATATATCACCTGATGGTGGACTACGCCCCTGTGGTCAAGGACTTTGAGCTGGAGACGACGTACGGCCTAGAGTGGATCCACCCCGAGCTCGAGTTCGCCATGCTGCTGAGCGACGGCAACAGCCTGTGCATCTACCGGGACTTAGCAAAGACCTGTCAGTCGATAGCCAGGTTCTCGCAAAGGGATGCGGACAGCTACCGCGAGATGACCCAAAGGTTCTACAATATCGTGAATGATTTTATGGGCCCCGCCACCTACTGCGCCCCGCTGCCCCTTCTGGAGCAGGTGATACAGCTGGATCAGAGTGGTGATGTAGGAAAAGACATCAACGCTCTAACCGAGGAGACCCCCGAGGAAATCGTGAATGAACTCTTTGAGAACGACGTCGTCAGGACCCTGATGCTCTATATTGCCTGCCACTGGGGGCTGCAGTATGACTCCGGTGGGGTAAGTTACATGGTGCCCCTGCTCATCAACCGGGCGACGAACTACCGGCTCATGAAGGGAGGCTCCCACCGCCTCTCCAACGCGCTTACTAAGTTCATTCTGGAGTGTGGCGGGGAGATCATCACCAATGCCCAGATAGAGCGGATTATCGTGGAAGGCGGGACGGCAAAGGGAGTAGAGCTGGAGGACGGTACCCAGTACATGGCCAGCAAGGCGGTAATCAGCACCATCGATCCGCACCAGACATTCCTCAAGCTTGTAGGAGAAGACAACCTGGAGCCAAATTTCGTGGAGAAGATCAAGGCATGGGAGTGGGAGCACTGGAGCCTATGCCACCTGCACCTGGCCCTCGAGGAGCCTCCGCAGTTCGCCGCGGCGGCCAACAACCCGGACCTGAACAAGGCCTTCATATACGTCCTGGGCTACGAAAGCACCGAGGAACTGAAAAAGCACTGGGACGATATGGGCGAGGGGAAACTGTCAGACACCCCTGCCTTTAACTGCTGCTTCCCCAGCGTCCACGACCCTTACCAGGCACCTCCGAACCGGTGCTCTGGCCTTATCTCGCAGATGGCGCCGTATAATCTCGATGGGAACAAGGACAAGTGGCTGAGCATGAAGTTCAAAGAGGAGTGCGCCGAGAAGCAGTTGGCGGTGCTGCAGAAATATGCCCCCAATATGACTAAGGAAAAGGTAATGTGGTGGAACATGACCACTCCTGCTGACATCGAGAACAAGTTTGCCAATATGGTCCAGGGCTCCATTAAGCAGGGAGCCTACGACTCCCTTCAGATGGGATACAACAGGCCTAATGAGGAATGTCCTAACCATAGAACGCCGATAAAGAACCTTTATATCGGAGGGGCAAGCGGCTATCCCGGCGGCCTGGTTACCTTCGGGGGAGGATACGGCACAGCCAATGTGGTGGCCGAGGACATTGGAGCGGAGAAATGGTGGTCAGAGAGTGAAAGCGTAACCGCTGCCCGCACCAAGGGAATGCCGCTATAGAGACGAACATGCTTATTAAACGCTGAGGAGGTTCACCATGGCAGCTCCAAAATATGACGCAATAGTGGTAGGAGCTGGACCAGGAGGATGTGCCTGTGCCGCCCTTCTGCAGAAGTGGGGCATGAAGACCCTGCTGCTGGATAAGAACGACCGGGTGGGCGGCAAATCGCTGAACATGAATAAAGACGGGCATACCTATGAACTCTGGCCGGTACTGGCGACGCCAATGCTCAATACTAAGTTCGAGGAGGTGGCGACGGAGCTAGGGATGAAGCTTAAAATGTCGGAACTGGTGCCCGCCATGAAGGGTGGTGGCTTCTTATACAAGCCCCCCAAATCAAAGAAATATGAAAGCTTCATACTAGTCCCCCCCATGATGATCCCTGAACAATTGACGAAGGAGGAAACAGAGGAAGTTAACCGTCTCTTCAGTGACATGCATGCCCTTACCCCCGCGGAGATGGGTGCACTGGACGATGTCAACTTTCACGATTTCCTCTCCCGCTACAATATATCCCAGTCCATATATAGCTACCTGGCGGTGATGGTCAATATCCTCTTCGTGGAGCCTATCGACTTAGTTGCCGCCTCAGAGATGGCGAAGACGATGAACGACTTCACCACCAAGCTGGGCTCGGCCTATTTTATCGGCGGCCAGGCTCAACTATTTGAAAATTTCATGAAAGCGTTTAAACGCGACAGTGGTGAACTGCGCCTGCGCACCAGGGTGGAGCGAATCATTGTCGAAGACGGCCAGGTACAGGGGGTGTACACCGATAAGGGCGCCTTCAAGGCACCGATCGTGGTAAGCAACGCCGGTATCCAGCCTACTGTGCTCAAGCTGGTAGGAGAGGAGCACTTCGACAAGAGCTACGCCAACCACATCAGGGACCTGGTTCCCTCCCTGGGACTGATGGGTAGCCGTTACTTCTTGGACAAGGTGGTATTTGAAGACAGTGCGTATATCATCTACTCTGACGACAGCTGGTGGAACATGGAACGCTACATGAAAGCGAAGGCGGGCGAGATTCCCAAGGATATGCTCATCATTGTCTTCAACCCCTCAGGCTTCGACCCCAAACTCGCACCCAAGGGCAAACAAGTTATACTGACTGCGACCCTGTGCATAGCCGACCCGAAAATGAAAAACATGAAGGGGTGGCTGGATGCGCTGGATGAGCAGGTAGCCAAGTTCAATCCGGAGATTCGCAAACACACGATACGCCGCGAGGACTATACCACCGCTGACGTCAGCCGGGTAACCCGGGATAGTGTGGTCCCCGGGCAGGGCGGTGAGTGTATCGGTCTGGGTCAGATAGTGGGCCAGTGCGGCCGCCATAAGCCGTCGCCCAGTGCTCCGATACAGGGCCTGTTCTACGTCGGCGTTGATTCTGGCGGCTATGGAGTGGGAATACATCATGCCACGGAGTCGGCCGTAAATGTAGCGCCCATGGTGCTGCGATACCACCAGACACATTAAGCGGTGTGCACCCGTTGCATCCTGCCGACATTACAATCAAATAATGGGAAATCTCGGCTGAAAGTTGAAAGGGGAAAACCCAAATAAAAAAGGAGGGGACATGGCAAACTATGTTGTACTGATGAAGATGACTCCCGAAGGTGCCAAGAATCTCAAGGATGCTCCAAAAAGGTTGGCCAAATACAACGAGATCCTGGCCGCTGAAGGGGCAAAGATCACTGCGGCTTATGCCACACTAGGGCAATACGATTTTGTCGCCGTGATCGAAGGCCCTGAGGACTTCGCCAAGGTCGCCAAATGCTCTGCGGCTATATCCATGCTGGGAGCGTTAAGCACTCAAACCATGCCAGCCATGCCGGTGACAGACTTCTTCAAAGTGGTGGCAGATATCTAAAGAAGGTTTAACCCCTCGGTCAGCCAGGCTTCCTGCGATTGGTTATATAATGTGGTTATCTCGGGTGGCTGAGTAGAGTGGCCTATTTATTAACACTGAACCGCATTAAATTCAAAGCTGAACGGGAAAAACCGGGGTATGTTGCATCCACTCGAATGACGTTTACAGCAGCCGATCCTGACTATTACGTATTTATATAAAGGCTAGTGGACTGAACCAAACACGAGGAACTATCGTGACTTCTGGGCCTGCTGCTTCTGCGCTTCTCCAGCTTTGGCTTTCTTTTCTTCCTCTTCTACCAGCACCCGACGCAGCACCTTACCGATGAGGGACTTGGGCAGCGCATCCCTGAACTCAATAAGCTTGGGTATTTTGTAGCGAGCCAGGCGAGGTCGGCAGAACTCGATGATCTCATCCTCAGTAGCACTCTCTCCCTCTTTGAGTACGATAGCCACTTTCACCGTCTGGCCTCTGTAAGGGTCGGGAACGCCAAAACACGCCGCCTCCTTTACCTTGGGGTACTCATAGAGGACCTCCTCGATCTCGCGAGGATAGATGTTAAAACCGCCGGCGATAATCATCTCCTTTTTGCGGTCTACTATGAATATGAATCCATCCTCATCCATCCTGGCCAGGTCACCGGTATAGAGCCACTCACCACGCAACACCATAGCCGTCTCCTCTGGCCGGTTCCAGTATCCCTTCATCACCTGGGGTGCCCTGATGGCTAGCTCACCGATCTCGCCCAGGGGCATCTCCTTCTCGCCAGTCTCCGCGTCCATTATTCTTGTCTCAACATTCGATATGGGCAATCCAATGCTTCCTGTCTTGCGCACCCCGATCATGGGATTCGAGGTTACAACAACAGGGGCCTCGCTCAGGCCATAGCCCTCCGCCAGCTTGCCTCCAGTGAGCCTCTCGAACTCCTGTTGCACCTCCAACGGAAGCGGTGCAGCTCCGCTAACGCAGGCCTTGATAGAGCGCAAGTCGTATTTGCTCACTTCGGCGAAGTTGTTGATGGCAACGTACATGGTAGGAACGCCGGGGAAGAAAGCGGGCCGGTATCGATTGATTGCCTTAAGCACCTGCTCGGTTTCAAATCGGGGCAGCAACACCATTGCAGAGCCAGTGAGCACGGAGAAATGCATTACCGTAACCATGCCATATACGTGGAAGAGGGGCATAACCCCCATGACCACCTCCTCCCCCTGATTCAGACCTATGGGGATTGCCCAAGATCTCATCTGGTAGACGTTGGCAACTACGTTGCGGTGTGTAGCTATCGCCCCCTTGCTGAGGCCGGTGGTCCCCCCCGTATACTGGAACATAGCCACATCGTCGGGGTCTGTCTTCACCGCAGGCGATGTGGTGCTGAAGCGATGTAACAGATCCTGAAACTTATAGATATTCTTTACCCTGGGGATTCTGACGCGATGCCCCTCCTGCCGTTCCATAAAAGCAACGAACGCCTTACGGCTCTGCGCAGGCAGGTACTCCTTGATATTGGTTACTACCACGTTTTTCAGGCTAGTTCGCTCCTTCAGGCCCATGATCATCTTGTAGAACAGGCTGAGGACGATTATGGTCTCTGCGCCGCAGTCTTTGAGCTGAAACTCCATCTCCCGCGGCGAGTACAGCGGATTGGTGGCTACCACTATGGCTCCTGCTCTAAGAACAGCGTAGTAGCTGATGACGAACTGGGGGCAGTTGGGCATGAGCAAGGCTACCCTATCGCCTTTCTTGACCCCCATTTCCAGAAGAGCGTTGGCCAGCTTATTGGACGCCTTTTCCAGTTCCCTATAGCTCATCATTGACTCGTCACCGAAGGCTCCAGGAAAGATAATGGCGGTACAATCGGCATAGCGGCGTGCTGATTCCTCCAGCAATTGCTGCAGGGTATGATTGGGATAGTTCATAGCATGGGGCACCCCGGGATCATAGCTCTTCAACCAGATCTTTTCCATGATTACCTCCCTTCACATCCTTTACTAACGTGTAGAGGCTAGACCCCAAACTCCTCCCTGAATTCCTTGACCTGATCCGTGGATTCTTCCCGCCTCCGCGGCGACATTTTATCAGGCAAGTTGCTATCTACCTTATGCCCGGTGACTACACGGTCGATGTCTCTTCTGGTTGTTTACCTGTAGCAGCGATAAGACAAGAGCTCCACTATTCTATATAGAAGCTTATTGAATAATACCACTTTTTGCTAACAGCTATATCTTCCCACCTCTATGATACCGTCAGCGATATCCCTGCGAAGCTGAACACCGTTTATGGGAGTGAACTGAGATACCTTCCTCAATGTCATAAGTTGACTATCAAGCGCGTCTCCGGTCTCCATCGCAGCCAGTATCTGCCGGGCATAGCCCCTTATTCTAACCATAGCATCGTTTGAATAGAGCCGCACCATGTCTATCTTCATTCTTGACCGCTGCTCCCCTGAAGACTCAATGGACTTGAGAGCTCTCAGAAGACCGCTCTCCACAGCATATATCTCCTGGGCAATGTCGGACAGCAGTCCCAGGATCTCCTGCTCCTCCTCTAAGGCCATTCCGTACTTCTGCGCTGCGCCACCACACAGGAACAGGAATATCTTCTTAGCCCTCTCGACTAGCCTTTGCTGGTATCCCAGGGGGCCATCGCCTGAACTGGGAGAGAGCGGCTCCATTGCTGGCACCTCCTCTCTCACCTTCTCCGCCACAGGTAAAAGGGGTATCTCGTTCTTCAAAGCCTTCCTCATTAGCTGTCCAATGATGAGGAGCCGATTTATCTCATTTGTCCCTTCGAATATCCTGAATATTCGGTTATCTCGATAGATCCTTTCCACCGGGTAGTCCTCGCAATACCCGTAGCCGCCGTATATCTGAACCGCCTCATCGGCCACATAGTCTAACATTTCCGAGCAGTAGACCTTATTGATGGAGCACTCAACCACGTACTCAAATATGCTGTTTGCACTTTGCCGGCCGCTGTCCTCGGCAGTCCGGTCCACGGTGGCAAAGATATTATCAATGAGCCCGCCGGTCCGATAGACCATGCTCTCGGCCATATATAACCTTGTCGCCATCTCGGCGATCTTGTGTTTTATCAGCCCAAACTGACATATTGGCTTACCGAACTGCACCCTTTCCTTGGAGTATCCCACACTGCTCTCCATGGCCAGCTTAGCTACCCCTACAGATCCCGCGCCTAATTTGAACCTGCCGAGGTTGAGGATGTTGAAGGCCACTATATGTCCCCTTCCGATTTCATAGAGGACATTCTCAACCGGCACCTTGGCACCGTCGAGGAATATGCTGCACGTGGAGGAGCCGCGAAGCCCCATCTTCTTCTCCTCCGCCCCGAATGATATCCCCTCGAAGTCCCTCTCCAATATGAAGGCAGTCATCTTGTCACCATCGATCTTGGCATATGTGAAGATGACGTCGGCAAAGCCACCGTTGGTGACATACTGCTTGGTGCCACTGAGCATATAGTATTTGCCATCCGGCGAGAGAACCGCCGTGGTTTGTATTGACATAGCGTCTGTGCCCGCCTCCGGCTCTGTAAGCGCATAAGCTCCGAGCTTTTCACCCGTTGCCAGAGCGGGAAGGTACTTCTCCTTCTGGGCCTTGTTGCCAAAGAAGACCAGCGGCATTGAGCCTATCCCGGTGTGGTCATTTAGGCCTAAGCCCCAGGAGCCTGACAGCGCCGAGTACTCGCAGACAAGCAGGGAGGCTATATGGTCTAGTTCGGAACCGCCGTATTCCTCCTCGATATCCACCCCCAGAAACCCCAGTTCCCCCGCCTGCAGCATCAGCCGGCGGGTTAGGTCCCAGTCCTTATGCTCCAGCGCATCGATATTGGGCACCACCTCATTCTTGATAAAACTTTCGATTGTTTTGATTATCATGAGGTGCTCTTCGCTAAAGTCCTCAGGGGTAAACACCTCTGCGGCGGGCGTCTCTTCCATAAAAAATAAGCTGCCCTTTTTAACCGTCTTCTCTGCCATGGCTTCCTCCTGTCTTATTCTCCCATTTCTTATGTACCTACTTCCCCTATGCAATCTACGGTGCGCATAGTGACTAGGCAGAGCCCTGTTCTTTTACACCACTATAGCGATGATAGACCCTTTTTTAGCTAACTGTCAAGGTGTTGTACTCGTCGGTACTGCTCGGATGTGGTTGACGATATAAGCAACGAATATCATACTTACTCTGAAGGGGGTAAGTATGAAGATACCAAGGGATTTTCGGAGACGTGCTGAGAAAACAATCGTTAAGGTGATTAGGGAAGTGGTAGATTATTTACCTCCTGAAAAGTGCAAATTCTGCGGTTCTAGGCGGATAGTGCGCTATGGTCATTGGCAGAATATGCAACGCTGGTGGTGTAAGGACTGTAAGCGCAAATTTGCCGATAACGATGCGCCACCCAAGATGAAAACCCCCACAGTTCAAATAGCTTCGGCCTTAAGCATGTTCTACGGGTGAGAAACGTGGGCTGAAGCCAGCTGCGGAGCTTGTTTTTTTCTTTCTTTCAGTATACTATTAAGTAGCAGAAATACGTTATCTGGGAGTGAAATATGGGAAACAATTCAACCAACTATGGAAAACGGGAACTCTGGGCACTGTTAAGTCAAGCTGCTAACGCATTGAGCAGAGCCGCGGACAATGAATTGAGACCAGTTGGCATTACAATGATGCAGGCTGCGGTCCTGTTCTTCGTGAAAAACGCCAAAGCGCCAGCAACCCCTGCTGAGATATCGCGCTGGCTGTTTCGAGAGCCACATACAGTGTCCCAGCTACTGATCCGCATGGAGCAGCAAGGCCTGATAAGAAAAGCAAAGGACCTGGAAAAGAAGAACCTGGTAAGAGTCACATTGACAGAAAAGGGTGAGGAAGCTTTCCAACACCAGACTGAGATGAGGGTCATTGGCAAGATCCTGTCTTCCCTCTCCCCGGAAGAGTGTGACAAACTTGGGGCATGTCTAAAAAAACTACGAGATGAGGCTGTTAAAGAACTTGACGCGAGACCACGCCGATTGCCCTTCCCCTAAGCCTATATTGCCTCTTCTCTATCGACTTAACGTATCATTAAGGCGTTACCCCTCGCCCGGCCCCTCTATAGAAACATAGGGCTGATCGGTTCTAATTGCACAGCCAAATCTTTACAACTTCTAACATCTAGGTCTCCACACCCAGTGACCGGTGATAGTATATCTAGGCATTAGACAAACTTTACTTTTCTAGACCAAACTGCTCAACTACGGCTTAGAAAATCCAAGACTTCTTTATTAAATCTGCCCCTCATTTCCATAAAAAATGCATGCGACCCACCCTCAACCTTGACCAACTCGGCATCAGGTATCCTATCTGCCAGCACTTCTGAGGAGTGAACCGGCATGAGTTTATCTCCCGTTCCCACTATCACCAGTGTGGGGGCTTTGATCTGGTGTAGCCTGTCCAGTGTGCTGTAAGCCGCAGCAGCCTCCAATTGTCCGCTAATACCCTTTACCTCCCCAAATCTAAGGTAAATTTTAGCCAGGGGCACGAAAAGCACTTTGAATAGCCTCCGGTTATAAGACAACGAAGTTAGCGCACTCATTATCTTTCCCATATCTGCACCTCTGAGATCCCTGCCCTCTGCCTGGGAGGAACCGTCACCAAGACCCATGGCTCTTATGATGTTCTCATCAGTAGCCCCGGTCTCAGCAGCGGTGCACGCCAGGATAAGCTTCCTCACCCTCTCTGGATAATTAATAGCTATCTCCTGGGCAATCATTCCCCCCAAAGAGATCCCCAGTACGTGAGTTTTATCAACTCCAAGATAGTCCAGCAAAGCGATTGTATCATCCGCCATCGTCCTGACGGTGTAGGATCCGCTGGGTTTATCACTTTTTCCCACACCCCTGTTGTCAAAGGTAATCACCCGGTAGTACTTACCAAAAGCACGAGTTTGGAAAATCCAAGCTGAGCGAGGTCCACCGAGTGCCTGTATTAGAACCAGGGGCTCTCCCTGCCCGTGGACTGCATAATCGATATTGACCTCATTCACCTTCGCTTTGGGCATTTTTGATCACCTCCACGGTCAAATTGGGCGACTTAACCGCCTTCCATCCGGGGTTCCCCACATACTAATGCAGCCTGTTAAGCCACGCTGTCCTGTCCCTGGAGTAAATTAGCACTTTCTATATTATGAAAGGGGTGTTTTAGATTCAACGCCCTGTGCATACTTTTATCACCTGCTAGTAGCTTTGTCAATACCGGCGGCTCAACCTCAACCTGGAAGGGGATACTAGTAATCGGGCGGCAGATCACTATCATGGGAATCCAAGTGTGACTTTTTAAATGAATGAATGATAGCAACTAGCCGCTGGGTGAAAGAGCACGGAATAACAAGATAGCGCATTGTGCACATATTGGTGCCGCGACCCCCCGTGTCGCAAGGCGTACTTTTTGGTCTGACAGGCGTTCCAGAGAAGATAAACCAATTGCGCCCCTTAAATCGTATTTAAAAAGGCAAAGAGGCGTGAAAAAAGAGGTCTTAAAGCGCTAGTGTCCGCTGAGCTGGGCAAGGCACTGATTCTCTTGCCTGCTGACATAGACCTCGGTTGGCAAGCCCTCTTGCCTCTGCCGTGGAGGCTCGCCTTGACAGGCACCCCCAAAATATAGTAACCTACATACGTTAGGATGCTTGGATCCGGTTTATAAATTAACCCACTAGCATAGATGCATAACCTCCGCACCTATGATTTCCTCCCTCTAGCCCTCCGAACTACTTGCAGCTTTCCTCTGCCAACCCGCCCCATAATATTCCCACATTGCTGGCTACAGTCTGCTAGCCACAGTCCAATAGTGGCTCTGTAGCGACTGCTCACGGGAAGGCAGCTCGTGAGCCCAATGAGAATGGCGTCCTCGAGGGTGTTGTGGAACGTTGGCGGATGCGGTGCTTGAGGAAAAAACATCTTGTTATCTGGTGCTGATTGATGTTTGACCGATAGCAGGAATTGCAGGAATAAGGGCA
>Ga0209991_10001507_pt1 | contig 10588 bp, 8 predicted proteins | sample ChitaG_FD_183167 | JGI IMG/M metagenome (GOLD analysis project Ga0209991, IMG submission 183167) | Deep subsurface microbial communities from South Pacific Ocean to uncover new lineages of life (NeLLi) - Chile_00310 metaG (SPAdes)... | ecosystem: Environmental > Aquatic > Marine > Oceanic >... | reverse complement strand
ACCCGAGGATCGTTAGCTCCTTGAGCGATTAGAATGGGGATCTTTATCTCATCAACCTTGAAGAGTGGAGAGCGAGATTTCAAGAACTCCTCCTCGGTCTCCGGATTTCCTATTCTTTTGTGTAGAGTTGCCAGCAAAGTAGACCAGTAAGGGGGAATCGTCTCAATCCAGGTTATGAGGTTGCTGGGACCGACCAGATCCACTGCACAGCGAAAAAGATCCGGGGTAAAGGTAGCTCCAACTAGGGCAGCATACCCTCCATAGGAACCACCGTAGATGGCGACCTTCTTTGGGTTGGCAATACCCTGTCCGACAGCCCAGTTGACCGCATCCACTAAATCATCGTGCATCTTCCCGCCCCACTCCTTGTTGCCGGCATTTAAGAACTCTTTCCCATAACCGGTGGAACCACGGAAGTTAACCTGAAGGCAGACATAGCCTCGGTTGGCCAGCCACTGAGCTTCGGGATTATATCCCCAGGTATCACGGTACCAGGGACCACCGTGTACATTGAGTACCATAGGTAGATTAGCTCGATCCTTTCCCGGAGGATAGGTGATGTAGCCATGAATGGTAAGTCCATCTCGGGATACGAAAGAAATAGGTTCCATCGGTGCCAAGGTATACCTCTTCAAATCAGGCATATGGTTAAAGAGGAAAACCCCTTTCTGAGTTTCTCTCTCAAACGCATAGTAGGACACCGGGCCGCTGTCCTTGGTGAAAGCCACGAGCCAGGTATCATCAGAGTTGTCCCGGCCGGTGACAAAGAAATCCCCGTGATCCAGGTTTCCTATGGTCTTGAAATCTTCTCTTATCGATTCATCCAATACCACGAGTTCCTTTCGTGCCTTATAGAAAGTAACAGCCTGCACCTCATACGTGTCTGGATGGATCATCACTCCGACCACGTCGTACTGCGGATCTTCAGCTATCACTTCTATATTGCTAGTGGGAATGTTTAGTTTGACCAGGCGACCGGCATTCACATCGCGAGAATCAAGAAGATAGATGGAGTCACCATCTTTGGAGAACGTGACTGGACCACTGTTCAAGCTATCTTCCGCAGACCACGAGACCAGTTTTTCCCATTCGGCCGCTTCATTCTCCCGAATCAAAAGGTCAAATCCACCCTCAGGCGTTGCAACCAGGGCCCCCCGCACCTTAAACTGGGAATCCGTTACCCAACCTATGTAGTTACCAGGATTCTTAGCCACAAGTCTGAGTTCGCCGGAACTGAGATCAAGGTGGTAGACATCGTGCACTCTTGGGTTTTCTTTATTCATGGCAATGAGGAGTTCATTAGGGAAGTGTTTGTTGCGGTCAGTAATTCGAACTTGTACCTCATCAAATGGGGTGAAGTCTTTGACTTCATCTGTCTCCAAGTTCACCCCATGGAGCCTCCAGTTCTCGTTTCCACCAACATCTTGAAGGTACATGATGTGCTTACTGTCGGCTGCCCAGAAATAAATGCGTATCCCCCGGTTATCGTCTTTGGTGACAGGTCTGTCATCCTCGGCACCGGCGGTTCTCACCCAAACATTCAATACATTGTCTACAGGAGCGAGGTAAGAGAGGAATTCTCCGTTGGGGGAGATTTTAGGGGCAGCTTTGGCCGGATTTCCGAAGAGTACTTCCCTTGGAATGAGTTGAACATCAGATGCAAAGGCAGAAGAGATCAAGAGTACCATTCCGACCCCGACGAGAATGAGAACTAATACCCAAGACAACTTTTGATGTTTCATTGCTTATTCCTCCTTCGTTTCATAAGTGACCAACTCGTCATAACTACCTCTATAGGAACTTGCTGACATGTTAGCATAGACGGATCGGAAGTAAAATTAGAATCTGCTACCAGTTGCCAAACTCCCTTGGCCAGGTCGTGGTAGTGAGCGATCTTCATGTACATCACCTCGGTTCATGACAGAGTCATTGCTGGAGGGAACTCTCCCGGATTGCCAAAATACTGGACACCCCTAAGATAGGGTAGGGGATTCGTGGCTTTGAATGATGCATCCGGACATCGAACATTCCTCCCAAATCCTTATTATTAATATTTGTGGCTCCCATTGTAGCCATTCTTCTCTCCACTTCCCAATCTGTTTTGGAGGGCTCTGGTGTAGAATCTCAATTATCTAAAGGCATTGACTGGAGAAATGGGGTCTCCATACTATTCCTGTACTTTGTAGAAAGAAATAAAGAAAATCAAACTCGCCAAAAACCAAAACAGGATTATTGGAATACCTATTGAAAAAGCGATGGTCTTGTTACTTACCAAGTCTGTAGAGCGTCCTGATCGTAGATAATAAAGATAATTGAACAAAACAAATATTTGTAGCAAGGTAAGAAAAGACGCACCTATGACGGCTAAGGATGTTGCTTTCTTTAGCCTCCTGAATTCCTTCCCAGAAGTCTCTCTGTAAAAAACAACAAAGAAAGCCAACATAAATATTGCACTAAACAGGGGTATTATTGCATCGATATGACCACAAATCATAACAGGATAACGCACAACGTTCACGTTAAAGATGAGAGATAGGCTCTGTACTTGTACTACCAATCCTGCAAGAGAAACTAGAATAACTAGAATAGTTGCCATTCTCAGTTTGATTTGTTCCCTCCGAACATAGTCTTTATAGAAGTAAATAAAGAAAACCACAATAGCCAAACTAGCAAATAGAGATACCGTTCCAGTCACTTTTGTTATCAGAAAATTTGTAAAAACAGTGGGGAGAAAAGTCCGTATGGCTCTCAGAGCAAAAAGATAAGAGATCCCAATTATAGCCAACAACGTTGCTTTTCTTAATCTCATTGTCATAGCTCCAAATCTCTCCTGTAGCGTTTCAAGTCACCTAGGTGGCCTATAGCACCTAAAAGGCTATGCGCAAATCTACCCGCTCATTCAAGAATTAGTTGATCGTCTGCTCGGGGCAATAAAATAGGCCAAACCTCAGCACTTGTCAATCTGATTTTGGAAGGGTGTGGGGTATCCATCTTACCATTCATATTTTCTCTTTTCTCGGTCGTTAGTCTAACACCAAACCTGGACCAGTTTTTGGGGGGCAGGTTAAGCTTCTTAATCGGGAGATATTTACCACACTGACCGAAGCGAAGATACTCATTGAAGAGTGGAGGAAGGAATACAACCACGTAAGGCCGTATAGTGCCGTAAATTACCGACCACCTGCTCCCGAAGCTATTATTCCATTGACTCTAACTTAACAAGTGGTACTATTAATGGGGGCAGGTCAGAGTGTATTAGATAAGACATAGCATAAGGAGGAAGAGGAATGATCAGAATTTTGTATGCTGGGGACGGTTCTATGCGTGTAGAGACGGAAATAAAAGGAGCCGAGGTAATTACTTACATGAGTAGAATCATGGACGCAGCTGTGTACCTGCGCAAGGCATTAGAAAAAAATTCGGAGATTAGCGTGACGCACATGCCACCAATGGTCGCTTTTTCTGAATTTCCGAAAAGGGCTGAGGATTTAACAAACAATTATGATGTACTTATATTAAGTGATATTGGCTATGAAACGCTTGTCCTGTCTCCAGGAGGCGTGAAGCCAGAGCCTTTAAAGGTCACCCCCAACAGGCTAAAAGAAATCAAAAAGTACGTAGAAAAAGGAGGTGGACTCGCCTACTGCGGAGGATACTTTACATTCCAAGGTCGCTATGGGAGAGGAAACTGGTACGGGACCCCGGTAGCCGAAATATTACCGGTAGAGATACTCCCACTCCCCGATGACCGAGTAGAGAGTCCGGAAGGAGCTAAGCCTGAAATAATAGAGAAAAGCCACCCCGTTATGAATGGAATTGAATGGGCTACCTGCCCGGTATTCTTTGGGTATAACAGATGCGGGAAAGTAAAAGAGGGGGGAAGTCTCTTGGGAAAAATTGAAGGGGACCCCTTTATCGTAGTAGGGGAATATGGGAAGGGAAGGATTTTAGTGTTTAGCTCGGATCCTGTTCTCCACTGGGGTGCAAATTTTGTGGAATGGAAGTATTATTCGAAGTTCTGGAATCAAACTGTCAGATGGCTTGCCAAGAAAGACTGAGTATTGCGCTCTTTCTCTTCGATCCCCTGAGGTTAGAAAGTTCAGGGGATGAAGGGAGAGCAGACTATTTGGAAAAGTGGTAAAGGCTGATGAATTGGAGCGCTTTGGAAGACAGGCCCTAAGAGGAGCGGTAACTGGTTTACATTTTCAATTTTTTGACTTACCCTCTTATCAAAGGTAGAGATGAGAGATACGTTCTTAGGTAAGAAGCTGGAGATTAAAGCCAAAAGGAGGTGAAAAGTAGGCAGGCTAGTCCAGCTTGGGAATAAGGGAAGTTCTCCCCGGGGGAGCGTTGGATAATTGCTGTCTCTTAAGGGGAACTTTCACGGAAATTTGAACATAGGGATAACGATTTCAATTGTTTTAGAAAGGGAGAGAATACCATGAAGACAGGCAAAAGGTTTATGCTATTGACGTTGAGTGTGACCGTGGTACTTTCGTTAGCCTTTACTTGGCCAGCGAAAGTTTCAGCTAAGAAGGTAACCCTAAGTTTGTGGCATTGGGAAACTCCACCGCATCGAGTGGAGCAACTAGATAATGTCCTTGCTAGATTTAGGGAAGAAACAGGCATTGAAGTTAAACAGGTCCCCATAAGTTTCCCGGAGCTTAGCAGTAAGATATTGGCAGCCATCGCAGCGGACCACCTACCAGAAATGATTTGGGTAAATCCGCCTCAACTGGTGATCCTGAAAAGACATAACTCTTTAATACCGGTTACGGATCTCTTTAACGAAATCCACACCCAAGTTCAGTTCCTCAGGCCATCTATCGATATATACAAGTATGGCGAAGAGCAACTTGCCATCCCGGTTTACGGGATTTCCTGGCCTTTAGAATACAGAATTGACCTTTATAAGGAGAATGGCTTAGCACCACCTGAGTATTGGACAGATCTTCTAGAAGCGGCAGAGAAGTTGACCAAAGATCTAGATGGAGATAAGCGTATAGATATCTACGGGATGATGATGCCGTACTCAATTAAAGGAAACTATGGTAGTCAGGCAGTTTGGGGATTCTTACGGACCAACAGGGGAAACGTAGTTGAGGTGGAAAATGGCAAGGAAAAAATAGTATTCAATTCCCCAGAGACAATAGAGACATATAAGTTTCTGAGAAAACTCACCGAGTTCACCTCTCCTGGTTCTGAGAATATGGACTGGGGAATGGGAGAGCTGCAAATTAGAACCGGCAAAGTTGCAACGGCGGTATACACTTCTGGTTTTCTGAGCACTCTCTACCGGAAAGGGTTAGAAGAGATGGCCCTAAAGTGGGGGCAGAAGTTTATCCCCAGGCCCAAGGATGGTCGAATAGGCCACACAGCGTATACAAGAGGGTTAGTTTTAACAACGGCCGCAAAAAGCTCAAAGGAAATAGAAGCTGCGGTAGAAAAATTTGTCCGGTGGCAGTACCAACCTGAGAACTATGCTGAGATAATGATGATGGAACCAGTATTGTTTGTCCCAGTTGTCAATGGAAAAAGTATGATGGATGCCTTCTTCGCTAAATCGCTCATACAGAAATTTAGACATGCGATGGAGGTTCAGATAGATGTGTTAAATAACAGTAGTGTCATTGGTTTTGCGAAAGGAAAGTCGCCACATGCTGGCGAACTGGAGGGTTCGTTTACTCTAGGAGCTACCTTGCAAAACATGGTTCTCAAGGGGTGGAGTGCTGAAAAGGCAGTAGAGTGGGCTCAGAAAAGATACGAAGACATCATTAAAGAGTAAGTAGCTACGGCTGCTGGAAACCGAGAGTTCTTACTGGCATCGCCTCTCTCATTGGAGGGAGGCGATGCCAGTCAATAAGGAGTGAAAAAATCAGGAAGAAGATCACCGAGAATGAAAGGCTTTTGGGCTGGATCTTAAGTGCTCCGTCGGTGGTTTGGATCTTACTAATTATTGTTTATCCAGTAATATTGACCCTTTGGATTAGCCTGCATCAGCAAAAAATGGTAGAAGTCAATCCACCTTTTATAGGATTGAGAAATTACCTCGCTATTTTGCCCAGTGCAGAATTCTTGTTTCAATTAAGGTTGACCGTAATCTGGACTTTTCTCAACCTAGCCTTGATAACCCCTGCAGGGGTACTACTTGGCCTTTTATTAAACTGTCAATTCAAAGGTGTGGGCACTTTAAGAACTTGGATTCTATTCCCCTGGATAATTCCTATAGTAGCCACCACGTTATTATGGCAATGGATGTTAGAACCAGCGGTGGGGGTGATAAATTTCTTGCTGTATGAGGCGGGCATTGTACGTTCATATGTTAGTTTCCTGGGAGATCCGTCTATAGCTATGCTGAGCATAGCTATAGTTAACCTCTGGCGGTGGAGTCCCTTCATGGGGATAATGACATTGGCGGCGTTGCAAAATATTCCTCAAGAGTTATACGATAGTGTCAGAGTTGACGGAGCTAATGCTTGGCAAACATTTTGGCATATAACCTTACCCCAAATTATTCCCACCGTTTCGATAACTTCCTTTATTTTAATGATATGGCTATTTAATATGTTCCCCCCTATATGGCTATTGACCGAGGGAGGTCCCATCGAAAGTACCACTACTTTACCCATAGTCATATATAAAGAAGCTTTTCGGCTTTTCAGAATGGGAAAAGCAGCTACTTATTCGATAATCTTACTAATTGTGGTATCCGCATTCGTGGCCGCATATATGAAGTTGTTTGCAAAATCCCGTGAGGAAGTAGTGAAATGAAGGATACAAGAACAATCGCCAAAAGAATAATTTTTACGCTATTATTGTTGGTCGTTATTGGATGGTATTTCTTTCCTGTTTACTGGGCATTGATAACATCTTTTAAGACTCCTTTAGATTTAATGAGCTCAAGACCAATTTTTTTTCCCCAAAAAATGACCCTATCTTCCTACGAAGATGTATTTTTTCGTTCAAAATTTCCATATTATTTGAGAAGTAGTATCATCATAGCCTCGACGGTTACAATTATTACCCTGATTCTTGCAACTGGGGCAGCCTATAGTTTGAGTCGACTTAATTTTAGAGGAAAACGACTCTTTTCAAATTTAATTTTGTTGGTTTATCTTTTTCCGGGAATCCTGTTGGTTGTGCCTATCTTCAAAATGATGACCACAATTGGCCTTTATGATTTGTTACCCAGCGTTATCTTAGTTCACGTCACTATCACCTTGCCATTTTGTATATGGACCTTAAGTACATTTTTTGATCAAATACCTCCTAGTCTTGAAGACGCCGCTCGCGTAGATGGAGCAAGTAAACTAAGCGTTCTTTATAAATTATATCTTCCTTTGGTACGCCCGGGATTGGTCACTTCAGCAATTTTTTCTTTCGTAGCCTCATGGAACGATTATATATTCCCTCTGATTTTACTTGCAACACCCGAGAAGAAAACCATCCCTGTCGGGATTGCGGGCTGGGCTGCTTCTTACACCATAGATTGGGGACAAATTACGGCGGCAGTCATTTGCTCCATTATTCCCGTAGCCATTCTAATCCAGTTTATAGGCAGGTACTTTGTCGCCGGGCTAAGTGGAGCTGTCAAAGGATAAAAAATCTAATTGGTTTTTCAGAGAAAACGCCAATTTACTTCCTTCTTTCCCAGTTTTTTTGCCATGGCCAAGGACCCTCCGCTCTGAGAAGAGCAAGGAGGATTTCAAAGGCAAAAGTTTTCCCTGACTATTTTGTCAATTAGTAAAGTAACTGGAGATTCCCCAAAATTTCATATCGTTTTCTCCAAGATGCTGAATTAAAGAGGAATTCTGAAGATGAGAAAGTGGAAAAGGACTTTCTGGGTGACAAAGCTTAAGATTTTGGATAGAATTTGGGGAAACTCCTAAGCCCGTCGAGGAGACGTAAGCTATTACTCCAAGTGTGTACGAATCTTGCGGTTTCTGAAAGGCGGGCATGTCAGGTACTGGGACAGGGAAGGATGACTCAGCGCTACACTCCTGAGGCAATTATGCCCGTGACCCTAACTTAGAAAGTGGTGCAATTAATGGGGGCAGGTCACGTGCAAAGAAAAAATCTCCACCAGTCTCTGGAGCTTCTCCCAATCGGAACTCGATATTTGATGAAGGTCCATTATTCTGTCCAAATGTTCCGGGGTCTTTCCGTTAGTAGGACTCTCGGGCCCTCTTAGCTGCTCCATGGAAGCTTTCCCGCCGCTGGCCCTGCTATATCTATGTATATCCCCCCAGTAGATTTTAGATTTTTCTAGCCTGTCCGTCATTCCTTGCCCCCCACCCCCACAAGTTCAAGCCTTGGCCTAGATAATACACAACGTAAATACCAAGAGTAGGGGTCTCCTTGTATTTGTCTTCCTCGTGTTGGAAAGGTGACTATTCCCAAACAAGCCACTCAATAACCTAGGGCTTCAAGCCTAGAGCGAACTCGGGCTTTCTCTTCTCCCCCCGTGTCACTCTTTTCTTGAACTACCCGTCCAAGCTTGCTGGGAGCTGCGTAGTGCCCTTTGAGTCCTTTGTATTCTGGTCCATAGCGGTAAGCGCGGAACATCATATTTGTTCGACCAAAATTTGCTGTGTCGTAGTAAAAGGGACTGACGTACTCCCAGACTATCTCTCCATCATGAGTTATCTCGAAAATCCGTCCCGTCGTTGCCTCAGAAATCAGGATGTTGGGGAGTGACCTCCCTTTGGGACCATAGGGATCATAAGGATCCGGCAACCGATAACAGCTTCCCATTATACAAGAAAAGAAGAAACACCAGGGCGTACCCATATAGTCCCACTCCATCTTGTCAGTTTTGGGGTTGACTTCAAGTAGGCGAGAGTAGCCAATGCTCAAACCGGTGCAGTGCCTTCCGTTGTCCAAAAACAAGATATTGCCATTGCTCAGCAAAGTTGGATGATGTGGATGCCCCACTTCGCCTTGCCCCCATCGCCATTTGATAGTCCCAGTGTTCTTATCAATAATGGCAACAGTGTTAGTTCTCATGAAGCTGGTAAGTATGTTGCCATCAGGAAGAGCCTCACAGGCATTGGCACCCGTCCATTCCTCCCGAGAGCATGCCGGGCAAATGATGTCTACCTCAGGCTCAAGATGTTCGTATGATAGCCATTCCCAAACTACCTCACCATCCGGGCTGATCTCCTGGAACGAGTCGCTCCACATCATTCCGTCTCTCTCACTGCCAGGTATACCTCCCTTGACCTCCCGAGCAATTTCTTTGGGTACCTTGACCCATTTGATTACCATGGTGTTCCCGCTTTCCATCCGGCAGAACGTGTGATGAAGATATGGATCTTCATATTTCCACACCAGCTTACCATTCCAATCTACTTCTAGCATCTCCCCTCCGGCACCGGTTAAGCTAGCCAGTGGTCCCTCTGGGAGGTGGCCAGCGTAAAGCAGGTTACCGTTAGCAAGAAGCTCTGCATGTAGTCCAGGCCGATGTTGCATTTCCCATTGGTGAACAATTTGACCTTCCATATCGATGAGGAGCGTTTGTTTACCTCCTATTGGGGTAAACAAAGTGTAACCAGAGTAGGTCTTTAAGGAGCTATTAATGGTAACACCGCTTAATCTGGTGCGCGCAACACCCACTGCTAGCCTCCTTTCACATTCTCATTGGGTATGCATCCTGTCAAGCCCATAGGATCGGCTAATCCAATCGAATTTCTTGGGATCCAGGATTTTCCCCTGTAGGCCATCATAGTCAGGTCCGTAACGATATGCCTTGTAGATGACATTCCACCACCCTGGCGCCATGTAGTATCCATAGAAGGGGCTGACAAACTCCCAAACTATCTCCCCATCAGGGGTTACCTCAAAGATACGCCCTCTGCACGCTTCAGTGATTAGGGTGTTACCGTTAGGCAGTCGTTGGCAGCCAGATTGTATGCCAGAGTAAAAGTCTGTAGGTGGATTATCCTTGTACTCCCACTCAATCCTATTGGTCTGGGGATTGACCTCAAGTGCCCGGGAGTAGCTTATCTCTGAGCCAAGGCGGCCCATGCCATTATCAAGACACAGAATGTTGCCATTTTCCATCAAGGTAGCATCATGTTGGTGCGCAATCTCTCCACGACCCCAGCGCCACTCCACATCACCCGTAATCTTGTTAATGATGTAAATACTGCTGAGGCTACGAGCACTGATCAAGAGATTCCCATCAGGTAGTTCTTCAATGCTGTTGCAGTGCATCCACTCGCTGCGCCAGTCGAGAGGACCGATGATGTCCGCCTCGGGGTCCAGGTGCTCGTAATCCTTCCATTCCCAGATTACTTTGCCATCGGGCGTAATTTCCTGAATAGCAGTTGCCCACATCTCTCCTGGAGCACCCCATCTCGTTCCTACGTGTGCGCTCGGGGGAACTCCACCTTTGATTCTAACTTCTACATCCTCTGGCATCATACCGTACCATCTAATAATGAAGGTGTTGCCGTTGGCTCTTCGACAGAAATCGTGGTGGATGTAGTCGTTCTCATACTCCCATAACACGTTTCCATCCCAATCAACCTCAATCAACTTCCCGCTGTAGCCCCCCAGATCTTTTTCCGGTCCTTTTTGCGTTTCA
>Ga0209991_10001505_pt1 | contig 10595 bp, 11 predicted proteins | sample ChitaG_FD_183167 | JGI IMG/M metagenome (GOLD analysis project Ga0209991, IMG submission 183167) | Deep subsurface microbial communities from South Pacific Ocean to uncover new lineages of life (NeLLi) - Chile_00310 metaG (SPAdes)... | ecosystem: Environmental > Aquatic > Marine > Oceanic >... | reverse complement strand
GGCGCCATCGTAGCCAGCTACTACGACACCCCCCTCAACCACGAACACAACCTCCCAAAAGGCCACAAACCGATCCTAGGAGACAAAGCAACAGTCACGCTATAAATAAGGAAAATATGCATCTATCAAAATAATCTAATCTTCTCAGAGCCCATCGAATCCAAGACTGGCTCAAGCTAGGCCCCCTTCTGGTTCACGCCAGTATTCATAGAGGCTCAGAATATTTCAGATCGCTCAATCATGTGGCGTACATATGGATGCAAATCATCTCGACAGGACTGGATCCACATGTGCTCGCTGTGCTCAGGATTCAACCTCACCTCATCAGAAGAGACATCTGCCCGCAAGAAGGCCGTGACGAACTGAGCCCCAGGCCAGAAATGACACATCACCCCCCTCACCTCCAGCCCCTCCGCCCGCAGCCCCGTCTCCTCGGCCAGCTCCCGGGCCGCCGCCTGCTCCAGGGTCTCCCCCAGACGGATCCTACCCCCAGGGGTCCACCAGAGCCCCCTTCCGGGGTCGTTACTCCTCCGCATGAGCAACAGCCTTCCCCCGTAGACCGGCAGGATGTCGACGCTCGGAATGGGCATCCTCCTCCGGATCTCCTCGTAGAGCTCTTCCTCGATCCAGCCCCCAACCATCACAACACACGCCTCTACCGCAGAGGAGACAAGACTACATAAAGCAGTGACGTGCGCGAAACCGGTATCCACGCCTCGCCCTTCCTGATCTTAAGCGCAGGCTCCGCAGCCCTCGACGAGGAGACCTTCAGGAGGATGCTGGTCGAGAGAATTGTAGAGAGTGCATGAAGAGATGGTGGCAAACCGTGCGCGAGGAAGAAGGTAAAGAAAGGCTCTGAAGATTCGGATGCATACGTTGGGAAATATCGGCACTATAATTATCACACCAAATAGGTAAACCTTTATTTACCACAAAAATGTATACGTTTTGAATAACCATGGCCAAATACGAGACAGTATCCATCAAAGTCCCAGCGGAAATAAAACAGAAGCTGAAAAAATACGGCATCAAACCCTCCAAACTCCTCAGGAAAACCTTGGAACAGGAGATCAGGAAAAGAGAGATAGAAGAGATCAAAACCGAGATCCAGGACCTCGGCGACGCCCTCGACAGAATAGACATGGCCGACGTCGTAGCCACGATCAGAGAAGACAGGGAGCAGAGATGACCCACCTCCTCGACGCCTCCGCTATCTTCAAGGCCATAAAGGAGAACGCCATAGAAAGAACCGCCGACAGCCACACCCTGGAGCTGGCCCGATACGAGCTCGGAAACATCGTCTGGAAACAGCACAACCTCCACAAGACCATCAACAGAGAAGAGTCCCTCAGCCTAATCAGGATCATCGCAGATGTCCTCGACACCCTCCAGGTCCACCACGCAAAAGGCAGGGAAGACAAGATACTTGAGCTAGCAGAGGAACAGGACACCACCTTCTACGACGCCTCATATCTACACCAAGCCCGAGAGCTGGGCCTCTCCCTCGTATCAGAGGACAAGGGTATGATCGAGAGAGCCCGTCAGATGGGAATCGCGGCATCGACTCTCTCGGAAATGTTGTGACCCGCTAAGACGGTGGGGGCGAGAGCAATAAGAACGCCCGACGATGGCACCTATGCCGTGCTCTTCCTGATCTTCCTCGCTAGGCTCCGCAGCTGTCGCGGACACTCCGGCGAATGGCGGAACCGCCTCTCGAACACCGGGTAGTACTCGTTCATCGCCCAGAGCAGCTCGCAGAAGTCCACGAATACTCGCGTGTTGCACGAGTTCAGGGCCCCCTTGTTGATGCCCAGCATTCCTGCCGCCACCCTGCGGTTCTCTCCATGCCTCCCCTGGACCTGGAGGCGCATTTTCTGCTTTTCGGAAAGCACCATGCCGAATACGTCTGTGCGTGTGAATCGTATAATAAGATACGTGTGTGCGTGACTTTCACAACAAAATCTCCTGTGTCACGCCTGTGCGTGATTTCACCCCATACACACACAGGGGCGTGTCAATAAAGCGCATTCTTAACTCCACCTAGGGTAGTATAGAGTAGAGATACTTACACAAAAGATGTTTTTCAGAATATATGGGCGCAATTGATATCACATTTATTACAAGAATCATTCTCTCTTCACATTTCTTTATTATACATCATTCGATATACGTTTAAAATGAAAAATGGCTTCACAAGTTGGGGTATTAAAAACAACTCCAGGAACTGTAATAGAAGATTATTCGAAAATCATGCACCTCTGCGACTATCAAAAACACCTACCCAGAGACAAAACCACCATCATCAAACTGAACCTCTCGTGGTCCCTCTACTACCCCGCCTGCTCCACACAACCATGGCAGCTCGAAGGTATCCTAAAAACCCTCAGAGAAGACGGATACCAAGACATCGTCGCAATGGAACACAAAACCGTCGTAACCGATCCTTTGAAAGGGTTGAAACAAAATAAATGGGAAAAAATTCTCCAGAAATACGATGTAGAATTCGTTCCATTAATGAATGTAGACTGGATACCCTACGACGACATAGTACAAGCCGAGCTACCTGCCCTGAAGGAAATCTTCGGCGATACACACAAGATCCCTGAGCCCTTCCTCGACACGAACGTAATCCATCCCCCGACCATGAAGACCCACGGCCACACCACCATCACTGGAGCCATGAAAAACGCCTTCGGAGGCCTCATCACAGAACGCAGACACCACAGCCATAAACTGATCCACGAAGTCCTCGTAGATCTACTGAAAATCCAAAAAGAGATCCACACAGGCATTTTCACGGTCATGGATGGTACCGTCTGCGGAAACGGGAAAGGACCACGAACCATGAAACCCGAAATCCACAACTACCTACTCGCTAGTAGCGATCAGGTGGCCATAGACTCGGTGGCAGCGAAAATGATGGGCTTCGACCCCAAAGATATTGACTTCATAAGGCTTGCGGCCGAAGCTGACCTCGGCAACATATACTCCGAAGAAGTCGAGATACTCGGAGAAGATATCTCCGAGGTTAATTTCAACTTCAAGGTGGGCGAGAGCCTCGTAGTATGGGGAGACAAATTATTCCGGAAAGGCCCCCTCAGCTTCCTAGAACCCCTCATATTTCATACCCCCATATTCAACCTAGCCATATTAACCAGCTACATATACCACGACTACATCTGGTACCCGCTAAAAGGTAAGAACGAGATCAACAAATTCAAAACGACAGAATGGGGAAAACTCTTTGAAACATATCCAGGCTAAATATCCACCTGTATAGATGTCATTCAAATAAAGTAAAGGATAAGGAAACGATATGCTGAAGACGATCATTAAAGCAATGCGGATAGAACAATGGTACAAGAACCTAGTCATATTCGTCGGCCTCATCTTCTCATTGAACATCACAAACATCCACATGTTCAGTTACACAACGGCAGCCTTCGTAGTATTTTGTATTCTCTCAAGTGGAGTCTACCTTGTTAATGACATCAAAGACGCAGAAAGCGATCGACTACACCCGAAAAAAAGAAACAGACCCATCGCCTCAGGAAAGTTGCCCATTAACATAGCTTGGATCCTCGCATCATTCTTCATCATAACCTCACTAGCAATCGCATTCACACTAGAAACCCTATTCGGAATCGTCTGCCTCCTATACCTCGCCCAAAACCTACTATACAGCCAATGGTTGAAGTCGATATCAATCATCGACGTCGCCATTGTATCCACGGGCTTCGTGTGGCGGGCGATAGCCGGAACAGTGGTCATCAGCGTCCGGACCTCCCCCTGGCTCATCATCTGCTCGTTCCTCTTGGCGCTCTTCCTCGCCCTCCTCAAGAGAAAATCAGAGCTAACAACACTTACGAAAGCAGGAGACCATAGAACCAGCCTCCAATCATACACGCCGCAGCTGATAAGCAACCTCCTAACAATTACCATCACGTCCCTTTTGGTAGCCTACATGATCTACACCTTCGAGTCAGAGCATATCTACATGATGGCCACAATACCCTTCGCCTTCATCGGCATCTTCAGGTACATCCAGCTCTCAGATTCGAGAGAGACAAACGACGACCCCACTTTCATCTTCCGAGATAGAATAACCCAAGTAAACATGCTCCTGTGGATCCTGACCGCGATGGTCGCTCTCTATGAGCTCCCAGCAAAACTCTTGGCCTTAATTCCCTAGAGATGAGAAAATTGGGTACAATTGACCTCATAACGGGCGCAATTAGAGCAAGGTTCAAGAAACTTCTCAGCCTCATACGCCTCCGTCTCAACGCAAATCAGATCACAGACAACGTCTGGATGGGAGGCGTCAACCCTCCCGACCTTATAATTAAGAGCGGCTTCGAAGTTGTCTTGGACCTCAGAGAAGGGGATTATACCGATTACAAATCGCTACTCGAAAGAAACGGTATAGAATATTTGAACATCAAGATACCCGACGGGCAAGGAGCCTCTCCTGAAACCTTGTCTAGAATTGTAGATTGGCTTAAAGCAAGAACTTCTCAGGGCAAGAAGACTCTCGTTCACTGCAACCTCGGAAGGGGAAGAGCCGCACTAGCCACAGCATCATATCTAACTGACAAAGGCGCCACCATTGATAATGCCATACAAAAAATGAAGAAAAAAAGAAGTGAGACCTATCTCAACACCACTCAAGTGGAAACTTTGGAAGTATATGTAAATCAAGAATCACCCCACGAGAATGATAATCAAGAACGCAATGAACATGGGATGAACTGATGGCTACAAACGGGCTATTCAACAAGAAAAACATTATCCAGCTAGTTATCAGCCTCGGTTTGAGCCTGGTCATTCTCTACTATGTCTTCTTCGAGTTCATCGACTTGGAAAAATTCCTCGACACCCTCAACTACGTCTCAATCCCCTTACTGCTGGCCTCAGATATCCCATATCTCATCCAGAGCCTCTTGTACGGGTACCGGCTCCAGATTGGATTGAACGAAGCAGGAATTTCCGTCCCATACAGAAAAGCCTACTGGAGCCACCTCTTCGGGATGTTCTGGTCAAACTTCGCACTGGGAAAACTCGGATACTTCGCAGCAGCTTTTCCAATGAGAAAACATACGAACATCTCCGATAGCACTGGAGTCATCAGTGCTATCCAGAGCCTAGACCTCGTCGTGAAAGGAACGGCCGCCATAATAGGCTTGATATTCCTATCCAAGATCGTGGAGATTAAAGAAATAAAATTGTGGGCAATGACCATGTCGGTAGGCTTCGTTATAGTCGGCATAACTATCTTAGCCGTTCTATGGTTTGGAAAATCGGTCATAAGAGTAGAAAATATACCTGTACTACGGAGATATTTTGTTGGGTTCATGGATTCGGGCTACCTTGTCCGAGGAGTCGCCCCCCAAATATTAGGTTTGGCGATCGTAGGATGGTTCTTACGAGGACTCGAATGGATGCTGTTGTTTTATGCTTGTGGAATAAAACTCCCATACTTAACCGCATTTTTACTCCATCCGCTACTCACGATTATCAGGATGATACCTTTCACATTCAGCGGGATGGGCGTACTAGAATTCACATTGATAAAACTATTTCCTTCTTTTCCTCCAGAAAACCTAGTAATGTTTGGGTTATTAGACATGGTGAACAACATGTTCATAGAGATAATTTCTTTGAAAGAACTGCAATCAATAAAATTATGAGTTATTGTGAAGATATTATTAAATGGGAATTTTTAATTCACGTCCACGAAGTTTAGATACATAGACATAAACACCTATTAAAAAACTAATGATGGTGATCGCACCTCCAGCCTTCCAAGTCCAATGGATGCCATGAACCAGATGAATAGAAAGATCACCAGTAAAATCTGAAATATCTAACCCTACATAGTTTGGGCCATTTCTCTCAATGAGTACCCTCTCACCATTAACTGTGGCAATCCACGAACCGTCATATTGAATGAAAATTATGAGATACTGACCCGCCTCAATATTTTCAATCTCCAACTCAACCTCCGTTTGGGAGGGAAAATAAGCTGGCACAATCGAACTCGAATCGAGATCCATTATTCTATTAAACTCTAATACTAGTCTGTCTCTCTCACGAACTTCATCGTAAGTTGTATAACCTATATCGGGGAATTGAAGAGATTCTCTCAAATCGATTCTTGTGTAGAAGGCTTGCGCTGGCTCCCATGGGACGCGAAAAACAGAAATGCCTTGCTTATGGTCAACTAAGTTGAGCTCATTTTCAAATATTCCACCGGGTAACAATGCACGAGCCATTGGTACTGAATCTTGTAGTATAACGTGCGTCGTACCTGTAATCTTGAGAAATTCCTTGGCGATTGTGAAATTCCCAGTCATAACGGGGGCAACATTTTCCTCTGATAACATAAGCCATTTCAAAGGTGAAGTAAGAAGATCATATGCCCCCTGTATGAAATAGTGCCCCGTGGTTCTCACATTACCAAAAGCAAAGTAGGAAAGCCAAGGGATGTTCTCTGAAAACACCTTATCCGAATAAGATATTTCCGACGGATGGGATACAACCCACATCGCTTCATTACTAATCAAGTTATCCGATCCATTGGGTATCGCTTGCTGTGTAATTGTGTATCCCTCGAATGCAATAAGGAGTAAGAGAATCGGAAACACTACAATGAAATATCTATGTGTTTTCCCCCAATCTATTACAGGTGCGACAAATAGAGCTATGAGAAATCCAATAAAAACCATCCATCTCGTAGGCATAGCTAAATTGATGAAAGAAGGAACAAATCCCCAATAGGACAAGAAAACCGTTGTGGCCAATGTTAGTAATAATACAAGGATGAACGTTGACCATTGATCTCTTTTCACTTTAAAAACAAAGATAATGACTATGGATAGAGAAACTAATAACGAAAAACTAAGCCCAAGCAACGTTTTAGGCATATTCACTCTCTGCCAAGCAGTAGAATAGACCCACGGGTCCGTATATGTTGGTTTATCACCAAATATTAATGGAAGCCAGTAGAAACTTGATGCTAGACCGCTAAGAACTATTGGAATAAATAATTTTGTATTAGGTATATTGTAGTCTGTAAGAACTCGAACGAGTAAAGTTAATCCAGCAATAATGGCCAATATAGGATGAATATAGAAACTACCACCCAATAATATGCCATATAAGATCATTCGACTATTATCCTCTTTTATTGACCAAGCTAAGTAGAAAACGAGCGGGAAAAACGATACACCCCATAAAAACGAAAAATCGCTAACGGGTCTAAAATATCCAAGAATCGTATACGATAATAGAGAGGAAAACAAGCTCGCCTCAGCCGAGAAACCACTCTTCCTTATTGTAAAGTAAACAAACAATCTGAGTAGAAGAAAAAGACAGCCTGTTAATACCATCATAGTTTTCGTCACGGACCAACCAGATAGATTAGAAATAATCGCGGAAATCAGATGAGGGATAAATTGATAAGCCTGCCAAATAGGGAACCCTCCTACCCAGTCATTACTCCAACTCAAAAAACCATAATTTTGCATACTTTTTATTCTATATGCCTGATAAATCCAATCTGGGTATCCCGTGCTAAGATATTCATATGTAAAAAACCTAAAACCTAAGAACAAACCAAAAAAAATGATGATCGCAAAATAAAGAACGTCTTTTTTATATCTAGTGACTTTCTCTACCAATAATTCACGTGAATATGTTTTCCGAACTTCATTATCTAAATTAAAACTAAGATCTCGCTTTTCTTTATTAAAAAGATCTACAATCTCCTTTACTTGGTTTAGATCTACATTGGATTCATGCGCTTTACTAACATGCTGATAACCTTTCTCTGTCTGGTCAATCCGATAATAAGCCCAAGCCAGAACATAGTGAGCCTCCCCACAATCGGGGTCGATCTCTACAGCCCTCTCCCACTCTTCAACCGCCCTATCGATAAACCCCTGCAAGGCAAGGACACAGCCGATCCCAAAATAGGCCAGAGCATACTCCGAGTCAACCTCTAAAATACCATCAAACTCTCTCCTGGCTCCATCAACATCCTTCTGCCTGAGAAACTCCAAACCCCTAGAATAACGCTCAACAATGTTCAGAGAATCAGAGTTGTTCGACACGACGAGACTCTGTCAACCCCCAAATATATCGTTTATGACCCCAGAAAACAACGACAGAAATACAAGATGTACCTCATACATCCAGCAAAACATCTCATCCCAACAGAATAACCAAGACAACTTCTCCCACTAACAATCTATCAACGTTTAAATCCCCCCAAACACACACGCGCACACGCGCGCAGGCGAATTCAAATATTGTGAGTGTTTAACCCAATGAGGTGCTTTTCAGCATTCCTCTAACTCCCTCAAACGAATCCAGCTCAAAACTCATACGACCACCGTCAACAGAGGAGAACCAAAGCCCCAAAGGGCCTCCCCGAACCAATAGAAGCGGAGCACCCTCTAACCAACCCATCCCATTCCAACGATAATTGAGACGGTTCTCCCAGATAAACCATGTAATCTTGTTAAATAATCCGACGCCGTCTGAATATCAAGGATTAACGTGAAAACGAATTAAAACCATTTTACCCACAATTATTGAAACGGCCTCGCGCGCGCGGTGAAGATATTTGGCTGGATGGGAACCTATTCTCATTGAGTTGTAGCTGATTCTATGTTCTTCCCCGTAACATACTTGGCGTTATTAGTGAATATCTTTATGTCTGCCCTGGAGCCAATGTCATCGACACCGATATCTCCAGGATTCTTGATATAGAATAAAATTTCTCCTCCAGACACCATTTCTATAACCTGTAATGCCTGCGTATAAGTCCTACCGAATAATGAGACGCCAGAACCCGTGAGGGAAGAACTGCTCGTTAGGTTCATGTCCTCGCCAATCTCAGTACCTGAGGGAACCCTGAAATAGTAGACATTACTCCATGAAGCCCTGATCTTTCTTACCTCTATTTTACTTATCAGCACATCTTTTCCCCCGGTTAATTTAACACGGAAAGCTGCTACGGCTCCCGTCTCGTTTACCCATATATGCTCTTTATCTAATTGTATGAATTCAATTGATGTTCTTGTTGTTGTTGTGTTTATACTGTAATATGTTAAGATAGTAGCGATTAAAACTGAAATTGTTATCATTATAAGAGCTGATATAACGTCGCTTAATCCGAGTTGCCTTCTATTTAAATGCATTTTAATTACCTATCAATGATATGTTTTTATGATATGTATTACCTTTAATATTGATTATGGATTAAAACTTAATTAACCTCGTGCGCGCAGCTGAATCACCCACAGCCTCAAAGGCCAGAACATCACAATCACCAACCACGAACACAACCTCCCAAGAGGGCATCAACCAATCCTCGGAGACCCGCCACAGTCATCCATCCGAGAAGATAATCCGCCGATGCCCCCCCAACCTCTGCAGGCGCTCCTCCCCCTCGAACCACCCGACCATTATTCAACACAATAATAAATTAACTCAAAAAATATATAAAAACATTTATTTTTACCTAACCATCATATCAATCTGGAAGAGAGGAACGCATAGATGGCTAGATGGACAGAGGAAGAGGAGCGCCTCCTGACGGAGCTATACCCGGGCACCGACAACAAGAGCCTCTCCAAGAGGCTGGGCAGGAGCGTGACATCCGTCGAGTGCAAGGCCTCCAGGATGAGCCTCAGGAAAGAGACGACCGAAGAAGCCGTAAAAGGAGAACCGCTCCCCTCCTCCAACCCCCTCGTCATGATCAGCCGAGAGCAGACCCTGGAGCTGGACAAGATCGAGCTCCTCCGCCTCATCTGGAGCCTCGCCCTCATGTACAGGAAGGAGCTCGCCAACCCCAGCCTCACCAAAGCCGAGAGGCACAAGCTCATGAACGCCCTCAGCAACCACACCTCCATCGTCAACAACATCCTGAAGGGAGCCGAGGACGAGCTCAAGGAAGGAGAGGAGGACCTCGAAGCCCAGTTCATCGAGATCGCCGGGGAGACCCCCACCCGCCTCAGGGCCCGTCGAGTCATCATAGACCTCGGGAGAGAAAGGCTTGTCCTTGAGCGATGAGAGCCTGAAAGAGCTCGTCCGCCTCATCCTCGAGGACCCCACCCTCCCCCTGAGGCTCCACGAAGAAGCCCCGGGCCTAGTCTCCGAGGCGGCCAGGGACCGGAGCCTCCTCCGCCGCCTCTCCCAAGACCCCGTCCTCTTCTCCCGCCTCATCCTCGGCCTCGAGCCCACAGGCTACCAGGAGGAGCTCCTCCGCCTCCGGGACAGGAGGATCCTCGTCAGGTGGCCCCGACAATCCGGCAAGACCAGGACCCTGGCCATCATCGCCATCTGGTTCTCCGCCTTCAACGCCGACGCCACCACCCTCATCGTCGCCCCCAGCCGCCGCCAGAGCATGATCCTCAGCGACCTCATCCACCAACACATAAACCGCATACCCCGGAAGATCCAGGAAGCCCTCTTCCAGAAGCGCCAGCGCACCACCATCTACCTCAGGAACGGCAGCCGCATCGTCGCCCTCCCCAACTCGGAGCACCTCCTCAGAGGCTACCACGCCCACCTCATCATCGCCGACGAAG
>Ga0209991_10001504_pt1 | contig 10597 bp, 10 predicted proteins | sample ChitaG_FD_183167 | JGI IMG/M metagenome (GOLD analysis project Ga0209991, IMG submission 183167) | Deep subsurface microbial communities from South Pacific Ocean to uncover new lineages of life (NeLLi) - Chile_00310 metaG (SPAdes)... | ecosystem: Environmental > Aquatic > Marine > Oceanic >... | reverse complement strand
TGTGGCGCACGCGAACGGGTTATGAGCTTCGATTGGCGGGGAGTAACCCGGATGCTGCTCGCTATGCTGGAATAAGCGTCCGGCGAGCAATACTCATCAGCTTCATCGTTGGGGGGCTCGCTGCGGGACTGGCGGGAGCTGCTCAAGTCCTAGGCGGCCACCCTAGTTGGGCCCTTTTCAAAGGCATGGGCAACGTTGCAAATTACGGGTTCATGGGGATCGGGATCGCTTTGATAGGAAGAAATCACCCGATAGGCGGGATATTTGCGGCCATATTTTACGGGGGGCTGCTAAATGGACGCATAGCCATGCAGGCGGAGGCCGGGGTCTATTCTGAGCTGGTGTATGTCATCCTGGGTATAATCATTATATCCCTCGCCATTCCGGATTTGTTGGCCATTGTCAAGAAGAGGTTTAAGTGATGAGTGATGTTCTCGAAGTGTCCAAAGCGATGAAAGCCTGTTATGGGGAAGATGTGTTTGGATTTCAAAAAAGTAAGTAAAATTTTCGCACATTTCAAAAGGAAAAAATTTTCAGTGCCTCTCATTGGCTTGGCCGCTATTATAATTCTCCTTTACGGCTTGGAGCAGGCTGGTCTGAAGATACCCTCGCTCATTGAAATGAGTTTGCTCGTGATGACACCATTGGGCCTCGCAGCCGTGGGTGAGTCCATAAACCAAAAAGCAGGGCTCATAAACATAGGGCTAGAGGGGATTTTCCTCATCTCCGCTATTATTGGGGTTTACGCGGCAGTGAAAATTGGAAGTGGTGTTTTCGGAGTTCTAATAGGAACGTTAGCGGGCGCCTTCATTGGGCTCCTATTCGCCGTAATATGTGTTTACGGGAGGGCAAATCAGATCGTCGCTGGGATGGGTATTAACATAATCGCCATAGGGTTCGTTCCATTTTTCATGTTGACCGTCTGGCGTTCTTGGCTTCTAACAATCCCGCAGTTCCAGATTTCCGCCCTATTTTATAACCCCATCCGCTTGCAGCCGGTGACCGTTTTAGCTATAATCGCCGCTATCTTAGCATCCATCCTCCTGTACAAGACGCTATTCGGACTTAGGATAAGGGCAGCAGGGGAGAAGCCCGAGGCTGTCGATGTTGCCGGCGTAAGGGTCGATCGAATCAGATTATTTACCGCCACTCTTGGGGGGGCTCTATGCGGTTTGGGTGGGGCCTTTCTGGCGCTCGGTTGGTTCGGTGGCATCGTGAAGGAGATATCGGCTGGCAGGGGATTCATCGCCCTAGCTTGTGTAGTGTGCGCTGGGCTGAGGCCTTTGAGGGCCCTTGGCTTTGCATTCATGTTCGGCTTTGCTGAAGCCCTCGCTGTAACGATAGCGATTTTATATAAAGATATTCTTCCGGAAAATTTCATATACATGATCCCCTACATCGTCACCCTCGTGGCCGTCATAATTGTTGGCAAGGCAATGTTCCCCCAGGCCATAGGCAAGCCATACGTAAGGGAATAAGGGTGTTTAGGAGGATGTCTAGACACAGATTACACTTACTCCAAGATGGTCACAAAGATCTCTGACCCTAGACGAAACATCCCCTTTCAAAATTCTCGAGCAAATTGTCGATAAAAACCCCCAGGGAACCTTCCCATTATCTATCCATTTATAAGGATAATAACAAGATACGATTGCATGGTGGCGGTTGGGCTCAAGTGCCTACATTGCAGATATGAGTGGGATTAAGGGGAAAGTTCATCGGGGCAACCTGTCCAAGCTGCTGCCGTCTCGTAAAGGTGATCAAGGGGAAAAGGAGGTGAGAACACGAAGAAAGTGAAAAGCGTATCTCTAATCATCTTAGCGCTGATGGTCCTTTCGATGGTTTCAGTCATGGCGTTTCAGGCAGCGCCCGTAATCGCGAGTCCCGACCCTTCCATTTCGATATTGTTCACCAACGACTTTCACGGCTACCTCGAGACCGACTACAGAGGCCGCGGTGGCTCGGCCTACATGGCAGGTGTAATCAACAGCATCAGGGAAGAACTTGGCGCGGAGAACGTTCTCTTGCTAGATGCTGGCGACATTTATTTGGGTGCTGCGCCCATCTCGCAGTTGCTGTTGGGTGAGAGCACCATTGACATCTACAACATGCTGGGGTACGACGTAGCTTGTTACGGCAACCACGAGTTCGACAAGGGGCAGGATGTGCTTATCAGCCGCACCCAACAGTCGAACTTCTCATGGCTCGGCGCCAACATTGTGCTCTCTGGCACCGAGTGGGATACCCCCGCGTGGTCCCAGCCCTACGTGATCAAGACCGTGGGCCCGGCGGGCGATGAGGTGGATCTGGGCATCCTCGGCTTGGACACTGACGAGACGCCGGAGGTCACCCTCAAAGGGACTACGGAAGGTCTGGTGTTCAAAGACCTGACCGATACCATACTCCATTACTACGACGAGGTCAAGGACCAGTCTGACGCCCTGATCGTCATAGCCCACATGGGCACCGAGGACAGCGGCTCCTACAAGGGCCTGAAGACCGTAGCTCAGGAGCTGATCGATGCTGGCAAGCCAGTGGATCTGATGATCGGCGGTCACCAACACCAGCCGCTGGACGAGCCGGTGATGGTGGGCGACACGGCAATCGTCGCAGCTGGCTATTACGGTCGTTGGTTGGGGCGGGCCGACATCACTGTTGACACTTCGACCAAGAAGATCTCGATCGAAAGCTACGAGTTGATAACCATCAACAACCAGCTCACCCCCGACTCTGTGATCGAGGCACGGGTGGCGTACTGGGCAGAGCAGGTGGCCCCGGTGCTCGAGCAGTCGGTGGGCAGCACCACGGTTGATCTGATTCGGGACTACAACGCCGAGTCCAACATAGGCAACCTAGTGACCGACGGCATGAGGTGGAAAGCGGACCAGTACGACGACAATGAGGTCAACGGCTCAGTGGACATCGCCTTCACCAACCCCGGCGGCCTGCGAGCAGAGATCGAGATCCCTGGGGGTGCTGCTCTTTACACAGTCACTTGGGGTGATACCTTCACCGTCCTGCCTTTCGGCAACATGCTGTACCTGATGGACCTGACTGGTGCTCAGATCAAGGAGTTGCTCGATCAGGCGGCGACCCTGTACAAGGGCATCCTCCAGACCTCAGGTGCCACTTGGTACTGGTACAACGACAGCCTCAGCGATGACCCCACGGTCTGGGGAACCTACGGCGTGATGGTGGGCGGCGAGCCGCTGGACTACGAGGAGACCTACCGCGTGGTGACCAACGATTTTCTGGCAGGAGGTCAGGATGGCTGGGTCACCTTCGCCGACGGTACCAACCGCTGGAACACCTACTATGACATGCAGGAGGCAGTCAACGAGTACATCGACCTCAATTCACCCATCACTCCCACCGTCGAGGGACGGATCGTTTATACTGCACCAGCGGGACCAGCGGGAGAAGTAGGACCAGCAGGATCAGCGGGAGGATCAGGACCAGCAGGTCCAGCGGGCGAGCCAGCACCGACAGCAGTGGTGTGGGGCTCAATAGGAATAGCAATCGTTGCACTGCTTGCAGCCTTGTATGCCGTAACAAGAAAACACTAAATCATTCGGCGGGGCAAACGCCAGCGCCCCGCTCACATTTTATTTTTAGGCGAGAAGATTGCTCGATGGTTCAATCTGAAACTCGCACGGTTTTATTTCCTCAGAATCACGGGCTACTACTATCAGCCTCCCTCTTTGCCGATCAATTTCCTGCATTCATCGACGGCTTTCATAAAATCACTGGCGTATGAATCCGCACCCATCTCCTTGGCTATTTCCTTTGAGACTGCCGTGCCTCCGATTATGACTTTGACATTTTTCCTCAGACCCTCTTTCTCCAAGCCCCTGAGAACCCAGCTCATAGCATAAATCGCCGGCGAAAGTCTCGCTGACATAGCGAGTATATCGGCCTTTCCCTCCCTCACGACTTCGATAAATCTCTCAGGCGGGACGAGGATCCCCAGATCGAGGACCTCAAACCCCGCGGACCTTAACCAAGCGGCCACCATATTCTTTCCAACCTCATGAATCTGTGGGCCAACTACTCCAATGGCTACCTTCCCAAGCCCTCCCTCGGGAAGATCGAATTCCTCTAAAACCTCTTCAAAGATTTCGGACGCGATTAAAGCTCTCGGGAGGTAAATCTCTCCATCCACATATTTTTTGCCGATCTCCGCCATTTTCTTTGACAGGCTCTTCTTGATGTCATCCGGCGGAACTCCCGTCGCCAACTTTTCTTTGATTGCCGCTTTCAAACCTCTCAAATCTAGCTCCTCTAATTTTTCCCCGATGTCGGCCGACGCTTTATTGCCCATGTTCCCTTACCTCTTCTTTTACCGCTCTAACCTTCAGCATCGCTCCAGCTTCCGTGAAACTCCTCCCGGGATAGGGTCTGTGAGTGTCGGAGAGGACGAGCCGCCTCTTGCCGTGTTTTGACAAAAGTCTTCTCACTATCTCCCTAATTTGGTCGGGACTTACCTCCTCCCTAAACATGATCTCTATCGGAATTCCCGTAAAAAAGACTGTTTCCTCAGCGAGAGCTCTAGCTTCTACGATCGAGTCTATCCATCTTAGGGAATCTGCCAATGTAGGTTTCGGCATGAAGTCTAGGGGATGGATGGCGTCGTAGATATCAGCAAGTTTTTCTATCAAACCCCCAACTAGAAGGTTCCCGTCAGTATGCAACTTGGAGTACTTTCCCTTTCTCTCAGCTGCGCGTGCAAACTCTCGATGCCACCTCAAATAATCTGTCTCGATGAATTCCCTCGAATAATTTGGTCCCACGTGGCTGCAGAGGTCGTCCGCCACTCTGATTGCATCCACGTAATTTATTTCTGCTCCCGCCTTCGCTAACTCCAAGATGTATCCAGAGATCCTGTCGTACAACGCACGGGCTTTCTCGGGCCTTATTTCCCTCAGGGTAGAGAAGTCAAAGTGGTGGCGGGAAAGGGACGGATAAGTTATCCCCGGAGGAAAGGAAATCGGTGGGGGTGGCATGCAGAAAAATTCGCACTGCTCGGTCGGCCCGAGGACCTCAAAAATGACGAACCTGTCCTCGGCATATTTTTTCATGTCGATTCGCTCCAGCGTGTTTTGAACCACCTCATCGGGCTCCGGCCATTTGTATTCATCTATATCTAACTTCTCGGACCACTCAAATCGATCGAGCTCCTCCCGGGCGAATGGTCCACCCTCAGCCATGAAGGTGCCCCAATTTGGGACCCAAGCGTGGACTACCATAATATCGCCTAACTTATACTCGACGTCCTTTTGCTCGCTTTCAAAAAGAAATGGAGGCTTTTTCGGCTCCTCCCCCTCAAAAACCTGTCGGACGAGATCTCTTGAGTTCATTTCACCCCCTCGTTCCACTCGAGTCGGCTATAGGCGAGGGCATCCACTTCTGCTGAAAAACTCCAAGTTTCATGTGATCCTCCGAGTTTGTGCATATTCATTTTACAGTTCTTTCTGAATGCTCTTTAGGGCAGGCGATTAAAATATAATTGGGGCACACGGGAATGTGGCAAATATTTCGCCCGGACGCAGTTGCCGTCCTCAGGGACGAGCGAGCAAGAAAATCGTTGGCGCGATATTTCGCGGTCATGGAGAGCAAGCTCCCGGCGCGCTTTTTAGTGTGCAAGCACGTGAAAGTGGAGGCCGACCTCTCGGCGAGCGAGGAGGAGCTATGGCGCGCCCACGAGCGGGGGCTGAAGGAGTTTCAAAAGCTGCTCGCGGATATCGACGAGGGCGGAACGAAACTCGAAAATTTGAAGCGGCCCAAACCCTCGCTGCTTGATTTGAAGGTGGAGCTCGCACGGCGGATTCTAAAATCGTGCCACTTCTGTGAGCGCAGGTGCGGAATAGATCGGACTGCCGGGAGGGTGGGGGTCTGTGGTGTGGGTGAGCAATCGCGGATAGCGTCCGAGTTCATGCACCATGGGGAAGAAAGCGTTCTGGTACCTTCATACACCATTTTCTTCAACGGCTGCACTTTCCATTGTCAGTACTGCCAAAACTGGGAGATCTCGCAATACCCAGAGGCAGGCGTGGAAGTTTCACCTCAGACGTTGGCCAAGCTTGTCGAGGGCGCTCGGAAAGACGGCGCAAGAAACGTTAACTTTGTGGGCGGCGAACCTACTCCAAATTTGCACACTATTTTAGAGGCATTAAATGAGTGTAAAGTTAGCATACCCAGTATTTTCAATAGTAACATGTATTGTAGCATGGAGGCGATGAGACTGCTTTTCAGCGTAACCGACGTTTACTTAACGGATTTTAAATATGGCAATGACAAATGCGCTCTTCGTTATTCTAAAGTGCCAAATTATTTCAAGGTGGCGGCACGCAATCATAGGCTTGCTTTCGCTGATGCCGAACTAATTATTCGACACTTGGTTCTTCCTGCAAATTTAGAGTGTTGCACGCGCCCGGTATTAGAGTGGATCGTGGACAATTTGGGGGGCATGGTTAGAACCAACGTCATGAATCAGTATCGTGTGGAGGCAATGGCGCACAAATATCCGGAGATATCTCGTCGATTAACTGCTGCAGAGTTTGAAAAGGCCTTGGAAATCGCCAGAGAGGTTGGATTACAAAACTTGGAGCCTTAATCTTATAAACTATTTAAACTCCTGAAGTTTGAGCCTTCACAGTTGTGAGCATCATGCAAATCCACCAAATCGGCGGCTTGGGCTCCGACTCGAACATCTATCTGGTCATCGACAAGGTAATCGCGCTCATCGACGCTGGCACGGGACAAAACTTCGAGAAGGTCAAGCGGAACCTCAGCAAGTTCAACCTAAAGCCGAGCGATATCGAGCTCATCATCAACACCCACTGCCACTACGACCACGTGGGGGGTGACCGCGATTTCGTGCGGGCTGCAGGCTGCGAGGTGACGATTCACGAGCTCGAGGCGGAACTGCTTCGAAAGGGCGATCAGGTTATCACGGCCGCCGAGGCTCTCGGCAGGAAGCTCGAGCCCCTTGATATAGCGCGCGAGCTCCACGAGGGCGATCGGGTCAAGCTGGGCGAACTCACCCTCGAGGTCATCCACACGCCCGGCCACACTCGAGGCAGCATTTGCATGTACGGGCGCGAGCAGGGGGTACTGTTTTCCGGCGACACATTTTTCTGCGGCGGCATCGGGCGCACGGACTGGCCGACCGGCGATGGCGAGGCGTTAGCCCGTTCGCTGCAGGAGCTGGCAAAGCTTGAGGTGGAGCGACTGTACCCCGGACACGGCCCGCTCGCCGAAAGAAATGCGCGCAGGCACGTGTTAGAGGCGCTCGAGCTCGTCGGTTACATCTAGGCAATTAACTCAAATACTCAATTGGCTAAATTCTACTGACCCAAATGGGACCGCGCGAGATGTTGAACAAGCTGAAGTGGGGGAGCGAGGACGAGTTGCAAAGCGCCAAAGTGACGATCCTGCATCGGGGTGCCCCGAACGATAAACGTGTCATCGAGGGTAGCGATATCCTCGAGCTCGGGCGCGGCTTCATGCACGTGGCTTCGCCAGATGGGGAGGTCGAGATTCCCTATCATCGCGTCCTACAAATAGAAGCACGGGGCAAAATTCTCTGGCGGAAGACCTAGACATCACATAACTATCTTTATTAAAGCAGCGATTCCCGCAGTCGCTCCGGCGAACAATACCATCTTCAAGCCTGAGAGCGCGAGGTTCTCCCTCGAGACCCTGCCGATGTAGATCCCTATGGCAAAGAAAAACGCGAGTGTCACAGCTACCGACCACTCCAACGCCGGAAGCGCGGGCAGAATGAAAAACGGCAGCACGGGGATTACCGACCCGCCGATCGTCGCTAACCCATCTATCACGCTGCTTGAGATGATCTTCTTCTCGGTCTCTCTGTGCAGCTCGCTGTTCTTGATCGCGCCACGTTTGAGCATTGCTCGCTCGACCCTCTCCAGTTCCTTGTGGGCAACGGTTTTCTCGGCTGCGAATGCTCCGATGATATTTGAGAGCCCATTCGCGATTCCGCCTCCAATCCCGGCGGCTATAATAATTGTTCGAGCCGCTTCCGGACTTAGGCCGATAGCGATGCTGGCGCCGATAACTATACCGAGCGTGGACAGAGAACCGTCGATTAGACCACGGATAAAATATCTGGCCATCGGGTCCAGGTTCCTCCGGTTTAATTTCAGCAGTAGCTTGTATTAATATCTCGCCGTCTATTTCACCTACGAGAGGTTGGGATGTGGTTCGATCTGCTCGTGATCGTGGTCTGCTTCGTGGTATTCGGACGCGCTTCGAACTACCTTATTAAAGGGCTGGCTTCAGTTCGGGCTGCTGAGCAGCATGGTGTCACCAGAACTTTTCGCATTGATGGTGGTGACGACACTCATCACGACATTGCTCCCGCCGATATTCTCCAAGTTCGTCTCTAGGGATTGAGCCGATGGTGGAGGAATTTATTCTATATGTCCTCGCGTTCGTGGCAGCCATCGTGCTGATCGCCAAGGCGGGCAGTGTCTTCGTCGACTCGGCGTGCGGGATCGCTCGAGCGCTCGGCGTATCCCAAGTGATGATAGCATTAACCCTTGTGGCTTTTGCAACATCAGCCCCTGAGTTCTTCACCTCCACCATGGCGGCTTGGTTCGGCAAAGTCGGCATCTCCTATGGGACCGTGGTCGGCTCTAACATCATCAACATCACTCCAATCTTGGCACTCGCCGCGATATTTGGCGTGGCTCAATTTAGGCGGGAGAGGCTCGGCGAGGGGATCATCATGCTGACCGTTGGCGGAGCGCTCGCGGCGATGGCGCTCAATGGTGTGGTCGGGCGGGTGGAAGGTCTACTCCTATTGGTGATCTTTGCACTTTTCTTGGGGTTCGTGCTGAAGAGGGAGGCGAGAAAGACGAGGGAAAAAGTTTCAAGCGAGCAGAAGAGGTTGGGTAGGTCAATCCTTCTATTCATTCTGGGTACGGTCGGAGTGATTATTGGAGCTAGGCTGCTGATTTACTCCGGCGTAGGAATTGCTTTAGGTGTAGGTGTTCCAGAGGCAGCAATAGGTTTCACGTTGGTCGCCATCGGGACCTCAATCCCAGAGCTGGCCACTATAATCATATCCATTTCCAAGCGGTTGCCTGAGTTCTCCGTTGGGACCATCGTGGGTTCGAACATTTTCAACATTGCACTCGTCATCGGCAGCGCAGCGTTGATAAGGCCTTTGGCCGTGGACTCCCAAGCGCTCTGGTTCAGCAACTCCGTGATGCTCGCCACGATGGCTGTATTGTTGGGGTTCATGTGGAAGGGACGAAGGTTGACGCGTGGTCAAGGGGTGGCATTGCTCGCCTTTTACGCTTTTTACCTCGTCGGGCTCGCGTTTCTGTACGCATCCTAGGCGCCCACTTCGCTGTAATTTTTCCTCCTTTTAAATGACTTTCACCTAAAGGCATGGCGGGGAGATGTCGAACAGTGTGGCTGCTTCGGATGTGATTCGGTCGATGATGCGTTCTGGGTTCTCCCACGATGAAATCTATGATGTGCTCGCTGGCACAGGGTTGCCGGGCGAGCAGATTCAGCTGCTAATCGACCGCGTGGCAGCGGAGTTTCAAGAGGCAAAGTTCGAGCCCCAGACTTCTCGATTGGGGGTCGAGGTCGAGAAGGTCTTCAGCGGGGCTTTTGAGGGACTGCAGCACGATTTGTTTGAGCGCATCGATTCGGTTTCACGAAAGCTGGAGCTCGTGAGGGCGGAGCTCGAGAAGCTTGGTATGCGGGTAGTCGAGCTCCAAACCCTCGTTGAGCGAGGGCTGTTAAGTTCGGTTTCAGGTCTTAGTCGAAAGCGCCACCCGAGAGTTGACAGGGGCGTCAATTTAATCAAGCCATTTTAGAAAGCCATCAGATATGCTGAAGGGCTTCAAGCTGATGATCACAAGCCTGATGTTGAACGTGTTGTTTGGTACTTCGCGGCGATACGCAAGCGGTTTATGGGCGATGAACTCCTCACCCATCGCTTCATGAGTCAGCGGCAGCGTTGGATTATCAAAGTCAAAGATCTCTTCGATGGCCCCATCCTCAAGCTCCAGGGTTATATCCCATTGGGCCCACCAGAGCGTCACCCCTATGAACCAGAGCGGGATCGGGGTGGGTGTAGGTAAGCCGAACCAGCCAGCAGGGTCCTCCCTACTATATCGAACCTTCTTGATAGTGAAGTTATGAAACACGGAGAGCCCAGGTTGGGATTGGATTGGAGGTGGGGGCAGAAGTTCGTAGAGTTGCTCGCGATTAATGTTGGAAAAATCCCCAGCGTTCATCTCAAGTTTTTGCCTGAGTGCTTCGTCGATCTCCGCGCCCTTAATCTCATCGAGCGCCGGTTCGGCCCTCTCTGCGAGCCCCTTCATTTCGTCGAGATTATTCTTCGCATTTTGTAGGATAATTTTGAGGGTGCCGATTGTGCCATCCCCTTCACCGTTGATGTACACGGGCGCCATTTTCCCCACCGACTCGGGCGGTTCTCCCTCGTAGCTGCCGGGTTCAGCGTAGCTAGTATACTCAACCCAGCGTTTTGGAGCGGGTTCGGCGAGCAATCCTTGGACGGACAGGATAATCTCATTGAGTAAATCCGTCATCG
>Ga0209991_10001502_pt1 | contig 10606 bp, 6 predicted proteins | sample ChitaG_FD_183167 | JGI IMG/M metagenome (GOLD analysis project Ga0209991, IMG submission 183167) | Deep subsurface microbial communities from South Pacific Ocean to uncover new lineages of life (NeLLi) - Chile_00310 metaG (SPAdes)... | ecosystem: Environmental > Aquatic > Marine > Oceanic >... | reverse complement strand
CTTCATCCAGGGAAAAGTTGTATTATTGGAAATGGAGTAGTGGTGGATCCGGCAGAGTTACTTGCCGAAATTGAAGCCCTTCAGAGGAGAAATATTGACTTTAAGGGACTTCGTCTCTCCAGCAGTGCACACATAGTTATGCCTTACCACAAAGAAATAGAAAAGATAGAAGAAAAGCAGAGAGGTAAAAAAAAGATCGGAACGACTAGAAAAGGAGTTGGACCTGCTTATACCGATAAAATAGCCAGAAGAGGTATAAGGGTAGGTGATCTTTTAAATGAAAAGGTTTTGGCTGAAAAATTAGATGTGAATTTTGTTCTGTTGCCGAATTGTTATAGGTTAAATCTCTGCAAGAAAGATATTCTCAACCGATACCTGGAATATGGTGATAAGTTGAAAGAATATATTACTGATACCTCGGTTCTGGTTAATCAATTGATAAAAAAAGATAAGGAAATTCTTTTTGAGGGGGCACAGGGGACTTTACTTGATATCGACCATGGTACATATCCTTTTGTGACTTCCTCTTGCACTAGTGCTGGGGGTGTATGTATTGGTGTCGGAATAGGTCCTACACGAATAGATAAAGTTCTGGGAGTCGCCAAAGTCTATACAACTCGGGTAGGAGAGGGCCCTTTCCCTACAGAAATAGAGGGAAGAGAAGGAGAAATCCTTAGAGAAAGAGGAAAGGAGTATGGAGCTACTACGGGCAGGCCAAGAAGATGTGGGTGGTTTGACGGAGTTATTCTAAGATATGCAGCCAGAATAAATGGGTTAGATGAACTCGTGTTAACCAAATTGGATGTTCTTGATAAATTAGATAGAATAAAAATCTGCACAGCTTATAAGTATAAAGATGAAGCCATTGAGGACTTTCCTTTTCAAGTAGACTCTTTGAGGGAGTGTGAGCCTATTTATGAAGAAATGGAGGGTTGGCAAGAAGATACCTCTCAGGTAAGCCGTTATGAAGACCTACCGGAGAAGGCACAGGCATATTTGAGAAGAATCGAAGAGATAGGAGAATTACCTATTGGTTATCTCTCTTTAAGTCCCGAGAGGGCAGGCCTCTTAAGCGTGAATCGTATTTCGTGAATCGTGAATCGAAAAGAAAGAAAGTAGATGTTCAATGTTTTGAATACTCGATTCTGGGTGCTCGATACTTGCAAAAGAAGAAAAACAAAGAGTAAGGGATGAAACAAAAACGGGCATCGAGCCTCGAGAATTTAGCATCGAGAAGAGAGGAAAAACCATGTTTAATAGATTTACTGAGCGAGCGAAAAAAGTAATTTTTCTAGCCAGGGAAGAAGCTAGAAGATTGGACCATGACTACTTAGGCACAGAACATATTCTTCTTGGGCTTATCCGAGAAGGTGAAGGGATAGGAGCTACAGCTTTGCAAAACCTGGCTATAGATTTGGCTCAGGTTCGTGCAGAGGTAGAAAAGGCAGTTGGCAGAGGTGGGGGAACACTATTCCTTGGCCAGATTCCTTTTACTCCCAGGGCTAAGAAGGTGTTGGAACTGGCAGTGACAGAAGCAAGAAATCTGGGACATAATTATATCGGAACCGAGCATCTTCTTTTAGGGTTGATTAGAGAAGCAGAAGGAGTAGCTGCTCAAATTCTCACTAGTCTGGGAGCTGATCTAAGTAAAGTGAGGGAGGAGGTTTCTAATCTTCTTGGGACAAAGGTTTCTCCTGAGCGAGTAGCTAAACCAAGTCAAACTCCCACATTAGATAGATTTGGGCGTGATCTCACTCGGCTAGCCAGAGATGGGGAGCTTGATCCGGTAATAAATAGACAAAAGGAGATTGAGCGGTTAATTCAGATACTTTCCCGTCGAACGAAGAACAATCCTGTTTTAATAGGAGAAGCAGGAGTGGGTAAAACAGCTATTGCCGAAGGATTAGCCCAGAAGATTTTTGAGGGCTCCTTGCCTGAGCCTTTGCTTAACAGAAGGGTAGTCACTATTGATTTAGGGGGAATAGTAGCCGGGACCAAGTACAGGGGAGAATTTGAGAAGAGGATGGAGAGAATACTGAATGAGATTAGAAAAGCAAAGAATGTCATTCTCTTTATTGACGAAATTCATACTCTAGTAGGAGCAGGAGCAGCTGAAGGAGCCATAGATGCTTCCAATATTTTGAAGCCAGCTCTGGCTAGAGGAGAACTTCAGTGTATAGGAGCAACTACTCTGGACGAGTATAGAAAGTATATTGAAAGGGACGAAGCCCTGGAAAGAAGGTTTCAGACAATAATGGTAAATGAGCCAACAGTTAAAGAGACTATCCAGATTTTGAGGGGCTTGCGAGATAAATATGAGGCTTTCCACAGAGTGAAAATAACTGATGAGGCTCTTATAACAGCAGCTAAGCTCTCCTATAGATATATCCAGGGTCGCTATCTGCCTGACAAGGCTATCGATGTGATGGATGAAGCAGCTGCCAGAGTAAGGCTTCAATTTAGCACCCGTCCCAAAGAACTTAAGAAGATAGAGAAAGAGCTGGAGCAGCTTCGCAAGGAGAAAGAAGCGGCGGTAAAAGCACAGGAATTTGAAAAAGCAGCCAATATGAGAGATAAGGAAAAGAATTTGAAGGATTCCTTAAGTAAGGGGAAAGGCCAATGGGAAGCCGATAAAGGTAAGAAAGGAAAACAGGAAAAAGTAACGGAGAAAGATGTAGCCCATATTGTTTCCAGCTGGACAGGCGTTCCTTTGCGCGACTTAACAGAGGCTGAATCAAAAAGGCTTCTGCGTATGGAAGAGGCTATTCATGTGAGAGTGGTGGGTCAAGAAGAGCCTATAAAAGCAATAGCTCAGTCTATCCGTCGTGCTCAAGCAGGAATAAAGAGTATGAAAAGACCCATTGGTGTATTTATGTTCCTGGGTCCTACCGGCGTGGGTAAAACATATTTGGCTCAAGCCTTAGCCGAATTTCTCTTTGGAGATGAAGATGCTATGATTACATTGGATATGTCCGAGTATATGGAAAAATTCTCTGTTTCTCGTCTTACTGGAGCTCCCCCGGGATATGTAGGATATGAGGAAGGAGGAGAATTAACAGAGAAAGTAAGGCGTCGTCCCTATTCGGTAGTTCTGCTGGATGAGATAGAAAAGGCTCATCCGGATGTTTTTAATATTCTTCTTCAAATTATGGATAATGGAAGGCTATCGGATAATCTTGGTCACACAGTTGATTTTAGAAATACGGTTTTGATTATGACTTCTAATCTAGGAGCAGAACAGATTGTGCGTGGGTCTAATCTCGGCTTTCAAGCAGAAAAAGAAGGTGCTCTTTCTTATGAAGAGATGAAAAACAGAGTTATGTCTGAATTAAAACGTAGTTTTCGTCCCGAATTTCTAAACAGACTGGATGAGGTTATTGTTTTTCATGCTTTAAATAAAAAAGAGGTAAAGAAAATCGTTGATATGTTGTTGGAGGAAAAGAAGGAGCTCCTGCAGGAAAAGGAAATGAACATAGAAATTACCCAAGAGGCAAGGAATTTAATTGCTCAAGAGGGATATGATCCTGACTTCGGGGCAAGGCCTTTACGCAGGGCCATTCAGAAGTTGATCGACAATTCTCTTTCCGAGGAAATTCTCAAGGGTAGATTTAAAGAAGGAGAGGATATAGTAATAGGAATAAAGAATGGAAATATTGTATTTAATAAAAAGAAGAAAAGCAAGGTAGGTAAGGCGAAGAATAAGATGGAGAACTAGAATAAGGAGGTTGGATAGTGACCAGGAAAGATAATCTTTGCTCCCCCTTCTCTGTTCTAAAGGAGGGGGTTTTCCTTAAGAGATTAGTTGGGATAGTTCTGGTTCTTTCGATTGTCTTTATTTTCTTGCCAAAATTGGAAGTTTGGGCTTCTCCGATGGTGGAGGAGATTCAAATTAAAGGCAATCAATATATTGATACTGAGGAGATTCTCCAGGTAATCAAGAGTAAGGTGGGTGAGCCTCTCTCAGAACAAAGAATAAGAGAGGACATCCAGGCTATCTATGACATGGGGTTCTTTTCCTATCTGTCTGTCTTAGAGGAGAAGGATGCAGATGGACTGATACTTATCTTTCAAGTAGAGGAGAATAAAATAATTAATGAGATAAGCTTTAAGGGTATAGATGGTAAAGAGGTAAATGAAATCAAAAAGTTACTTACTTTCAAGCAAGAGGATTTATTCAATTTTATTCAGGTAAAAAAAAGCAAGGATGAAATTACCCAGTTTTACTACAAAAAAGGTTTTCTGGCTGCCTCGATAAATATTTATAATGAGAACGATGAAAGCAATGGTTGCAAAGTCATTGTTAACATTCAAAAAGGAGAAATAGTAAGAGTCAAAAGAGTAGAGATTAAGGGAAACTCTTCCTTTTCTGATTCTCGAGTTAGGGCTTTAATGAAAACGCGATATGGACGTTTTTTTGACCAGCAAATCCTGAAAGAAGACCTGAAAAAAATTGTCCATTTCTATCAAAAGTATGGGTACTATTTTGCTTATTTTAAATCACCAGATTTTGAGTTCTCTGAAGAAAAAGATATTGAATGGGTTACTATTTTCCTGGAGATGGTAGAGGGCAGACAATTTTTTGTTTCCCAGGTAGAGATAAGGGGAGAAAATAAGGTTTTTTCTGACTCTGAGATTATGTCTCAATTTAAACCATCCAAGGGAGAACTTCTTGTCCCCGATTATATTAAAGATAGTATAAGTTTTTTACAAGATAAATATGGGGAAAGGGGATATATTCATATTCAAATTAAGTCAGACTTAGACTTTGACCGAGAGGGAGGCAAAGTAAACATTCTTCTTCAGATAGAAGAAGGCCCACAAGTGAGTATAGGGAAGATAAGAATAGAGGGGAATGAACTTTCTCAGGAGAGAATATTCAAGCATGCTTTTACTTTAAAAGAAGGAGAGATTTTTGATATTAAAGAAGCCAGGGAAGGGTGGCGTAGACTTTACAATCTTGGCTTTTTCGAGAGTGTGGAGATTGAACCTATACCCGTCTCTTCTTCCATAGTAGATTTATTAATTAAAGTGAAGGAAATTGAGAGAAAAGGGGAATTTAATATAGGAGGTGCTTACGGTGATTCTGGTCTTAAGGGAAATATTCAATTCTACAAAGATAACTTGTGGGGAGAGGGTAAAAGAATAGGAATCGACTGGCAATTTGCTAAAAACAGGAACGAATATACTATAACTTACCTGGATAGATGGTGGGGAGATACTTCTATTCATCTGGAGCCTCGTATTTACCAAAAAAAAGATATATACAATGAAACAGACGAGGATTATGAGAAAGAAACCACAGGCATAGAAATAAAGATAGGAAAACCCATTTGGAAATTTACCAATATATATATTAGTCTGAGGAATGAAAAAATAGACATTAGTGATATAGGAGGAATGCCAGAGGAGATGGAGGAAGGTGAGAAAACTTCCCATGGTCTGAAGTTTATCCTTAATAGAAATACACGAGTTAGAGATTTGGCTTTTAATGCCTATCAAGGCTCATATTCTTCTATTTCTGCAGATATAACGGGAGGCCCAATACTAGGGGGTGATTCTCTTTTTACCAAGTACAGAGGAGAATGGCGAGGATATTTACGAAAAAATACTTTCTGGAAACATCCTATTATTGCCTACCGTCTGCGAGTAAAATCAGGAGAAGGCCTTCCTGTTTATGAAAAATTTCATGTAGGAGGGATGGAAACCCTGCGAGGATACAGGCAAAATGAATTTGTAGGAGATAAATTAATCCTGGGAAATTTGGAACTAAGATTACCTCTGGATAAGGACTTTTTAAGCTATTTGTTTATAGACATGGGAGAGATATATGATAAAGATTCTTCTATATGTAAAGTGGGTTGGGGATTCGGGATACGGATTAAAACTATCATTGGATTTATCAGATTGGATTACGGAATAGGAGAAGAGGGAGGGCAGCTTTATTTTGGTATGGGAGAAGGATTCTGATGGTGAATAGTGAATGGTGAATAGTGAATCGAAGGAAAGAGTAAATGGTTGTGCAGTTTCAACCTATAATTCACGATTCACTAAATACGATTCACGAGACACGAAAATGAGGGAATTAAACTTATTAGATCTGGGACTAAGGGAATATAAGGAAGTTTGGCGCCTCCAGGACAAACTGGTAAAAAAAAGAATAGCCGGAGAGGCAAAGGATACCTTAATTCTAGTAGAACACTTTCCTGTAATCACTTTAGGAAAGCAGGGCAAGAAAGAAGAAATATTAATGCCGCCCGAGAGGCTTTCTAAGAAAGGAATTACTGTCTTTCTGGTGGACAGAGGAGGAAAGGTCACTTTCCATGGACCGGGTCAATTGGTTGCTTATCCCATATTAAATCTTACCCTAATCAAAAGAGATGTTCACTGGTATATAAGGAATCTGGAGAGAGTAATAATTAAATCATTGGCCAGGTTAGAAGTTAAGGGTGAATGTAAAGGAGGGTATACAGGGGTATGGATAGGAGAGGATAAGATAGCCAGTATTGGCGTAGGGGTAAAGAAATGGGTGACCTATCATGGATTAGCCTTAAATGTTAGCACAAACCTTTCTTATTTCTCCTTAATTAATTCTTGTGGCTTAGATAAAAAAATTACTTCTATAACTGAAATTCTTTCTTCTCCGATGGAAATGGATAGAGTAAAAACTGCCTTAGTAGATTCCTTCTGCGAGGTATTTGAGAGAATCCCTAAGATAGTGAATGGTGAATAGTGAATGGTGAATCGCAAGCAGGGAAATAAATGGTTGTGGGGTTTGACTGACAATTCACGATTCACGAAATACGATTCACCGAATTATCTTGGGGCATTCTTTAGCCGTATGTAGTATATAGTATATCGAAAACGAAGAGTGCGTGAATAGTATTGTGTTGTGGATTTTAAGGTTTTTTCCTACGATATACCATATACCATATACGATGTACGAGATCATTTCTTGACAGGGCGAAACAATGAGAATTACTGGGGGAACACTAAGGGGAAGAAGAATAAAAACCTGCAGAGATAATTCTACCCGTCCTCTTCTTTCTCGCCTGAGAAAATCTCTTTTTGACGTTATAGGTGAAAGAATCAAAGGCCTTAGCTTTCTGGACCTTTACGCAGGCTCAGGAGCAGTGGGAATTGAAGCTTTAAGTAGAGGAGCAAGAAGAGCAGTTTTTGTAGAAAAAGATCCTCTAGCAGCAAGAGTAATAGAAGAAAATATTGCTTCCTGCAAGCTTTTTTCTCAGGTGAAAATATGGCGGAAAAATGTGCTTGCCTTTCTCCCCATTCTATTAGAAGGAGAGAAATTTGACTTTATCTTCATTGCTCCTCCCTACTACAAAAAGATGCAGAACAAAACATTGGACATAATCGAAGAGGTAGAAATAAACAAAGCCACAATTATAGTTCAGTATTCACCCCACGAGAATATTAATTTTACTCGAAAAAATATGGGCATAGTCAAACAGAAAGAGCATGGAGATACGATTCTGGCTTTTCTTGAAGGAATCTAAACCGTGAATAGTGAATAGTGAATCGTAAAAGAAAGAACTAAGCGATTGTAGGGTTTAATTGACAATTCACGATTCACGAAATACGATTCACCAGTTACAGAGACAGGGAGAATTATCCTGAGGTGTTTCTTATGTCCGATAAGTTAAAAATAAGAGAAAGGTTAGATTGTCTGCCGAACAAACCAGGGGTGTACCTTTTAAAAGACAAAAAAGGGAAAGCATTATATATAGGCAAAGCTCTTTCTTTGAAAAAAAGAGTAAGGTCTTATTTCTTTGGCAAAACACATTCCTCCCCCAGGATAAGCTCTCTTGTCAACGAAATAAAAGACATTGAGTGGATGATCACCGACTCAGAAACAGAGGCTCTTATCCTGGAATCCAATTTAATAAAATATCATCACCCGCACTACAATATCCAATTTAGAGATGACAAATCTTATCCTTATATTAAGCTTACTATTTCTGAACTTTTCCCACGTCTACTTCTAACCCGGAATCCCAGGAAAGATGGTTCTCTCTATTTCGGTCCTTATACTAATGTAAAAGCAGCCAGAAGGGTTTTAATTTTGATTAGTCGTTTTTTTCCTTTGCGTAGATGCAAAAAAAAGTTCACATTTAGAATTAGACCGTGCCTTAACTACTATATAAAAGAATGCCACGCTCCTTGCATGAAAAAAATCACTAGAGAAGCGTATTCCTCCTTGGTTAGAAGTGTCTCCCTTTTCCTGCAGGGACACTATCAGGACTTACTCCGACGATTACAAGAAGAAATGGAAGAGGCTTCCCTGAAAGAAGAATTTGAGAAAGCAGCTACATTAAGGGATTGTATCAGGGATATCCATAGGGTCAGCCAGAGTCAAAAAATGGTCTCTTTCCCAGGAGAGGATATAGATTTGGTCAATATTGTTTCTGAACAAAAGAATGCCTGTGTAGTAGTTTTTCTCATTCGAGAAGGCAAAGTTATTGATAGGAAACATTTCTTACTTGATATAAGAGAAAAAAGCCAGAAGGAAGACATAATAACTTTCTTCTTGAAAGAGTATTATGCGAGAATTTCTTTTGTTCCAGCAAGAATATTAATTCCTAATGAAATTGCCGAACTTAAGGTTATCCAGGAGTGGCTTTCTGAGAGACGGGGGAAAAAGGTTAAATTAGAAATCCCCAAAAAGGGAAATAGGCTAAAACTAATGCAGTTGATAAAAAAGAATGCTTATCTTATCCTGCAACAGGAGAGAAGGGGAGATAAAGAGCAAGCACTCGACCAACTTAAGGGATACCTGGAATTAAAGAAAAAGCCATTACTTATTGAAGGATTTGATGTTTCTAATACAAGAGGAAAAGAAGCTACTGGATCAGTGGTAGTTTTTGAAAAAGGAAAACCAAAAAAGTCTGCATATCGAAGATTTAAAATCAAGGAAGTAGAAGGAATAGACGACTTTGCCATGCTCTCAGAAGTTATCCGTCGGCGTTATCACAGATCTTTGAAAGAAGGGCGTGCTCTTCCTCACCTTATTTTGGTAGATGGAGGCAAAGGGCAGGTTTCTTCCTGCCTGAAAGCAATCAAACAATTAGATTTGAATTTTATTCCTGTCATAGGATTAGCCAAAGAATTTGAAGAGGTCTATTGTCCTGATAGTTCTTTTCCTCTTAATATTCCGTCAGATTCAATCGCTTTAAAGCTTCTACAGGAGATACGAGATGAGGCTCATAGGTTTGCCTATTCCTATCATAAAAAGAAAAGAGGAGAAAAAATTAGAGGTTCTTTTTTGGATACTATTCCTGGAGTAGGAGAAAAAACAAAGAGATTGCTTTTGACTCATTTCAAATCTATAGAATTGATAAAAAGTCAAGATTTAGAAGCATTACAGCAAATTCCTGGCATAGGGAAAAAGAGGGCTAAGAAAATTCTTAGATATTTAGTGAATCGTCGTTCCTAAATGGTAAATTCGTGATGCGTCGTGCGTGATGCGTATTGCGCAATACGACATACGATATACGCAATACGGTATGCTAAATGCAAGGTCGCAGGGAGAGTTGTCTTGAAGTATCTCCTGGCAATGAAGTTAGGTACTTTTTGGGCTGCAGGGGAAGCCGAAAGAGAAAAGATAGTAAGAATATCTTTTTTTTGTGGCAAAAAGAATCTTTACGCCTATCTGAAAACAAGGGGGGATAGAATAGTGCAATCTTCTACTCTCCTGGAATGCTTGAAAAAAGACCTGCTCAGCTATGTCCAGGGAGAAAAAATAAGTTTTATTAATTATCCTTTAAAGATAGATAACTACTCTTCCTTTTTTATAAGAATATGGACTCTCACTCAGGAGATTCCTTATGGAGAGCTTCGTTCTTACAAATGGTTATCTGAAAGAGCCGGCACTAAAGGATATCGAGCTGTAGGAGCAGCTTTAGCTCGTAATCCTTTCCCTATCCTGGTTCCCTGCCACAGGGTAATTAAGAAGAATGGAAATTTAGGAGGATATTCAGCAGGGCTAGAAATCAAGAAGAAACTTTTGGAAATAGAAGGCTACTTGAAGAAACGTGAATAGTGAATGGCAAATCAGTGAATGGTCGTTGGTGAATGGTGAATAGTGAAAAACAAAGAAACCTAAATACCATTCACGATTCACGAAATACGATTCACTCATTCCTTGCCCATCTAGATGGAAGTGCTATAATTATTGCACAGTAATCCCTTGATGAACTAGGAAATTATACGGCTGCCGAAGGACATTTTCTGGTCCGAAGGAGGCGTAGCCGAAGCCTTATAGGAGCAAATTCGTGAATAGTGAATGGTGAATAGTGAATCGCGAACAAGGAAGTAAATGATTGTAGGGTTTGGTTGTTTGCGATTCACGAAATACGATTCACCAGCTCTGTCATGTGTAAATAGCATTACTTTGTAGATTTTAAAGTTTTTTCTTACGATATACGATATACTAAATACGATATACGAGAATGGCGACGGAAGAAAATTGTCCTTTGGCACTCCTTGACTGGTTAATGTTAAACTAATAGAATATTAACTGCTGCCTTGATAGAAAGAGATTTTTCCTGACAAATAAAAATTGAGGGAGAATTTAGTATGAAAAAGTGTAGTA
>Ga0209991_10001501_pt1 | contig 10610 bp, 13 predicted proteins | sample ChitaG_FD_183167 | JGI IMG/M metagenome (GOLD analysis project Ga0209991, IMG submission 183167) | Deep subsurface microbial communities from South Pacific Ocean to uncover new lineages of life (NeLLi) - Chile_00310 metaG (SPAdes)... | ecosystem: Environmental > Aquatic > Marine > Oceanic >... | reverse complement strand
ACACCATGCGATGGGCTGTTCGTGGGAACACCTGAAGTCGCTATCGCTGGAACTTGATTGATGCGGCCTGAGACGGCATCGCGATATCTCCGTAATGCTAGGCGGAACCCTAGAATCTTGATACTGCAACAGTCGCTATCAACCGTTGACAGTGGTTGCGGTGGAAGAAGCCTCCCGTATTAACAATTCTTTAACATTTCTGCTATAACATTAGAGAGGCATGAAAGGCCGCCAGGAGACTAAAGGTGACAGAGAAAACGGTTCTCGTAGTTGATGACGATGTCAAGACCGTTGAACTGGTCAAGGTCTACTTGAACAGGGATGGCTACGGGGTTCTAACCGCTTATGATGGCGTTGAAGCACTGCGTGTCGCTCGAGAAAGCAACCCGGACCTAGTTGTTCTGGACCTTATGCTGCCAGACGTAGATGGTCTCGAGGTCTGTCGCACCCTCAGACATGAATCCGATGTGCCGATCATCATGCTTACGGCCAGGACTACCGATCAGGACAAGCTAACGGGACTCGACTCGGGGGCAGACGATTACGTGACGAAGCCTTTTAGCCCTAAGGAACTAGCGGCCAGAGTGCGGGCAGTGCTCAGGCGTCTTCCCGGAGAGCGTGGCCCGGCACAGATTACGCATGGTGAACTCACTATGAACCTCGTCAGGCGCGAAGCATGGCTTGCTGGCAGACTACTGGCTTTGACGGACGTCGAGTTCAAGTTACTCGGGGTTCTTGCCAGGGAACCGGGCAGAGTATTCAGCCGGGGAGATCTCATCGAAAAGGCTTTGGGCTACGATTTTGCGGGTTTCGACCGCACCATCGATGTACACATACTCAACCTGCGGCGTAAGATTGAGCAGGCTCCCAACCGTCCCAGGTACATAAAGACCGTATATGGAGCGGGCTACAAATTCGTCGGAGATGAGCAGTGATACATAGCCTGTGGTTTCGTCTCCTGATAGCATTCGCCCTGGTAATTGCGGTGACCATCGGCACCGTATATCTCTTCGTCAGCCGGAGCATCGGTGCCGAGATTGAACGCTATGAGGAAATAAGGGAGCGATTCCACATTGTCGAAACCCAAGCAATGCTGTCCGCTCACTATATGACGCGCGGAAGCTGGGAGGGCGTTCAGTACGTAGTAGGGAATAGATCGGTTGTCTCGGGAACACGCATTATACTGACTCACTTCGACCGGGTGGTCATAGCTGATTCGAAGGAGGAACTTGTCGTAGGGGAGACGTATCAGCCTGAGCCACCAGACAGTCCTTTCGGTAGTCCTTTCCCGGTATTCTCCGAAGACTGGGAAGAGGTTATGGTAAGACTCTACATCGGCCCCGAGCCGTCGGCGGGCGAAGAAGCTACTTCACCGCAAACACTGGGAGAGGCAATAAACCGCTTTCTCCTCTGGGGAGGGTTGCTGGCAGCTGCCATCGCTTTGGTGTTGACCTTTGTCCTGTCGCGCAGAATGTCCTCACCGATCGGTGCACTTGCAGCAACTGCCAGGCGATTGGGACGGGGCGACCTGTCACAGAGGGTGCAACTCAGGGACAGAGGCGAAGTGAGGGAACTCGCTCAGGCGTTTAACTCTATGGCGGTGGACCTGGAACGGCTTGAGCAGCTGAGACGCAACCTGGTTGCCGATGTTGCCCACGAATTGAGAACCCCTCTTTCCAATATTCAAGGGTACGTGGAGGCGATTCGCGACGGAGTGATGAAGCCGGACGGCGCTACCCTCGACTCACTCAATGAAGAGGCGGCTCTGCTTTCGCGACTGGTTGATGAGCTCCAGGAGCTGAGTCTCGCCGAGGCCGGTGAACTGAAGCTGGTTTATCTGGAGGAAGATGTCACCGAGTTAATCAGGCGAGCAGCGGTTTCCTGGCAGCCCCAGGTGGTAGCAAAAGGGATGTCTCTGTCGGTCGACCTGCCCGATAAGCTGCCGTCGGTTAACATCGACTGGCAACGGATAAATCAGGTGCTGCATAACCTGCTGGAGAATGCTGTGGCTCACACCGGCAAAGGAGGCATCATCACCGTGGCTGCTGCAGAACGAGGCGACTGGGTGGAGATTAGCGTATCGGATACTGGCGAAGGCATTCCTGCTCAGGATCTCCCCAATATCTTTGAACGTTTCTACAGAGTTGACAGATCCCGTGCCAGGGCTACTGGAGGCAGTGGTCTGGGGCTTACTATCGCCAAGCGTCTGGTGGAAGCTCATGGCGGGAAGATCGAGGCCCAGAGCAAGCTAGGAAGGGGTAGTCGCTTTTCATTCACTATCCCTGTTTTGTCGTGATTTGTGGCAACCGTTACCGAGAAGACGTTGGCACCTCCCTTCTGTCATTGCGAGGAGCCACGATGAACCGGAGCGTAGAAAGGACTATGGACATGAATATGAAACTGCTGATTGGTCTATTAGCTTTGGGTGTGACAATGCTAGTAGTGGGCCTCGTGATAGTGGTCGTAGGTTTGCCTTCTTAGGAGTAGGGATAATCTCTCCCGGGGTTGATATCTCGGGAGCCAGTGCCAAAGCTGGGGCAAGGTTTCGCTGAGTGGCACTATCGGTGACTGCTCTCAACGAAGTCGCCCCCAAATCCGAGGTGGGCATCGTGGCAGAAGAGGTTGAGATAGCCGCGAAAGAAGAGGTTAAGGCTGCCTGCGAGCTCCCCCGGGTCTCGATCCTGTTTATGGGGCAGATGAACGGCTGTTGGTAGCTGTAGTTGACTCCGGCAATGCCGGCAGGATTCTTGCCCGGATGAGAGGAAACAACTATGGCAGAGACGCTGCCGTTACTGGCGAGGCGATCAAGGAATACGCAGGGAAGGGGATAATGAGAACAAAGCTTGGCTCCTCCCGAATCGTTGATATGTTAACCCGAGAATTGCTGCCAGCGATATGCGAAACGACCTCTCGGCCTCACCATTGCATTTCTGATTCAGCCGGGGGTTGGTTGTGGTGCTAGGCCCTCAAATATTTTATGGAGTTCAGGTTCATCCAGAGTTTCATGAGCCATAAGTTCTTCAGCCAGCTGTTTTAGCTTCTCTTTGTTCGCGGTCAGGATTCGCTTGCTGGTATTGTAGGCCCGCTGGATAATAGCGTGTACCTCTCCATCAATTGCGTCGGCTATCTTGTCACCGTAGTCCTTGTGTTCGCTGATCTCGCGGCCGAGGAAGACGAGTTCCTGCTTTTGACCAAATGTCCGCGGACCCAGTTTCTCGCTCATGCCATACTCGGTGACCATCCTTCTTGCCAGCTTAGTTGCTTGCTCCAGGTCGTGGTGGGCACCGGTGGTGATTTCCCCGAAGATGATTTCCTCGGCAACACGTCCACCCAGGTTTACTGCCACTGCATCGTCAAACTGAGACTTAGTCCAAAGACGACGGTCTTCAGATGGCAGAAGGTGTGTCCAGCCTTCCATCATGCCCCGGGCGACAATGGAAACTTTATGGACGGGGTCAGCATTGGGCAGAATCCTGGCCGTCAAGGCATGCCCGCTTTCGTGGTAGGCAATCATCTCCTTCTCCCTGGGGCTTATGACACGGCTCTTCCTCTCCGGTCCGGCTATAGTGCGGTCGGCAGCATCCTCAAGCTCCTTCAATGTTATATCCTTACGGTTGCGCCGGGCAGCGAGGATCGCTGCTTCATTGATCAGATTGGCCAGGTCGGCTCCGCTGAATCCCGGCGTCCCCTTAGCCACAGTCTCGAGGTTAGCTTCCCTGGCCAGGGGCTTGCCCTTGGCATGTACCTCCAGAATGGCCGTGCGGCCTTTTATATTGGGCAGGTCGATGACAATATGCCGGTCAAAACGGCCGGGACGAAGTAGGGCAGGGTCGAGGATATCGGGGCGATTGGTGGCAGCGATGACAATGATATTAACACTCGTATCGAAGCCGTCCATCTCGGCCAGAATCTGGTTCAGTGTCTGTTCCCTTTCGTCGTGTCCTCCACCTAAGCCAGCGCCACGGTGCCGGCCTACGGCATCGATTTCATCAATAAATATCAGGCACGGCGCATTACGCTTGGCTTGTTCAAACAGATCTCTGACCCTGGCGGCACCAACGCCCACAAACATCTCGACAAATTCGCTTCCGCTGATAGAAAAGAAGGGTACCTTGGCTTCTCCGGCTATGGCTTTGGCTAACAGAGTCTTACCCGTTCCCGGAGGCCCTACCAGGAGCACTCCCCGCGGAATGCGTCCCCCCAGTGCCTGGAATTTCTGGGGAGACCTGAGGAATTCCACTACTTCCTGGACTTCCTCTTTGGCCTCGTCGGCTCCGGCAACATCGGCGAACGTTACATCGGGTCTGTTGTCGAGACGTAATCGTGCGCGGCTTTTGCTGAACTTAAAAGCTTGTGTGCCGGCGCCCCGGGCGGCACGGAAGAACAGGAAGTAAAACAAGGCCCCAAGCAGCAACATGGGAAGGATGACCTGCAGGGCAATCACCCCCCAATTAACACCGCCGGCTTTGACGTCGATTTCTACTCCTTCTGGTCCCAGGATTACCCCTTCATCTTCCAGGTAAGTGCGCAGTTCGGCGGTGCTACCTACAAACGCTGCTGTGAATTCGGCCTCTGTACCCTGCAAGCCAATAAGAGTATCACCGTCCTGCCTGATAACGTCGATTTGCCGCACTAACTCCTCACCTACCAATGCAGGCTTAGCTTTGTCAATAAACTCAGCCAGCGTTATTGGCTCAGGCCTCTCACGTGGCACAAAAGCAAATACGAGAGCCACTATCGCTACTAGAAGCAACATATAGAAGAATCCGCTGCGCCACCATTTTGCTTGCATCTATCTAACCTCGTTCAGTATTATAGCAGGTATATTGTAGATTGAAAAATGCCACTCGTTCAGTATTATAGCACGTATATTGTAGATTGAAAAATGCCACTCTTGACGCGGATGGCGGAGCGGCGTTGAAGCGGAGTGCAGGCGCTTTGTAACGGCGCATTGTAGTCAGAACCTGCGTGGCATGATCGGCCTGGTCAGGTTGTCCCATAAGTGGTATAATACAGAAGGAGGTTACTGGCTTTCTGGAAGCAGAGGAAATAGCGCGTCTGGCCACCGAACTTGCTTCTGAGAAGCAAGCAAGGGATATTGCCATGCTTGACGTTAGAACCTTGTGTTCTTTCGCCGATTACTTTGTCGTCTGCACCGGGGATAACAAGCGGCATATTGAAGCTATCTGGCAGGATATAGGTGAGACATTGAAGAGTAAAGGAGTTGTGCCTCATCATAATGAGGGAGCCCCTGACTCGGGATGGATGCTGACCGACTTCGGTTCGGTCATCGTGCATATATTCGCCCCGCTGGAGCGGGACTACTATCAACTGGACAGATTATGGGACAAGGCGATCCCGGTTGTGCGAATTCAATAGATCCAGTTGTCGAGATCCCGGTCATAGCTGAGAATCTCCTCTGCTGAGAAGAACAGGTCTATTTCTCCCGAGGCATTGTCCAGCGAATCAGAGCCATGCATTAAGTTATGTCCGATATCGATGCCGAAATCGCCTCTGATAGTGCCGCTGGAGGCTTTGGCAGGGTCAGTTGCCCCCATCACCTGTCGTATTACTTCCACGGCGTTCCTGCCCTGGAAGACGACGGCGATAACCGGGCCCGAGGTAATGACCATCACCTGTCGTATTACTTCCACGGCGTTCCTGCCCTGGAAGACGACGGCGATAACCGGGCCCGACGTAATGAAATCTACCAGATCGTTAAAGAAGGCCTTACCTGTATGAACAGCATAATGCCGCTGGGCCAAAGCTCCGTCCATGCGCAACATCTTCATAGCCACGATCTTCAGCCCTTTCTTTTCCAGGCGGGAGATGATTTCCCCGGCTAGGCCCCGTTGTACGGCATCAGGTTTGATAAGTACTAAGCTCTTCTCCATCTTCTACTGGCTCCTTTCTAAACCCTTGTGAGCAGGGTGATCAGATCCACGTTTTCTAAGGAATCAACCACTTTGTCAGCTTCCTCGAGTTCTTGTCGGGGGTGTGTACTGGCTACGGCCAGGCATTTCATCCCCGCGGTTTTGGCTGCTTTGATTCCCAGAGGAGAATCTTCGATCACCAGGCAATCGTCAGGTGCCACTTCTAGCTTCCCGGCGGCTAGCAGATATGCCTGGGGACTGGGTTTGCTTTCGGATACTTCTTGACCGAAGACGATACAGTCGAAAACTCCTTCCAGATCAAGCTCGCCAATGACCAGGTCGATATTCTCCATCGGCGCTGAAGAGACGAGGCCTAGCCTGAAATTGCCCTTCTTAATGGAGTTCAGCAGCCTTACTGCCCCGGGAAAAGCCTTCACGTTTCCTCTTGCCCTCCGTTGAAAGCTCTCTTCTTTCTCCCGTGCCATGATTCTGGTATCCCTGGCAAGGAGTTTCCTGTCCATGACGCTACTGATTATGAAGTCGTTTCGGGCGCCAAAGAGCTGGGCAAAACCTTCCTTGGTGAACGTTACCCCCCTTCTAGCGAAGGTGTCCTGCCATGCAGCAAAGTGGAAAGGACCGGAATCGACAATAACGCCATCCATATCCCAGAGGACGGCCCTTCTTGACTGTCTCCAGACGTAGAATAAGAAATCGCCTTCGGCTATGACTGAATCGTCCTGGAGAGTAAGCACTCCTCGGGCCTCCACCAGCCTCTTTGTCAGTTTGGTGACCCAGGCAGAAGCTCGAAGAGGCTCACTGACGGGTGCTACCTTTCTGAATCTTACTTCGCTCTTGGCGGTGACGCCGAACTCGATTCCATGGCAGAGCATGGCGTAAGAAGCTAGTTCATCGAGGAGGGTGTAGAGGATGCCGCCATGGATCGCATCGTTCCAGCCTTGATGAAACTGCCCGGGTGTAAAGTGCGCGGTGACCTTTTCTCCGTCATGAACAGGTTTTAACTTCAGCCCAATGGCGTTCTCCTGGCCACAGGCAAAACAGAACCTTGTTGTGTACTCAAGATCTAGTCTTGGGATTTCCATTTTCTGATCTCGCTTGCTTCACTTGGAGTGACAAAGGGAGGTGCCTTAGCTCTGGGCTTGGTTATGTGAGGAGAGCGAAGGTATAGAGGTTGCAGGGTAACCGGGTCATGGCGTTCTCCCCTGCACAGTTTCTGCCAACCTAACATAGCCAAAGCGCTGCCTCGGAAGGGACTGTCACTTCGGGAAATTATAGCTTGCTTGCCGAGATTTTGCTCTATATCGCTTACTATGTCAGCAGGGAGTTCGCCGCAAAAAAGCGTCTTCTGCCTGGTCCGATGGCATAGAGCTCTCACTGTGGTTAGATTTGCCTCTTCCAGGCATTGCCATTCATCATCTCTTTGCCGGTAAAGGGCTGTCGCTATCTCCTCGCGACCAGCCTTGTGAACCGGGCGCAGAGGAAAGCCGGTGAAGCCAAAGGGATAGGCTTCAACTTCCAGTGTGCTTACACCAAGCAAGGGAATACTTAAGGTGTAAGCAAACCCTTTGGCAACGCTTACGCCTGCTCGAAGCCCATTAAAACTCCCTGGCCCCCTAGCTACAATGATTGCTTCTATAGATCGAAGCTCGACCTTCGCTTGCTGTAACAGGCAGATCAAATTCGGTAGCAGTTCCGTTGTGTGGTTCTGCGCTGTCCGCCAGCCTAGCGAAGCCAATACCTCACCCCTATGAGACAAGGCGACACTGGCTGTACCGGATGAAGTATCTATAGCTAGTTCCATAGCAAGAAACTAAATTCTAACCTCCAGACGAATCCCTTGGAATAGGGAAACGGTGAGAAGAAAAAGGCAAGAGGCAAGGACGCAAGGCGATGTGTCACCGCTTTCAGGTCTTCCATTCTGAGTTATCATTTCGGTTTTGACCTCTGGTCTCGAAGTTCTGTATGGTTCACCGTTTCATATCTAATGCCAGAGGTCTCCTTTCATTGTGAGTTGTTTGGTCAGTTCCCGGTAGCGCTCGCCCCGTGGTTTCAGATGAATAGAGCGTTCTGTCTCAGAAGTCGAGATGTAGTGCAGGGAGATAAGCAAACTCTCCTGGGGCACTATCTCCGGCCCTTTCTCTGCCCATTCAACGACGCAGACTCCCTTGCCGTAGAAATACTCCTCCAGTCCCAGGTCAGCGATTTCCTCAATACGATCGAGGCGATAGAGGTCGATATGGTATAGGGGAAGCCTGCCGTGATACTCTCTAAGGAGGACGAAAGAGGGACTGAAGGCATATTCCTTTATAGCCAGTCCATGAGCGATGCCCTGGACGAGGCAAGTCTTCCCCGTTCCCAACTCGCCTACGAGAAGGAAAACATCGCCTTTCTGGGCCAGTTCCCCGACGTAGCTTCCCAGAAGCTGAGTCTGTTCAGGGCTATGGGAATCCAGTCTTAAGGACTCCATTCTTGAAGTGCTCCCAGCCCCCTTTTCGGTACGGGATAACGTCTCCCTTGCTATCCACTACAGTCACTCGTGTTGCCAGCTTCTCTTCCGTTATGTCACCGATTACGGTCACGGGGCAATCCAGGGCTAGCCTGACCCGGGCGATAGTGGCCTCATCAGCAGTGAAAAGAAGCTGGTAATCCTCTCCACCGCACAAAGCCAGCTCCTTATAGTTAGGGAAATTCGCCCTGACCACATGGTGCACCGGCACTTGTTCCATCCTTATCTTAGCATTCACCTTGCTCAGTTCGCATATATGGTCAAGGTCAGCGACAAGCCCGTCGCTTACGTCTATGGCCGTTTTGACTCCTTCTTGGATCAGGATTTGCCCTTCTCTCACCTTTGGCATGGGCTTCAGATGAGCTTGTCTCAGGATACTGCCTGTTTCACGATCTGAGACGGACCTGCCGCGGAGCATCTCCAGGCCGGCTGCCGATGATCCCAAATACCCTGTGACAGCTATTCGCTCGCCGGGAGAAGCTGTTGACCTCTTGAGTATCATCTTATCTTTGGAGCAGCCTATGACCATTACGGTGATAACTACATTGGGGGCGGCAGCTACATTGCCTCCGATTATAGCCACTCCGAATTCCCTGGCCAGTTGTGCCATGGCATTAGAGAACCCGGAGATGTCTTCTGTCTCGAGTTCACCCGGCAGTGCCAGAGAAAGCAAGGCGTACCTGGGAATGCCGCCCATGGCCGCTATATCGCTTAGATTCACTGCCAGTGCTTTCCAGCCCAATTCCTTCCAGCCAATGGTGCGCAGATCGAAGTGTATATCCTGGACCAGAGTATCTGTAGTAGCTAACTGGATGCTATCGTCGCTCTGCCAGGCAGCGGCGTCGTCACCAATGCCCACCAGGACATCTCGCCACGGAGCGTGTTCAGGAATTTCGTATCTGGCGATGCTGGTGTGTATAAGCCTGATGAGGCCGAATTCTCCTAACTCTGATACCTTCATCGGTGGCATTATAACACTAGCTTCATTCGACATTCTAGCTTGGAGGCATTACTGGCACTCAAAGCATAGATAGCATAGATAATGTAACATTCTGGCCGCAGGGGGTTGAAAATCAGAAAACTCGCTTGTCGCCCTTTTTCTGCCTATGATATAATGACTGAATTATGCGTGATTATGAGTTGGTAGCTATAGTTAGCCCCGCGCTTGATGAGGAGGGAGTGTCCGGGATCATAGAGAGGGTGACTCAGTCCATTAGTAGCCGTGGCGGAGAAGTGGAAGAGATAAAGAAATGGGCGAGAAGAAAGCTGGCCTACCCTATAAGGGAGTTCATGGAGGCTGATTATATTCTGGCTCGCTTCAAGTTGATGCCAAAGCCGGTTAAGGAACTGGAGGCAGAAATGAGTGCTTCGGGGGATATTCTGCGATATCTTGTGATAAAGCTCGGTGATTGACATGGCAAGCTTGAACAAAATGACGCTCATTGGCAACGTAGGCGGTGATCCGGAAATGAGGTACACACCGAACGGAAAGGCAGTTACATCTTTTAGCCTGGCTACTAACCGTCGTTACACTACTGCCGCTGGAGAGACCAAAGAAGAAACGGACTGGTTCAGGGTTAGCGTTTGGGGCAAGCAGGCCGAGCAATGCAATCAGTTCTTGAGCAAGGGGAGGCAAGTCTACGTTGAAGGGAGGTTGCACGCCCGCAGTTGGGAAGGGCAGGACGGACAGACGCGTACCAGCCTTGAGGTGACTGCAGATCGCGTGCTTTTCCTTGGCAAGCGACCACCAGCTGCCCTTTCTGAAGAAGGGGAGCTTGAACCTGAAGATTTACCATTTGACTAGAATAAAGGAGAAGGAGATTTGGCTGATACCGGAAGAGTAAGAAGGACGAGGAGCTTTGTGACCAGGCCGAGGATCTGTCCCTTCTGCAAGGGGAATATGAAGATTGACTACAAGGATGTTTCTGTGTTGTCTCGCTATATTTCCAGCCAGGGCAAGATTGTGTCGCGACGAAGGAGCAGAGCCTGTGCTAAGCATCAAAGAAGCTTAGCGCACGCCATAAAGAGAGCTCGCTATCTCGCTATGCTGCCTTATGCACCAATCCATATTTGGAAGACAGGAGGCGTGGGCCTATCACGGTCGGCGGTTTGAAGGATGCCAAAGCGTACTTATCAACCAAAGCGAATTCCCCGGAAGCGCAGCCTGGGTTTCCGCGCTCGGATGGCCACTCGGGGGGGCAGAAAAGTGCTCA
>Ga0209991_10001500_pt1 | contig 10621 bp, 9 predicted proteins | sample ChitaG_FD_183167 | JGI IMG/M metagenome (GOLD analysis project Ga0209991, IMG submission 183167) | Deep subsurface microbial communities from South Pacific Ocean to uncover new lineages of life (NeLLi) - Chile_00310 metaG (SPAdes)... | ecosystem: Environmental > Aquatic > Marine > Oceanic >... | reverse complement strand
AGCAGCACCAACGGCCAGATCATCCCTGACTCCTCCGGCCCGGCCTCCCCCGAGCCCTCCACTCAGTCATTTAGCTTCGTACCATGCGACAACGGTGTCTACACCTTCAGCTTCACAGTGACGGACAACTACGGTGCTCAGGGGACTGACGAAGTGGTCATCACGGTAAACAACGTGCCTCCGGTGGTAATTGACGTCTATATCTCCAACCAGCCGAACAGTGAATTCATACTCCCCGTGGTCCATGAGATAGACTTCGCGGGCACGTTCACCGATGCTGGCACATGTGACACCCACACGGCAGTCTGGGAGTGGGGCGATGCTACAACATCCGCCGCTACAGTAGCTGAATCGAGTGGTTCCGGGACGGCATCAGGTTCTCACACCTACTCCACGCCCGGAGACTATACGGTCACCCTTACAGTGACTGACGATGATGGCGGCACTGATTACGATACAGTGACCGTCCACATAGCCGGCGTTGATGAAGCCCTGGATATCTTTGATGCCTATATCCACTCCGTACCGATTGGCAATTTCAAGAACAGCGCAAACCAGCGCAAGGCTGCTTTCCACAACATGTTTCGCTCCTTGGACCTTATGCTTGCTGTCGAGAATTACGACGGGATGATACTCTGCCTAAATTCCAACATACGGACCAAATTCGATGGTCTGGTGGGAGGCAACCCCAAGAACGACTGGATAACACAAGACCTGGCGATTCAAACAGAACTCTGTCAGAAGGTTGATGATATCACAGCCTATCTCGAATACCTTTTGTCTCTCATGCCATAAAGATACCAAGGGAAAAAACGGTGGGAGGTGGCATCACTTCCCACCCGCTTACCTCTGAGAGCTGTTACCCCAACAAGATTCCCAACTTCTTTATAGATAACGAAATGAGTGATTGTTAAGAGTGCGCCCTGTCAGTGAGAAGTTAAGCGAAGCCGAATTTGGATAGGGCAATGCATAGTCTTTTGCGTGCTGTTAGACGAAGTTCTATTGTGAATCTGTTATATTTGCTCGCTGCTTACTAAGAACGCCTCCCACCGCCTCGATCGCCTTCAGAGCGCGGGCGCGCCTCACTTACGGTCAGTGTTCTCTCTTTCATCTCCTTGCCGTTCAGGCCACTGATTGCGGCCTGGCCTTCATCATTGGCTGGCATCTCCACGAACCCAAATCCCCTGGGCTGGCCACTATCCCTGTCCTTGATGATGTTCACTGACGTAACTTGCCCGAAAGCTTCAAATGCCTCCCGCAATTCCTCATCTGTGACTTCGTGGGGTAGATTGCCTACATAGATATTCATAAAACCCTCCCTCCGTATGCAGTATACAGGGTGATGGAACAACCTGCAAACAAGCGTTGTGAAGCCAGCAATGAGCCACCTATGTGGCTAGCGAATCTCGACGCTATAAGGAATGAACTCTCTGGTGCGGCGAGTGAACAAATCCGAGGATTGTGCAGACAGCGAAAGTCAATCTCCTGCTCTTCATCCTGAGGCTAACTGGAACTGAACAAATGCAGGCTGCCTGGTCTCGGATGTGCGCCTAGGAGTTCATTCAAATCAAAGAAACTAAAACAAAGGATAAACTGGTCCTAAGATGAATTTACATCGCTCGCCAAGACGGTTTCACTCTCGCACTCGTGAGAGAGATTGCGTGCCCATAGGCTGGGATACTTGCTGACTACAGTGTCTTGGTAGATTGTAAAACTCTCATCTTCAGCAATGTCTTATTCATATGGGCTGAGTCACCAGTAAAGCAGCCCTTGAGGTAAATCAGTCATATCATATAGAATACGGGGACAGCTATGTCTTCAGAAATTTACAGAAAATTAATCTGGTCTGGTGCCATCCTGATAGCCATCATGTTGATAGGCATAGTGGGTTACTGGTTCATCGGTAGCAGACAATACTCATTTGTGGATACTCTCTACATGACAGTCATCACTATTTCAACAATTGGCTTTGGAGAAATCATTAATCTATCTGGCAATATTGCAGGAAGGATATTTACGATATTCATTGCCTTTTCTGGAGTCGGTGTCCTGTCATACGTTGTTGCCAATCTTACCGCTCTCGTGGTGGAAGGGGAGCTAACGCAATCATTCAGGAGGAGAAGAATGGAGAAAGTAGCCGGTAACTCTAGAGATCCTTACATTGTATGCGGCCTCGGCTCGGTGGGCCTCTATATAGTAAGTGAGCTTTACGCTACCAAAAGACCCCATGTAATAGTAGACGCCAACAGAAAGAATATAGAGAAAAGTCTGGAATCGCCCCAAGGTGAGGTCTTCATAGAGGGGGATGCTACTGACAGCGTCACCCTTTCAAAAGCCGGTATCGAGAAAGCCAAGGGACTATTCGCCGTAACTGGAGATGATAACCAGAATCTAGTAGTGAGTCTAACCGCGAAGCAGCTTAACCCCAACCTGAGAGTGGTGGCCCGGTGTAATGAAATCTGAAACAGCGAAAAGCTGAAGAAGGCTAGCACCGATGCCGTAGTTTCACCTACTGCCATTGGCGGACTGAGAATGACTTCCGAAATGGTAAGACCAACGGTAGTATCGTTCTTGGCCACAATGCTGCGGGATAGAGAGAAAAGTCTGCCGGTTGAAGAATTATCTGTGCCCGACTTATTTGTTGGCAAACCTATATTGGCGTTGAATCTGAAGAGATACACCCATGCCCTGCTACTTGCCATCAAGACAAGAGAGGACTGGGTTTATGACCCATCAGAAAATTATGTCATTGCGCCTGAGAGTACTTTAGTCTTCATGACTACGCCCGAAAGGAAGAGGTGAATTAGCCGGATTTCTTAAAGACCAATATAATGATATGGCAACGAGGTGATTTCAGTGATAATAAGATTTCTGGGGACACATAATGCGGAGTCCAAAAACACGAGGCTCGTGTCCTTCCTCATTGATGATGTCCTCGCTGTAGATGCCGGGAGCCTGGTTTCAGAACTGACCTTCCCCGAGCAGAGGAAGATAAAGGCGATATTGCTTTCTCACGGTCATTACGATCATATCAGGGCGGTCCCCGCTTTTGCCTTCAGCAATTCTGACCGCACTACCAAAGTCATCGCCACTCCGAAGACCCTTGAAATTCTCTCGTCTCACCTAATTGATGGCGTAGTCTACCCCAAATTCACCAGCGAGGCTTCATTTTTGCGAAAGGCGACACTTCAATTAGTCCCGGTGGAACTTTTTAATCGGCAGAACATAGAAGGCTATGAGGTCATGGCAGTGCCTATGCGACATCCTCTTAATGGCGTGGGCTTCGAAATAACTTCTGGAGATGGAAAGACCTTATTCTATACAGGCGATACGGGTCCCGGGCTTTCTTCTGTGTGGGGCAACATATCTCCGCAATTGATAATAGCTGATGTAACTTGGCCTAATAGTCTCGCCAATGCAGCTAAAGATGCAGGTCACCTTTGTCCGGAGATGCTCAAGGAGGAATTGATTGAGCTCCGTCGAGTAAATGGTTATCTGCCAAAGGTGGCTGTAATTCACGTCAGCCCCGAACATGAGCCCGAGATAGAGAGAGAAGTCAGAGAAGTAGCCAAATTGCTGGGGACCTCGATTGATATTGCCCACGAGGGTGAGGAGCTTATCCTGTAGTAGAAATATGCAGCTATCCGTACGCCATAGGCTGTTTAAGAATAGAAAGGGCGAACCCTTTAGTCAAGCGGCTATTTCTCTTAATCCTGGGACTCTGTCCAGTAACCAAAGGCCGATCCAAGCTTGTCCTGCAATTTTCTGGTCTTAATGAAAGCTTCAAAAAAGCTCTTGCAGTCATCAAGCATTGTCCGGGCATACACTATGGCTTTGGGCAAGTCCTCATCGGGTGTACTGGATACTCTACCATGACCGGGGTAAAGCTGCTTAATCTTCAGATTACTCAAACGCCGGACCGAATTCACATAGTCGCTGACGTTACCGCCCACAGCTATCTCGGACAGAGTGCCTCCAGCAAACACTGTATCGCCAGTGAAGAGCAATCCCGCTCTTGGCTCATATAGGCAGATGCAACCCGAGGTGTGCCCCGGCGTATGTATTACCTGAAGTTCATAATTTCCAAGGTCAATTATAGAGCCGTCCTCCAGCCAGACATCTACCCAGAAGGGTTTACTAGGTTGGTCGCGGTTAAGGAAGGTGACAAATTCATCCTGTAACTCCAGTTTATTGGCCGCTAAACGGTGTGCTGCTACTACAGCAGTTCGGTGGAAGATGGCGGTAGCACCAATATGGTCGTAATGTTCGTGTGTTAATATAATCAGATTTACGTCCCTTACACGCAGGCCTAATTCAGTAAGCCGACGCTTTAAAACGGGGAATTTGCCGGCAACCCCGGTATCAATAAGAACATTCTTGGCATCGCCCTTGATAAGATAGACATGACTTCCGGGCTTTTCGCCACGAAGTTGGTAGATTCCCGGCGCCAGCTCAATTACTTTGGATGGCTCTGATTGCACTTCAACCTTAGTCTGCACCCGAGGGCTAAGTGGCTTCTCTTTCACGGTGAGACTCCTTCAGGGGATAATCGTTTATCCATGTCTCTTAGTCTCTGACACAAAGTGTGCATGAGACTGAGGGCGAATTCTGGCTGTTGTCGCACCATAAACAGGAATCTAGCCCTATCCATGACAATTAACTCGGTGTCGTCCTCAACAGCCGAGGCTGTAGCTGACCGTGGGGAGTCATCCACCAGAGCCATCTCGCCGAAAAAATCACCGGGCTTCAGAACAACCAACGCGATCTGTTGAGTTTCGTTCTCCCGAACCGAGAGCAGTACCCTCCCGCTATGGATGAGATACATTTCACTGCCGGTACTTCCTTCTTCAAAGATGACCTCGGATTTCCGGTACCTTTGCCGGAATTTGGGTAATTCTGCAGTCTCGTCTACTCTGTTCTCTGCCATAGTTATATCCTGTTTCACACTATGAGAAAGGTTACTTCTGCTGCGCTAGGCCCCTTTCGCTCCCAAGATAAAACCCTCTTGACACTCCGATTGTACCATGGCATTATACAGTGTAACACGGTACTTCCGTCTACTGGTACTAATAAACCGTCCAATGCTAGTAGAATTATCGCATTAGTAGCTAAAAAGTCAAAATTAGCCGAGAGAAATTACATGTTGTGTATCACGACAAGTAATGCATTGCAGACAAAAAGTAGATGCCCACAAAAGCCTATGTTGCTGGTAAAACACTCTCGGCACTTGAAGGAGATCTACCATGCGTAAAGAACTGTTATTAATACTTGTTCTGTCTATTCTAGTGGCCTTAACTTTAGTCGGCTGTGCCGGAGGATCGCCATGTCCTTCGACGCTTACTATACTTTCGATAACCGAGGGGAATGTATCCGTAATGAAGGCAGGTACGGACGATTGGATAGAAGCGGAGGTCGATATGGAATTAGAAGTCGGAGATACCATAAAGACCGGCGATGATTCCGGCGCCGAAATTACTTTTTTTGATGGCAGCACTATGGAACTGGAAGCGGGCACCGAGATCGAGATTCTTTCACTCGATCTTTCCTGTGACACTGGCGTCACAACCATCACTCTGACGCAGACAATAGGGACTACCATAAGCCGCGTGACAAAGCTTCTCGACCCAGCATCTAGTTACGAAGTCGAAACACCAACTGGTGTGGCGGGGGTGAGGGGTAGTGTCCTGATAGTCACAGTCGGCGGAGATGGCACAACCTTGTTAACTAATCAACAAGGGGATATATGGGCCATTGCGGGGGGTGTGGAACTGCAGATACCTGAGGGGCGAACATGCATTATTATATTCGGTCAGCCACCCGAGCTCATACCCGTGAACGATCCGCCACTGGCAGAAGACGATGCCGCTATTACCGATGAGGATAACCCGGTAACTGTTGCTGCTTCGGGAGTCTTGGACAATGATTCCGACCCCAATGTTGGTGATACCCTAATTGTAACCGCAGTGGATACGAGCGGGACTGTAGGTGCAGTCACCGCTTGGGATGCGGATGGCTCCTTCACCTATGACCCTAATGGACAATTCGAGTATCTGCAGGCTGGCGGCTCAACCACCGATAGTTTCACCTACACGATATCCGATGGCAATGGCGGTAGCGATACTGCCACTGTGACCATTACCATTAATGGTGTCAACGATGTGCCTACGGACATCAGCTTGGACAACAGCAGCGTAGCTGAAAACCAGCCTTCCGGCACGGCGGTGGGCATCTTCTCAACCACCGACCCGGACACTGGTGACACCTTTACCTACAGTCTGGTGAGCGGCGAGGGTGCTGATGACAACGCCTCGCTCACCATCGCCGACAGTCAGCTGCGGACCGTTGCCAGCTTCGACTATGAGACCAAGAATTCCTACTCAATCCGTGTCCGGACTACCGACTCAGGTACGCTCTACTATGAAGAGGCTTTCAACATCACTGTCACCAACGTCAACGACCCACCGGTGGCAGTAGCCGATAATGCTACCACACCAGAGGATACCCCGGTCACCATCGATGTCCTGAATAACGACTCCGATGTCGACGGTGATACACTGACTGTGGACTCGGTAACTCAAGGGACTAATGGCTCAGTCGCCAATAATGGTAGCTATGTCACCTACACCCCAGCCATTGGCTTCAATGGTACCGACAGCTTTAACTATACGGTAAGCGATGGTAACGGCGGTACCGATACAGCTACCGTCAACGTTACCGTCACTGAAACGCCTGCCACTATCAATGTTCAGATAGATTCGGGGTCGGGTGCTTCAATATTTATCTGGGATGATACCACTGGTGGGTGGGCTATAGACGAGGATACTGGAGGTCCAGTAGATGGGGAGTATAAAGTAACACCTAACACCATTACTGTTGCTGCAGGACACTATTACTACGTCTGGGTAGAGAAGGAAGGCTACATATACTCTGTGAAGGGCCCTAATGATTGGATTATTACATCTGCTCCTATAGGCGATGCTGAGGCTGCCTATGGATATGCGGCCGCAGACGCTACCTACCCAATTCATTTTAGTAAAATTTCTTAAGACTAGAAGGGGTTAGCCGAGTTGCTCGACTATTGTTAATACCTCGCAGTAGCTAAAAAATTAGCTGAGAAAAATTACAAGTTGTGTACCAGTAAAGCATTGCAGATAAACAATAGATATCCTCAGAAGCCTATGCTGCTAGTAAAACCTCCGCAGCACTTATAGAAAACCTACCATGCGTAAAAAACTACTGTTAATACTTGCTCTGACTATTCTGGTGGCCTCAACTGCGGCTGGCTGTGGCGGGGGTTCGCCATGTCCTTCGACGCTTACTATACTTTCGATAACCGAGGGGGAAGTATCCGTGATGAAGGCAGGTACGGATGATTGGACAGAAGCGGAGGTCGAGATGGAATTAGAAGTCGGAGATACCATAAAGACCAGCAATAATTCCAGTGCTGAAATTACTTTTTTTGATGGCAGCACTATGGAACTGGAGGCTGGCACCGAGATCGAAATTCTCTCACTCGATCTTGCCTGCGACACTGGTGTCACAACCATCACTCTTGAGCAAATGATAGGAGACACTATAAGCCGCGTGACAAAGATTCTCGACCCGGCATCCAGCTATGAAGTCGAAACACCAAGTGGCGTGGTGGGAGTGAGGGGCAGCGGCGTGGAAATTCAGGTCTTCTTCGATAACTTGCACTATGAAGACGGCACAACATTGGTAACTAATCTGGAAGGGAATATATATACCATTGCGCAGGGTGTGGAACAGCAGGTCCCTGAGGGGGGACGATGCATTATGATACCCGGTCAACAACCTAATCTCATGCCGGTGGCAAAAGATGATGCCGCCACTACCGACGAGCATACGCCGGTCACCATCCCGGTCCTGGACAACGACTACGATCCCGATGTTGGTGATACGCTGACTGTGGACTCCGTAACTCAAGGGACTAATGGCGACGTCACGATCATTGATGATCACCATGTTAGTTACAGCCCAGACCCTGGCTTCAATGGTATCGATAACTTCACCTACACCGTCAACGATGGTCGTGGCGGTACCGATACGGCTAACGTCAGGGTTACGGTCCTTGAAACGTCTGCCCAGATAAATATTACCATAGTTCAGGGACCGGGGGCCGTGATATTTATCTGGGATGATACCCGTGGTGGATGGGCCATAGACAAAGATACTGGGAAGCCAGTGAATGGAGATAATCACGAAACACCAGCTACCATCACTGTTGCTGGAGGACGCTACTATTACGTCTGGGTAGACCTTCCAAACGAGGCGTACCTTGTAACGAGTTATCCTGATGATTGGTCTATCAAAGCTGCTCCTGTGGGTGATGCTGAGGCTGCCTACGGGTATTTAGCTGCAGACTCTCTCGTCTCAGTTTCTTTTACTATCCAATAGAAGTGGTTAATTGGATTGCCAGGCTATTATTAATGCATTTTCTAGCTTGATTGTACCAAGATAAGAGCAGTATATGATGACGGCGAGGTCGTCTTAGAAGCCCGCGACGAAAAACAGATACCTAGAGGCGAATCAAGATTACAGTCAATCCGTTATCCATGCGTAAAAGAACTAGACGCCAACGTAAGCGCCTTCATCATACTTTAGTAATCATAGGGGTGGGCTGCCTCTTTACGCTTGTGGCCTTACTGATTCAACCATTGTATGGCATCAATCTGTGGTTTTCAGACCAGCTTTTCACTTCTCAACCCCCTTCTCCTAATATCGTTATTGCTGGTATCGATGACAATACCCTTGAAACTTATGGACGGTGGGCAGAGTGGCCACGCAGTCTCCATGCCCAGGCTATCGATAACTTAAATCAAGCTGGAGCCAAGGTAATCGGCTTTGATATCATCTTCGTCGATAGTTCCCCCGATGATGAAATGCTGGCGACAGCAATGGCCAAAGCGGACAATATCGTCCTGGCCGCCGTTGGCACTCAACTTGTCTCCCAGGCTAGTGCTGAGATTACCTACGATAATTTCCTGTTGCCGACAGCTTCTCTAGAACAGGCTGCCAGTAATATCGGACATGTCAACGTAATGCCAGATGGCGATGGCACAGTGAGGCGACTACCGCTGCTTGTTAAGTCAAGCTCAGGACAAGTCTATCCCGCATTGACCCTGGCTGTACTTCACAGGCTATTCTCAATGCCTCTGCCGCAAGAATATCCGCTCGAAAATGGCACCGTTAACTTGTTGGCTCGTGATATTCCGGTTGATACCCGATACTTTCTACGCATCAATTTTGCCGCCGATAATGCAAGACGGCCGTACGTCTCCTACGGTGATGTTATCAGCGGCGACTTTGACCCCTCGATAGTCAATAACAAGATAGTATTGATCGGAATGACCGCTACCGGTGAGCCCGACACCTGGGCAATCCCCACCTCAGTCAGCAATGTTCCGGGAGTTCTTATACACGCTGCTGCCATGGATACCATTCTCACAGAGCGTTTCTTGATAAAGCCTGGCATAATCATCACGCTAATGATTATGCTGCTGTTGGTTAGCATCGCTGCCTTTGCCTTGCCCCGGTGTGGGACCTGGTACTGGAGGGATGTAGCTAAGGGAGTGGGGATAACAGGAGGCTTATTTGTTGCTTGCCTGGTAGCCGGCTTCTTTGCTTTCGACAGAGGATATAGCCTAGATCTGCTTTATCCCCTGTTGCTACTACCGGTAGTTTATGTCGGTAACGTTCTCTACATGGTCGTTAGTGAGCAGTCGGATAAAAAGTTTGTCAAGGAGCTTTTTGGTCGATATATTTCACCCCAAGTAGCCAAGGAGATACTTAGCCGAGCTGATGCTGGAGAACTTCGCCTCGGTGGTGAGCAAAGGGAAGTAAGTGTGCTCTTTGCTGATATCCGTAACTATACGCCGATAAGTGAGCAGTTGTCTCCTGAAGCTATAGTGGAAATGCTAAATACTTACTTATCAGTTGTGACCGATTCAGTAGTACAGCATGATGGTATAGTTAACAAGTTTTGGGGCGATAGTATCATAGCAGTATGGAACGCGCCGCAATCTCGGCCAGAGCATGCATTGCTGGCAGTCAAGGCAGCGTGGGAAGCACAGCAGAAAGCTGCTGAACTACAGAAAAGCGATAACCGGCCACTCCCAGTGCAATTTGGTATTGGCATTAACACTGGTATAGCCTTAGCCGGCAATATAGGCTCGGTTGGACGCTCCGAATATACCGTCATCGGAGATTCCGTTAACATTGCTTCACGCATTTGTAGTAGCGCCCCCGGCGGTGAAGTCTGGATTGGTGCTGAGACTTATAATCAAACAAAAGATTATATAGAAACCGAGGAACTCGAGCCACAGAAACTTAAGGGGAAAGCAGCACCCATTATAGTATATCGAGTAACTGCATGGCGCCCTATAACCCCTCAGAACAAAAGTAGGCCCTCGCCTTCCTAATGTCTACCTTTGCCTTTAAGGAGAATCTCCTGGATAAGCCTCTCTAGGTTATCAGGGACAACAGGCTTGATTAGATAATCAGCAGCACCCAGTTTCATCGCCTCAACTGCCAGCTCTGCTGAGAGATAGGCCGTCATAACGATGGACTTAATGTACGGCTTTGACTCCTTCACCTCTCTTAG
>Ga0209991_10001499_pt1 | contig 10621 bp, 9 predicted proteins | sample ChitaG_FD_183167 | JGI IMG/M metagenome (GOLD analysis project Ga0209991, IMG submission 183167) | Deep subsurface microbial communities from South Pacific Ocean to uncover new lineages of life (NeLLi) - Chile_00310 metaG (SPAdes)... | ecosystem: Environmental > Aquatic > Marine > Oceanic >... | reverse complement strand
CCCAAGACAGCGGCAATCTGGGGGATCACCCCTGAGGCCTGGGTATTTGGGAAAAAGACAGAACCCCCATGCTTCTCCGCTGCTATTGCGCCACTGGATAATGCTGCTTCGCCAGGCCGAATTCCCCCCCCGGCAGAGAGCCTTGGCACCCGAGCACCCGGGGAATCATGAAGTCCAATAAGGGGGACCCTCGCATTCAGGGCTCTATCTATTGTTCGATACATCTTATTCCCGTGCTGCCCGCCTATTGAACCACCGAGCACCGTAGCATCCTGAGAATAAATGCAAACCGCCCTCCCGTCTATTGTGCCATGACCAGCCACGATGCCATCCCCGGGATTTCCATCAAGATGTCCGATAAGCGCGCCCAACTCAACAAAGCTTCCAGGGTCGAGCAGACGGTCAAGCCTCTCCCGAGCAGTGAGTTTCCCCTTCTCATGCTGCTTCTCTATCTTCTCCGGCCCTCCACCCAAGGCTGCTTTCTCCTTGATCTCCCTGAATTTCTCGAGCCTTTCCTTCATTAGCTTTCCCATTCTAGAAACCTCCCTTTTTCAAATATTGGCTCTTTTGATTTTTTGGTAATGATATACCCCGCTTGAGTCCTTGAGATTATAGCATACATCTCTGCGCCTTGTATAAGCCTCCGCTGCCCCCAGAACGGGCAATATTAAACACTGTCTAAACCTCCGGTGTAGCGCTTCACCAATTTATCACTCTTGACCTCCCTTCAATGAGAACAGCCAAGACCGCGAAACCTCACCGTGATATTTTCCTACCCTTTAACCACACCGATAGGCCTTGCTTTTGCTACCTTATGCGATATCCCCGCTTGATGGGTTACCTCCACCACTTGGGCAACGTCCTTGTAGGCCTCCGATGCCTCCTCAGCGAGCGAGGACATGCTACCCGTCTTGACCGTTATACCTTTTTCAGCGAGCCCCCTGGCAACGTCGATGCCCCTCAGGCTTCTCTTCGCCGCGGAGCGGCTCTGCACCCTTCCCGCGCCATGGCAGGTGGAACCAAAGGTCTCCGCCATCGCCTTTTCAGTGCCAACCAAGACGTAGGAATAACGACCCATGTCGCCAGGAATGAGCACAGGCTGCCCGATCTCAGCATATATGCGAGGGACATCAGGGTGCCCTGCGGGGAAGGCCCGCGTAGCCCCTTTGCGATGGATACACAGCTTAAGCCTCTTCCCATCTACCTCATACTCTTCAATCTTGGCGATATTGTGGGTCACATCATAGACCATCTCCAAGCCCAATTCTTCGCGGCTTGCACCAAACACATTAACAAAAGACTCCCTGGCCCAGTGAGCAATACACTGGCGGTTGGTCCAAGCATAGTTAGCAGCGCAGGCCATGGCGGCAAAATAAGCTTGCCCCTCAGGAGACTTCACCGGGGCACAGGCAAGCTGGCGGTCGGGAAGGCTGATCCCGTATTTCTGCACCGCTGTCCCCATAGTCACTAAATGATCAGTGCAAACCTGGTGACCCAGCCCCCGTGACCCGGTATGGATCAGGAGGAGCACCTGACCCACCCTTTTTATGCCCATGACGGAAGCGATAGCAGGCTCATAGATCTCCTCCACCACCTCCACCTCTATAAAGTGGTTTCCAGCACCCAGTGTCCCCAACTGGGGTGCACCCCGCTGCTTCGCCTTGGCACTTACCTGTTCGGGGTCAGCACCCTCCATGCTACCATTCTCCTCGGTGACCTCCAGGTCCCTTGTCTCCCCATACCCCTCCTCCACCGCCCATCTGGCACCTTTTGCAAGAACCTTATCCACTTCCTGCTGACTCAGCCTCAACTTACCTTTAGACCCCACCCCCGAGGGTATGTTGTGATATAGAGCATCGATCAGCTTCTCGATTCTAGGCCTGACTTCCTGTTCAGTGAGGTTGGTACGCAGCAACCTCACCCCGCAATTGATATCGAAGCCAACACCCCCAGGGGAGATCACACCATCCTCAACCCTGGTGGCGGCAACGCCCCCGATAGGGAAACCATAGCCCCAGTGAATATCGGGCATTGCCATAGACCTTGAAACGATCCCGGGAAGGAAAGCCACATTAGCTACCTGCTCCAGGGCCTGCTCCTCTCGAATGTGGGACAGCATGCTTTCATCGGCGTAGATAAGCCCAGGCACTCTCATGCCTGCTTTATAGCTCTTTGGGATCTCCCACCGATAATCGTCTATTTTATTTAACATTCCCTCCCTCGGCATTTTCGTCACCCCCTAAATATCAAAGAGCACCTGAACCCTGCAGCCATCCCTCTCCTCAACCTTGAGCATGTGATAGGTGACTGCCTTGACCGCTATCTTTATCTTGTGGCGTTCTAGATCGATCCTTTCCCCAAAGCATCTTGCCCTGAGCCTTGTCTCACTGAGTTCATCGATTTCAAATCTCTTTAACAACACATTCTCCACCTCGAAGAGGTAAATCAACTCACTGAGCCATGCCACCAGAAGGTCCTCCCGGTTCTCCGCGGTGACCTTGGCCTCACAGCACAGGACATCAGCCACATTCCCAAGATCGACCATCAAGCTGAAAAGGGCGTATGCAGCATTGGCAAAGGCCTCCCTAAGGTTTGCCCCGTAGGCAGCAATACCAATGTCAGCCGTATGGTCGATAACCTCGAACCTCTTCTCCATATGTAGCGAATATTATACTAGAATGCCAACCTAAACTAAAGAGAATTGCCTTGACAACCCAGTGCCTCTCTCCGATAATCTAGTTTGATATAGTAGGAGGTAGCACGTGGCTAGATTCTCCCTTTTCCCCAAGAATGAGAGGTTCTTTGACCTTTTCGAGGAAAGCGCCCGTAATTTTGTGAGGGCAGCCGACCTCCTGAAAGAGCTTATGGATAGATGCGAGGACGTGGAGGAAATGGTAAGGCAGATTACGGAATTGGAGCACCATGGGGACAACATCACTCATCGTATAATGGCGGAATTACATGGCACCTTTGTCACTCCCATCGACCGTGAGGACATCGCCCAACTTGCCCAACGTATGGACGATGTGATGGACTTCATCGATGCGGCCGCGATGCGTATGATGCTCTATGATATTGACAAACCTACGGAGAGGGCAAAGGAGATGGCCGACGTCTTGGTAAGGGTAACCTCTGAGGTAGGTAAAGCCATACCCCGACTGCGCCGCCGCAGCGAGCTGAGCCATATGAGAGAGCACTGCATCGAGATAAACCGACTGGAGAACGAGGCTGACGATGTGAGGCGCGCTGCCCTGGCAGAGCTCTTTCGCGACAAGGTGGAACTTGCCGAGGTGATTAAATGGCGGGAGATTTATGAACACATGGAGGACGCCGTCGACAGATGCGAGGATATCGCCGATATCCTCGAAGGGGTAATGATCAAGCGTGCCTGAGCCTACCCTGTTTGTTCTGGTCATTGTTCTTGCCGTCGGCTTTGCTGTTATCAACGGCTTCAACGACGCCGCTAATGCCATTGCCACCGTAGTCGGCACTCGAGTTCTCTCCCCCCTCCGTGCCGTAATCATGGCCGCAATTCTGAACTTCGCCGGAGCGGCTACTGGCCTCGCAGTAGCCATAACCATCGGCAAAGGCATTATCGACCCAAATGTTCTTAGCTATCAAGTCATGCTTGCCGCTCTAATTGCGGTGATTACCTGGGGTCTCATTGCAACTCGCCTAGGCCTGCCGGTAAGTATAAGTCACAGCTTTGTCGCCGGGCTCGTTGGAGCTGGCATTGCCACAGCGGGGACCACCAGCATTATTGTCTGGGGCAGTTTTGGGATGTTACTCTCAGCGGTGGCTGTTGCCCCAGCGCTTGGCTTTGCCGGCGGGCTACTGGTGATGATCTCCTTGATGTGGATATTACGCCGCACCGCACCGCTGAAAGTGGAAGGTACCTTCAGCAAGTTGCAAATCCTCTCCGCCGCCTTTATGGCTTACAGCCATGGGAAGAATGATGGCCAGATGCCTATAGGAATAATGGCCATGGCATTGATGATCCACACTGGTAGCGAGTTTCACGTCCCTTTCTGGGTGATAGCCCTTTCCGCATCCGCCATCTCATTGGGCACCGCCTTTGGTGGCTGGCGTGTTATCAGGACAGTGGGCATGAGAATCACCGCCCTCCGCCCTATTCATGGCTTTGCCGCCACAGGCTCTGCGGCCACAGTGGTCGAGGTCGCCTCAGCACTGGGCATCCCGGTGAGCACCACCCACTGCATAAGTTCGGCGATAATGGGTGTGGGAACCACAAAACGCCTATCCGCGGTGCGCTGGGGCATCGCTGGAACTATCGTCATCGCCTGGATCTTGACCTTCCCCATATGCGGCGCTATCGGCTGGCTGTCCGCCTCGCTTTTCCATATCCTATCCTGAGAGCCTTTCAAATAGAGATGAGAATGCAAAAATGGGAGGAAACTCTTTGCTTCGATAAAACTGAGGACAGCAGTGAGGAATGAAAGCTCTGTTTACTGGTTTTCCAAGACCTCTTTTAGCACCATGAACTCTTTGAATCGGTCGACGGCATATTGACAAGCGTCAAAGGCCTCCTGGCGATGAGGAGCGGCAATGGCAACGACAGCGATATTCTCCCCGACCTCAATCCTGCCTACCCTGTGACAAATGGACACATCATCAAGCTGCCACCTGGTACGGATCTCCTCACCGACATCCCGAAGTTGCTGCTCCGCCATTACTTTGTCGCTGTCACATTCGGCATAAAGAACCCTGCTGCCGCCAGAAGAATAGCCCCTCAACGACCCTATAAAGGTCACGGTGGCTCCGTTAGCATCTTGTTTCACTCGATTTATGACAAGCTCGGCAAGGATGGGATTTTCAGTTGCCTCAAACATGCTCTCCATCTGATGCAGCCTCTTCGACAGGCTTGTTAAAAAGCTCCTCTAGATCCTCACCCTCTATAGTCTCATCGGCTATCAACGCCTCCGCCAACTGCACCAGCTTCGCCCTGTTCTGGGTGAGGATCTCCTTGGCAACGACATAGGCATGCTGGATGAACTTCTGAACCTCCTCATCGATCTCCTCGGCAGTCTTCTCGCTGTAGTCCTTCTGCTCCGCCACTTCACGCCCCAGGAAGACCAATTCCTCCCTTCGCCCAAAGGTACGAGGGCCCAACTTCTCGCTCATCCCATATTCCATGACCATCCTGCGGGCGATCTTGGTTGCCTGTTCGATGTCACTCTCGCTTCCAGTGGTCATTTCGCCAAAGATCAGGTCCTCAGCGCCATGCCCGGCGAGCATGGTAGCCAGCATGTCATTGAACTGAGACCGGGTCCACAGATAGCGATCCTCGGTGGGCAGCAGGCGAGTGTAGCCTCCCATCATGCCACGAGGGATTATCGAGACCTTATGCACTGGGTCGGCATTGGGCAACATCCTTGCTACGAGGGCATGACCCGCCTCATGGTGAGCGGTAATCTCCTTCTCTTTCGGGCTGATGATCCTGCTTCTCTTCTCAGGGCCGGCGATCACCCGGTCTATGGACTCCTCCAGCTCCAGAAGGCCAATTGTCTTCTTCCCGCGTCTCGCTGTGAGGATGGCCGCCTCGTTTACCAGGTTAGCCAGATCAGCGCCAGAAAAGCCCGGCGTCTGCTTAGCAACAACCTCCAGGTTAGCTGACTCATCCAAAGGCTTGTCCTTGCTATGTACCTCCAGAATTGCCTTGCGCCCCTTAATATCGGGTCGGTCGAGCACTACTTGGCGGTCAAAGCGACCGGGGCGCAGTAGTGCTGGGTCCAAGATGTCAGGGCGGTTAGTCGCCGAAAGAACAATGACATTAGTAGAGGAATCGAAACCATCCATCTCCACCAGGATCTGATTCAAGGTCTGCTCCCTCTCATCATGACCGCCACCAATCCCAGCTCCCCGATGACGGCCCACAGCATCGATCTCATCAATGAAGACGATGCAGGGGCTATTGCGCTTGGCCTGCTCGAACAGATCCCTTACCCTGGAGGCCCCCACCCCGACAAACATCTCCACAAACTCGCTACCACTTATGGAGAAGAAGGGTACACCAGCCTCACCAGCCACCGCACGACTCAACAGAGTCTTCCCCGTGCCTGGGGCGCCCACCAAGAGCACACCGCGAGGAATTCTAGCCCCTAGAGCGGAGAACTTCTCAGGTGTCTTCAGAAACTCGACCACCTCCTGGAGCTCCTGCTTCGGCTCATCTATTCCAGCAACATCATCGAATGTAATAGTAGGTTGTGTGCTGGGAAAAAGACGAGCCTTGCTCCGCCCAAAGCTAAGCGCCTGATTACCAGCCCCTCGCGCTCGGCTGAAGATGAACCATATCAACCCGACAAAGAATAGCAAGGGCAGGAGGGTAGTAAGCAAAATGCCCCAGTTAAATCCACTCGGCGGCTGATAATCCAGCTTTACCTTACTCCAATCGACCCCACGCCCCTCTAAATTTTGCTCCAACTCATCGGTGCTCCCAGAAAAACCCGACTTCAATACCGATGTATCGCCAGCCATCGCAGTAAGGGTCTGCCCCTGTTGTACAATCCGGTCGATGTTGCCCTCAATTAGCGTATCGTCTGCTAGCTGCACAGAGCCTGTTGTCGTCAGCATTACCAGATCGTCAAGGGACCCAGTCGCCACTCCTGGAGAGCGCATGAACAAAGCGAAGAAAATCGCTCCCACCGCCACAATAATCACTACCCAAATTATCCACTTGCTAGGAAACTTTGAACCCATTACTCGCCACACCTCTCTCCACTCATATATTATACCAGAAAGCGCTAAAAACTTAAATGTACTCGTTCATATTGTTAGTGACGCTTCACTCCCTTCCAGTCATGGTTGCTTCTCAGGCTCCCTGTCGTCTTGACCCACCTACTGGCCTGAGATGCATATCTGGGGGACACCACCAGACCCCCGCCAGAGGATAACCCTCTAGACTCCCTCGTTTTGTTCCGTTCGCCCCGAAAACTATGGCGTAGGTAGGGGCGTTCAACTGAACGCCTCTACAGGGACAGGTAACTTCATTGGGGACAAGCCTGGGCAATGACGAGAAGACGTCACCCACTTATCTGAATCGGATCATAGGTGGTACTTTTCGTTAGCATGGTTTTCGATGCCACTGCTCCCCACTGCCTCACTACTGAGAATCATTCCCTTCTCGGCCTTGCCTCGGCGCACCATTACGAGGCCATAAGAAATCATAGCCAAAACTGTCTGCGCAAGAAGGGACAAGATACATTACCCAGAACATCAAGTGCGAAAAGAAAAAAGGGCCAGAGAACGAAGTTATCTCCCCAACCCTTGCCACTATGGCTTAGGGCTCATAATAGGTAACCACCAGTTTGGGGCGCTGGGCAGCGGTGCCCCAGTCTGAAGAATAGAAGGCCTTATAGGCCTTTGCCGTGGCCTCATCGGTATCCTTCAGTAATACCCCATGATTCTCAATGGAGCCATTGACCTAGCCTTGAACCAGATCATCGATATTCCAGTATTCCCAGTCACCTGTTACGGCAGCAGGCACATTGTTGGTATCCTCCGGTGTCGTCACGCTCTCAGGCTGACTATGCCAGTTCATCAAGTCTTCATCCCAACTGCTGGTGACCCTATAGGCTCCAATAGGCGCAGCTCCTGTGCCGACAGAATTGAGATAGTATAGTCCAAGTTCAGCCGTGGTTACCACTGCAGTAGTGGGAATTGCGCTGAGGTCGAACTGGAGGTATGACCTGCAAATCTCGTTCCCAATCCCTGCGCCGGCAAACACGAACGGTTCAGAGCCATGAGTATTGCCGGGGTTGTCAAAATAAACATAGGTATCTTTACCATCGGCGTCACCGGCCTGTATTGTTGCCGTAATCAGTTCAGTTTCTTCAAGTTCCGAATCATTGCATGCACAAGCACCATAAGAAAGCAGGGCCATTCCAAATAATATTAAAAACGTCCATTGACACCATCCAGGCAGCCTCATTGACTTTGCACCCCCTGCCTGCAACAGATTCACTAAACCCTATCGCAATCTAGCTGACCTGGCAACGCTTGCCATTGCCAGGAGAAAAACAAAGCCACAGGTGAATAGTCCACAAAAGGGCTTATGAAGCCGAGCCAAAAAGAAAAAGGGCTGGGGGGAACAAAGTAAGCCCCCAGCCCCTCTCCACCATATCCTATGGAGCCGGGTCATAATAGGTAATCGTCACTTTGGGCTCCATGGTGGGTGGGCTACCCTCTGAAGACCAGAAGCCCTTCAATGAACCCATTGTATCTTCATCAGCATCAATCAGCACTACGCCGTGATTGGGAACAGTCCCGTCGATCCAGCCTTCAACTAGTTCAGCCTCTAACTGCCAAAATACGAAGTCATTTGTCTCGGCGTCTGGAAGCGAGGTGCTAGCATGGACAGCAGGACTATGCGCTGGCTGGTCATCCCAGGTTACGGTGTTTTCCGCCCAGGCTCCGGTGACCTGGTAGGCGTTAATCGTCGTCACCGAGAGCGATGTCTTATATAAGTACCACAAGCCGAGCTCGGCGTTGGTCACCACCGCGGTCATTGGAATATCTAGCGGCATGTTGAACCGTATATAGGTTCGCGACTTCGGGCCACCGTCGTTGCCGACTTCCAAAATACCTACATCTCCAAAATTGTCTCCTGGGTTTACATCGGTCACCCATGCGTCCTTGCCCTCGGGATGTTCCGGCTGGACGGTCATTGTCTGGGCTGGGGCAGCGTCGAGTTCCCAGTTAACATAGGTGGTCTCGCCTGCGGTTACTGTAACCGTTTCTTCACGATCCTTACAGAATTCTTTACTGAGCTTTATTGTATGGTCACCTTCATCAATGTCAGTGATAACGTAAGGTGTTATATTCCCCGTATCTGTCCCGTCGACGTAAACCGTCGCCCCTGCTGGGTTCGACTTTACATCGATCGAGCCCGCTGTCACCAACACCTCTACAGTTACTGAGCAACTCGCTTCGGCTGTTCCCCCTTTGCCATCGGCAACAGTTACGCTGATTGTATACGTTCCCTCTGTATCAGGCACCGTCCAGTTGACCGTGCTCCCTGTCCCTACTATGCTTCCTATTGATGGGCCACTGTAGCTCCAAGAATAGGTGAGCGTGTCGCCATCTGGGTCGCTGGCAACACATGTTATGGTTGAATTTCCTCCTGGGCCCACGGTTGTAGGATCGGCGCTGAGACTGGTGATCTGTGGGGAATTATTGCCAGGTGCACAAGCACCGGCGAAAAGCAACGCCACTCCGACGAGTACTAGAACCGCCCATTGACCCCATTTAGGTAATTTCATGACCTTATACCTCCTGCCTGCAACAGTCTTATGAAACCTTATCACAATTTAGTTGAACTGGCAACGCTCGCCGTTAAGTGGCGAAACCAGGGCGCCACACAAGAACAGCCAACCAAACAGCCTATGGAGTCGTGTCAAAATAGGTAATCACCAATTTGGGGCGCCGGTTAAAATTGTCGTGATGCGAGGAATAAAAGCCCTTCCATGCCTTCACTGTACCCTCATCGGTGTCCTTCACACATACCCCCTTGTTAACAATGGAGCCATCGACCCAGCTCTGAACTAGAGCGCTAATATCCCACGATTCGAAATGCTGTGTTGCAGCAGCAGGCACATTAACAGTGCTCTCTGGCTCCGCTGCACACGTCGGTTGATTGGCAAAATTGATGTGATCCTCTTCCCAGTCGTTCTTTACCTCATAAATACCTAGAAGCGTAGGTACCTCGGGGTTAGTCTCGAAATTGAACAACTCAAGAGCAGCATCCACTATGGTAGCAGTGGTAGGAATTGGGCTGAGGTCGAACTCGACATATGTCCTGTAGTGTTCATCTATTATGGCGCCACCGGCACGTAAAAACCACTCACTGCCGTAGTTCTGGTCTTTCGAATCCTCATATACATAGGCATCGTTGCCGTCACCCGACCCAGGTTGCATTGTGTGTGTAGTTTCGATAGCATGTTTAAGTGTCCAGTCGATGTAGGTAACCGGTTCGGCGCCAACCGTCACTGTGCCCTCCTCGTACTTGTAGTGATAATAGGTTAGCTTGAGGGTGTAGCTGCCTGGAGCAAGATCGCCAATAACACAGGGTGTTACCTTTCCTGTATCTTCACCATCGAGGTAAACATTCGCCCCTTCAGGAATAGAGGTTACGTTGATCGAGCCCAGACTAACCCCCACAGCAACACTGACGCTTTCTTCAACTGTTCCTCCCTTGCCATCAGATACGGTTACACGAATAGTGTAGGTCCCCTCTTCATTCGGTGCCATCCAGGTGACCGTGTCTCCCGACCCAGTGAAGGTTCCCTTGGTGGCTGTCCAGTCGTAGGTTAGGGTATCACCATCGGGGTCGGTGGCGACACACACTACAGTGGAACTCCCTCCCACACCTATATTGTCTGGAGTGGCAGTAAGGCTGGAAATTTGCGGAGGAGTGTTGCCAGCTCCCCCACCCCCGCAGGCACCAGCAAGAAGTAAAGCTATCCCGAGGAAGACTACAACCACCCATCGACCCCATTTAGACAATCTCATCGCTTTATGCCTCCTTTTTGACTATTTTCAATTGTATCATGACCTAGCTGGCTGGGCAAGGAAATTGACGGCGAAACCCAAAACCCTTAGAATA
>Ga0209991_10001498_pt1 | contig 10629 bp, 8 predicted proteins | sample ChitaG_FD_183167 | JGI IMG/M metagenome (GOLD analysis project Ga0209991, IMG submission 183167) | Deep subsurface microbial communities from South Pacific Ocean to uncover new lineages of life (NeLLi) - Chile_00310 metaG (SPAdes)... | ecosystem: Environmental > Aquatic > Marine > Oceanic >... | reverse complement strand
AGGCCGCCTAATACAGCTATGACGAAAGCCTTCAGGGTATATCCTCCGCCCATGTAAGGGTTGATGCCCACTGGAATAAACATAGTAAGAAAGACGCCGCTCATCACCGTTAAGCCGATGCCTATGGCAAAGCTCAGAGCATGGATCCAATCTACATTAACCCCACATACCCTTGCCCCCTCGCTGTCCTCGACTACGGTTCTCATTGCCGTTCCTGTCCTGGTTTTACTAAACCAGAAATAAAGGAATACAGCTACCATTACACTGCCGATAAAAGCATAAACTTTGGACATAGGTATGACCGTCATTGGCAAGGTTATCTTACCTACGTCCCAGGTATAGCCCCAGAAATCGGCGCCATAAATAAGCCTAATGATTTCTTCGAGGAGGATGCCCATAGCAAAGGTAGCGAGGAGGGTGGTGAATTCGGGGGCTTTGATTAATTTCCGCATCACGGTATAAAAAAATACAAAGCCCAATGCCATACCTATAACCAGTGCCGCCGGTATTGCCATCACCGGGGTCATACCCAAGGCGGTAACTATGGTTAGGGTGACAAAGGCTCCGACCATGATAAAAGGTCCGTGACCGACATTTATCACCCTGAGGACGCCAAATATCAGGCTCAACCCCATAGTTGCCACACCATAGACAGCTCCAAGGAGTAGCCCGTGGGTCAAATTTCCTGCTAGCAGTTGCCAAATCATACTTGCCTGCTTGGTTAAGCTTGATTAGTTACGGAAAAGCTTGGCTAGAATAATAAAATCTCCTCCCCTATTAATGCTATTGATACCACCGACTCAGGGGAGGAGATTTTAGCAAAGCCGATACTATTACTGGAGAACACAATCTATATCGACCCTCTCATTTTAGTTACGAGGAACCGCTAACTTTTATTCAAGAATGCTTCCTTTCCCCAGCTACTTATGGGAAATCGGGCTTGGGATACCAGACGTCTCCTATCTTGGCTTCAGCAGGCCAAACGATGACCCTTTTGCCATCTTGCCACTGCATATCCACCATGGCGTGTGCCACCTGGAGCCCGGTCAAATCAACATCCCATGTCCCGTAGAACGACATGAACTCAAGGTCGCTGAGGGCAGCTCTGACCTTATCAGAATCAATACTATCAGCCTCCTCTATCGCTAGTACCAGTGACAAAATAGCGGCTCCAGCTTCAGCGGCATGATAATCCGGTAGCATTTCCGTTCCCAGCGCCTCCTGGAACAGCTCGACAAATTCATCTTGACTGGGACCAATCCAGTCCAGGCCAACCGCTTTAGCTCCTTCAGCGGAATAGGTGACGCCGTATTCCCAGTGCGACGGACCCATTACCCCCTCAGCCGCAGTGCCTAAAGCTTCATAATAAGCAGGTAAGGTTGCCGAAGCTACTAGCGATAAGAGTTTAACATTTATATCCAAATCTGCCATCTGGCGGGCAAAAAGCTGACCGTCCTCGTAATGCCCTCCACCAATTACTATTTCTGGCTCACTTACTTTCAAGTCAGAAAGCAGAGGAGTCAGGTCGGTTACTCCCGCGGGATAGGTTCTCTCAAACACAATTTCAAATCCAAGGTTGGTGGCGTGCTCCTTTGCTCCCTTCAGAGTCATCCTGGCGAACTCAGAATCTTCATAAGCCAGGGCAACCCTTGTGGCTTCAGGGTCAACACTACGAACCATGTCAAGGGTTCCAGCATGATACCTGGTGGCTGGACCGATTGACTGGACTATGTATTTATATCCCTGCTCGAAGATTCGGTCGCTGGCACCACCGTGGTCCATGTAGAGTATGGCATATTTCTCAGCAATGGGAGCGCCGGCGAGAGTAAGCCCTGAGCTATAGGGAGCCATGATGAAGTCCACCTTGTCAACCTCGACCAACCGCTCTATGAGGCTGGTTACCGCTTCCTTCTTGGATTCAGAGTCATAATATTTATATTCAAGCGGCACTCTTGCCCCAGCTATCTCGACCCCGCCGTAAACCTCATTAACCCATTTCACAATTGCTTTTATGCCCCCGAAAGCCTGTTCTCCGGCTTTGGCATACTTTCCCGATAGGCATACGGGATGACCAATTACTATCTTCTCAACTGCTGGCGGTGTTGGCGGTGTTGGCGGTGGTACTGGAGCCGGACAGGCAGTTCCGCCTAACAATAGCCCCAAAATTAACACCAAACTCGTAATTGCTACTAACCACTTGTTTCTCATTACTTCTGCCTCCTTTTTATTTCCTTAGCCTGACTAAACCTTCTTTGTCATGGCTCTTACCTCCCCTTTTAGTCGCTACTATTGCTAAACTCGCTAACTAACCACTCTTCCTCCCCTCACTCAAAAAACACCTGTCAAACAATTTAGTTTATTATATACCTTTTGTCAAGTGGGGGAGCTTTTTCCTTGGTGCTTCTGGGAATAGGGAGTTTTTGTGCTATTGAGACGCCAAAATTAGTGGTTAGGATAGCTTACTATGAATTGACCTACAAATAGAAAGGGTCTATAATTCATAGGTAGGGTTGGTTGAGTGAACTCAACCCAGAAAAACCTTTGATTTTTCCGGGAGCCACTTGGGAGGCAGGTAAACTTGCACGAGTGCTGCGGTATTTTTGGGGTTTATGCCCCTGGCGAGGATGTAGCTCGACTTACCTTTTTTGCTTTATTTGCTCTTCAGCACCGCGGTCAGGAGAGTGCTGGTATTGCCACCACTGATGGTAAGAAGCTCCAGGTTTATGCCAAGATGGGGTTAGTATCCCAGGTGTTTGATGAGGATTCGTTAAGTCACCTCAGCGGGGATATTGCCATCGGTCATAATCGCTATTCCACCAGGGGTTCCAGCCGGGAAATTAATGCCCAACCGATTATAGTGGGCAAGGGTTCAAATTCCATTGCCATAGCCCACAACGGGAACATTATTAATGCTGAACACCTGCATCAAGAACTCTCTGACCTGGGTTATACCTTCCGCACCTCAACAGATACCGAGGTTCTAGCTAACCTTATCCTTTCCTCTCCTGAGAAACGGTGGGTAGACAGGATAAGGTATGCTATGCATCGGCTTCAGGGGGCATATTCTCTGACACTTATGACCAATCACAGTTTGTTTGGAGTTCGTGACCCGTTTGGTGTGCGCCCGCTATGTCTGGGAACTATTGATGGCGGCTGGGTTATAGCCTCGGAGAGTTGTGCCCTCGACCATATTGGCGCCAGCTTTATCAGGGAGATCGAACCGGGTGAGATAGTTTCTATTACTGAGAATGGCATTGATAGCTACCAAGAAGAGGTGGGCAGAAGGGCGCTATGCATCTTTGAGTATATCTATTTTGCCCGCCCTGATAGTGTGATTAACGGTCGGCTGCTTTACCCGGCACGGCAGGCTATGGGAGAGGGACTGGCACAGGAGCACTCGGTAGATGCTGATTTGGTTATGGGTGTGCCTGATTCAGCTACCGCCGCTGGCATTGGTTATGCCCTCAAGTCAGGTATACCTTTGGGTGAGGGATTAATTAAGAACCGCTATGTAGGGCGTACCTTTATTGAACCTGACCAGCGGATAAGGGACCTTGGCGTTAAACTAAAATTTAACCCCTTGCCTCAGATGCTGGATGGTAAGCGGGTGGTGGTGGTTGATGACAGTATTGTCCGCGGAACTACTACTCCTCAGGTAGTAAAGTTACTGAAAAGGGCAGGAGCTAAAGAGGTGCATATGCGCATCTGCGCTCCGCCTATTCGTTATCCCTGTTTCTTTGGTGTCGATATGGCTACCCGCTGGGAGTTAATTGCGGCGCAGAAGACTATCCCTGAGGTTAGGGATTTTATCGGTGCTGACTCATTGGGCTATCTGAGCATTGATGGACTGATTAAAGCGGTGGCGTTACCTAAGGATATTTTTTGTATGGCTTGTTTCACCGGTGACTACCCGATACCGGTTCAGCTTGAGATGGATAAGCTGGCACTGGAGACTATGCCGCCGCCAGGACACCCTGGCATAAAGCAGCAGTAGTCTGGGGGAAGGAGATTTTTGCCACAGGAGGCAGAGCAGATTAAGCAAACCTATGCTAAAGCTGGCGTCAATATTGCTCTCGCTGCTAAAGCCAAAGAGCTGATTGGAAAACATGCTCGCTCTACCCTCCGCCCTGAGGTCTTGAGTGGCTTTGGGTTCTTTGGCGGGCTTTTTGAGTTTAAGGGGTTTAATCAGCCAGTTCTGGTGTCTAGTGTTGACGGGGTCGGCACCAAGCTGAAGGTTGCCTCTGCTTTAGCCAAGCACGATACCATTGGTATCGACCTAGTTAATCACTGTGTTAATGACATACTTACTTGCGGTGCTGAGCCGCTCTTCTTTCTGGACTATATTGCTATGGGCAAGCTAGTGCCACAGCAAGTGGAGGCAATTGCTAAAGGATTAGCGCAAGCCTGCTGTGAGGTTGGCTGTGCTCTTATTGGTGGCGAAACGGCGGAGATGCCTGGGCTATATGCCGGGGAGGATTATGACCTGGTTGGTTTTATAATCGGTGTTGTAGAGAAAGAAAAGATTATTATGGGTAAGACGATTGTGGTTGGTGATACCATTATCGGCTTACCCTCCAGTGGACTTCATACCAACGGCTATTCTCTGGTGCGCAAGATTTTTGGCGTTGACCAATTAAGAAAGCACTACCCCGAACTAGGTCGAACCCTGGGTGAGGAGCTTCTGGAGCCTCACCGTTGCTACTACCATCAGTTGAAGCCATTACTACCGGTTATTAAGGGCATGGCACATATTACCGGCGGCGGCTTGGTTGATAATGTTCCCCGGGTTCTACCTCAGGGTATGGCAGCGCAGGTTCATAGTGAGGTGTGGACGATACCCACTATTTTCCAGCTCATTCAGCAGCGGGGTAATGTTGACCGAAACGAGATGTATCATGTGTTTAATATGGGTATCGGTATGGTAATCATTTGCTCCCCTAAAGATGTTGACCGGCTCACGGAGCAACTGCCCGAGGCTAAGATTATTGGTGAGGTGGTGGAGCAGGCGGGGGAGGCGAGGGTAATTATAAACTAAATGAAGTTAATGAAGGATTCCACTTTAGGATTAGGATGGAAAGAAATGGCGCGGAACTCGAAGGTAACTGATCTTTGTAGGATTGGAGGGGTGGAGAAGATGCCACAATATTGCAATAGAAAAAGAGCTATCGTTACTATATTGCTGGTTGTTTTGCCCCTTATCATTACTCTAGCCCAACCGGCATCCGCGGCCCCTAATGACAGCACATGGAGATTTGCCAACGCATCCAACACCAATAACGAGGTAGTAACATTTGCCGACCCAAATCTTGAAGCAGCTATTCGCCAGAAAATAGGGAAAGCTTCTGGAGATATCCATTGGTCAGACCTTGAGGGCATAACTAGGCTCTATCTTGGAAGTAGGGGAATCTCCAATCTAACTGGCTTGGAATACTGCAACAACCTGAAGGAACTTCACCTTTACCAGAACCAAATAAAAGACCTATCTCCACTCGCCGATCTAATAAAACTCCAGGATCTTCATTTTTGGGATAACCAGATAAGTGACATCTCACCACTTGCTGAGCTGACGAACCTAAGTAGTCTTCGTCTCCAGGATAACCAAATTAGCGACATCTCGCCACTTAGTAAGCTGACCAAACTAAAGTATCTTGTCCTTAACAATAATCAAATTAGCGACATCTCGCCGCTCGATGGACTAACTAATGTTGAAACACTTTTGCTCAAGAACAACCAGATACGTGACATATCGCCACTTGCTGGGCTGATAAATCTTGAATACCTTAATCTTAACGATAACCAGATAGAGGACATATCTCCACTTGTGGCAAATAGAGGTCTTTACGAAGGTGATAAAGTCTACCTTTTAGGTAATCCATTAAACACCGATTCTCTGAACACATACGTACATCAACTTCATGGTTGGGGTGTCAATGTGCTTTACGATGCAGTTCCTCAACCTACGTCTACCCCCAGACCTAAGCCAAAGCCTACACCTACTCCCGAGTCTGAGCCAACACCTACACCAATACCATCTTCACCTAATGTACTTCAGCCTATTATATGGGTAATTATCGGTGTTGCTATTGGAGTGTTGGCTTCCATATTTTTCTTTAATCTACGGCGGAAGCATTGAGAATGGAAGGCCAGGGCAATTATCAATTAGATGAACAAAGGAGGTATTTTATGCGAGCTATTATTAGTGTGTCTGACAAAGTCGGCGTAACCGATTTTGCCAAAGAGTTGAGTCAATTGGGCTTTGAGATATTCAGCACCGGTGGCACCAAAAGGTCGCTGGCAGAGGCTGGGGTGCCGGTAAAAAGTGTCTCTGAGCTTACTGGATTTCCCGAGATTCTTGATGGCAGGGTAAAAACCCTGCACCCGGCGGTTCATGGCGGCATTCTGGCTAAGCGTAACCTGCCCAGCCACATGGAAGAATTAACTGAGAATAAGATTAAGGCTATTGACCTGGTGGCGGTTAATCTCTATCCCTTCGTCAAGACCGTATCCAGGGAGAGGGTTAGCCTTGATGAAGCACTGGAGAATATTGATATTGGTGGACCAACCCTGATTAGGGCGGCAGCCAAGAACTTCCCCAGCGTCATTGTGCTTGTAGACCCCGCCGATTACCAGCCGGTTCTGGAGAAATTGAGGCAGGGTAGCGTGGAGCTAGCTGAGCGCAAACGGCTGGCGCAGAAGGCTTTTCAGCATGTAGCTGTTTATGATACCGCTATTTCGCAATATCTGAGACAGGATATGGAGGGTTTTCCCGAAGAGATGACCATAGCCTTAAAGAAGCGCTACGGACTTCGCTATGGTGAGAACCCTCATCAGTCGGCTGCCTTCTATGCTGAGCAGGTGGTGGGGGCAGGTGAGGGGGGTGGTATTACTTGGGCAAGACAGCTATGGGGCAAGGAGCTTTCCTTTAACAACATCCTGGATGCTGATGCTGCCTGGGGTGTGGTAACTGACTTTTCAGCACCTACCGTAGCTATTATCAAGCATACTAATCCCTGTGGTCTGGCTAGTCATAATGATATTGCTGAGGCATATCGGCGGGCTCTAACTGGCGACCCACTGGCTGCCTTCGGCGGCATTGTCGCTTCAAATAGAGCCATTGACCTGGCTACGGCTGATGAAATTGTCAAGACCTTCTATGAAATAATCATCGCCGCTGAGTATGAGGCTGAGGCCCTGGAAGCACTAAAGCGTAAGAAGGATTTGCGCATTCTTGCTGCTCAGCTACCACCAGATTATGGAAAAGCCAGCTCAGGCTACCTTGATTTCCGCCGGGTAAAGGGTGGATTCCTTGTCCAAGGTTCAGATTCTTTATCAGAAGATAGCGTTAGCTTGAAAACAGTAACCAAGCGGCAGCCAACTAAGGCTGAAATAGAAGACCTGCTCTTTGCCTGGCGGGCAGTTAAGCATGTAAAGTCAAACGCTATTGTGCTAGCTAAGGACAGGACACTCTTGGGAATGGGGGCAGGACAACCCAGTCGGATTGTCAGTGCTCAGGTAGCTAAGGAAAAGGCGGGTGAGAAGACGGTGGGTAGTGTTCTGGCTTCAGATGCTATGTTCCCCTTTCCTGATGTGGTGGAGACAGCAGCGGCGGCTGGGGTAACCGCTATTATTCAACCCGGCGGCTCGATAAGAGATGATGAGTCAATTAAGATGGCGGATAAGTATAATATAGCTATGGTTTTTACTGGGGTGAGACATTTCAGGCATTAAGCTATATGTGACGACATCCGCCTGAGGCGGACTTGCGTATAGGAAAGGATACAGGCAAATTCTATCCGCCTAAGGCGGACTAATATCTAAACTCTAAACAAATACAAAGCACTAATGACCAAAATGTTTTGGATTTAGAGTTTTGAAATTGTTTAGGATTTGGAGCGAAGCGACTTTAGGATTTAATCCTTGTTTGAAGTCGCCTTGGGTGACCTATTTAAGACGCTACATATAAAGACGAGGAGGGCTATGGCTAACGCAGTTCTAGTTGTAGATATGGTCAGGGGTTTCCTGGAAGAGGGTTATCCTTTGTATTGTGGGGCTCGAGCCCGCGGCATCATCCCTGCGGTTCAGCGTCTTCTGGAGCAGGAGCTCGCCCTGGGCTCCACGGTATTCTTCCTTTGTGACCATCATGTTCCCGATGATGCTGAGTTTAAGATGTTTCCTCGGCACTGCATTGAGGGCACCGCTGAGGCAGAGCTCATTCCTGAATTAGCTGGCTACCAGGGTGAGGTAATACCTAAAAGGCGTTTCAGCGCCTTTTTTGATACACCGCTTGAGGTGAAGCTGCTTAAGCTCAAGCCAGAGAGGTTGATTGTTTGTGGCGTGTGCACTGATATTTGCGTATTGCATACCGTAGCTGATGCCAGAAATCGTGACTATGAGGTGGAGGTGCCAGTTGACTGTGTTGCCTCCTTTGATGAAAAGGCACACCACTTTGCCCTGGAGCATATGGAGAAGACACTGGGGGCGAAGCTAACCAGTTTCAGGGTTAGCCAGGTTAAGCTGGCTAAATTTGAACCCTCTCAGGTAGTATTATCTGGGGAGACGGCTGATGTCTACTTTGCCCGCACTATAGACATATTACGTCATGAGGCGCTTAACCCGGTAGCTACTATGGAAGTATTCGCCAGTCGGGCGGGGATACTCTGTGGTATAGAAGAGGTCAAGGCGCTACTTGCCACAGTTTTGCCTGAGGATAACCGGGAGGTATGGGCTCTGGCTGAGGGTGAAGCAATGAGCCGGAAGGAAGTGGTATTGCGTATAACTGCTCCCTATCAGAGCTATGGGCTGTATGAAACAGCTATATGTGGTATTCTAGCCCACTGTAGTGGTTGGGCAACAGCCGCCAGAGAGTGTGTGGAGGCAGCCAGGGGGATACCTATTATTAGCTTTGGCGCCCGCCATGTTCACCCTTCAGTGGCTGGAGTGATGGATTACTCAGCTATGATTGGAGGTTGTGTCGGTTGTTCCAGTGTGGCTGGTGCCAGGCTGGCTGACATTAAACCATCAGGGACTATGCCTCATGCCCTGATTATAATTATGGGTGATACGGTTAAGGCGACGGTAGCCTTTGATAAGTATACGCCGGCTGAGGTGCCTCGGGTATCTCTGGTTGACACCTTTAAGGATGAGGCTGAGGAAAGCCTGCTGGTGGCTCAGGCACTGGGGGAGAGGCTTAATAGTGTCCGGCTTGATACCCCGGGCGAGCGGGGTACAGTTACTGCTGACCTGGTCAGGGAGGTGAGAGCCAGGCTGGATTTGGCTGGTTTTAAGCATGTGGGGATTTTTGTCACTGGTGGTGTTAGCCTGGAGCGTATTAAGCAGTTTGTTGACGAGGGGACTCCGGTCGATGGCTTTGGTGTCGGCAGCTATATCACCGGGGCTAAGCCTATTGATTTTACTGCCGACCTCCATGAGATAGAAGGCAAGCCAATTGCCAAACGGGGCCGAATCCCCGGTATTACCCCTAACCCCAGACTCAAGCGCGTGATGTAAGAGGTTGTTTAGTAACCCTATCCCCTTTATCCCCTTCCCCTTAGTAAGGGGAAGGGGAGTTTTAGTTTCCGAAGGGGCTAAGGCCCCTTCGGGCTTCCCTTTTACTATGGAGGGGGCTATGATGGTTGCCTCTATGCGCCAGCCGGGTAGTAGTGTCTCGCCGGGTAGTTTTAGTGGAAACTCAGCGCTGAGAACTGGGAATGGGGATAAAGCCGCCGGGTCTGGACCTATCAGGTATTTATCGTATTCTATGGAAAAGATTAAGCCTCCAAGTAGGGGGACCACCCGTCAATTAGGCTCTTACTTTATACCTTCCAGTGCCTCTAGCCCTGCCTGGGCGCAGGCAATGTCGTTTTCCACCGAACTCCCGCTGACGCCAAAGCCGCCAATGAGCTTGCCGTCAACCTTAACGGGGAAGCCACCACCAAAGATGATGACCCTACCACCACTGGTCTTGTCAATCCCAAAGAGCGACTCCCCAGGCTGAGACAGAGGGGCCAGATCGCTGGTGGGCATCTGGAGGGCTACGGCGGTGTAGGCCTTGTTCCTGGAGATGTCCAGACTCACCAAGAGCGCCCCATCCATCCTCTCCTGGGCCACGAGGTTGCCCCCCTCATCTACCACAGTGATGACAAAGGGTATGCCCATCTCCTTAGCCTTGGCCTCCGCAGCGGCAATCATCCGCTTAGCCATCTCCAGCGTTATCTTCTCTGGCGCCGGGGCGGGCTTAGCGCAAGCTGCCATGGATATTGTTAATACGATGATTAAGCAAAGGCTAACCCATAATGTTAATTTTCTACTTTTCACCTAAATCCTCCAGTAAGATTTTAGTCCATTGAATATCATAATTACTCATTCATCTATCACCCCCTTTAGCCAATTCTTCCCTCCTTAATTAAATGTTGTCAATAAGCATAAGTAATTATCCGAACAATGTCAATAGTTTTTGGGTTGGGTGTCAAAAAACCAGTTTCTCAGCGATTTAATTTAGCCGCGCTCAAATTGCAGGCAGAGAATCTGTTTGGTATTTTCGGTAACCTTGACCCTATCATCTATGCGCCAGCCGACAACCCACAGGATATGTTTAGGTGAGCAGACAATAGGAATTCGCTGGCGCCAGGC
>Ga0209991_10001497_pt1 | contig 10629 bp, 9 predicted proteins | sample ChitaG_FD_183167 | JGI IMG/M metagenome (GOLD analysis project Ga0209991, IMG submission 183167) | Deep subsurface microbial communities from South Pacific Ocean to uncover new lineages of life (NeLLi) - Chile_00310 metaG (SPAdes)... | ecosystem: Environmental > Aquatic > Marine > Oceanic >... | reverse complement strand
AAACTGCACTTAAAAGATCTTACCAATGTTTTTGAAACCAGCCGGAGCTTACATACTGCCATGCCATTAACTGCTCAGGTCATGGAAATGATGCAGGTGCTTATCGCTGATGGTAATGAAGAAATAGACCATGGTGGATTAGCTTTGTTTTATGAAAAAATGAATGGAATTTCTTTAAAACAATAGCATAATGAAATATAAATATTTATAGTTATACCATTAATATCTATTTTATATTATTTTAAATTAATAAAAAGGAATTAGAGTAAGGAGGGGTACTTAATGCCAATTATAGATTCCAAGACAGGAAAAACAAAAAGGGATTATACAGTTGAAGAATTAGTTGAAAAAGCCCAAGAGATGAGGGCTTACAATATGATAGCCATCACTGCAGCCGGCTCCGGCCACACCGGAGGTACCTTATCCATTATGGATATCACCGCTGCCTTATATTTAAAATATATAAAACATGACCCGGCCAATCCCACCTGGGAAGACCGGGACAGAGTATTCTGGTCAGTTGCTCATAAGGCCCCTGCTTTATATATAGCCCTTGCCGAGGCCGGTTACTTTCCCCTTGATGGTACCGTAAAGCTAAGAAAACTATGGTCTGGTTTTGAAGGTCACCCTAACAGACTAAAACTTCCCGGATTGGAGCTATCAGCCGGCTCTTTGGGCCAGGGTTTAGGAGTCGCCATAGGCTGTGCCTTAAACGCTAAATTAGAGAAGAAAGACTACCGGGTCTATACTATTTTAGGAGATGGAGAACTGGATGAAGGCTCTGTCTGGGAGGCTATCATGTGTGCCTCCCACTACCAATTAGATAATTTAGTGGCTATTGTAGATAGAAATAGATTACAGATTGACGGACCTACCAAAGAGATAATGTGTTTAGAAGATCTTTGCGCTAAATGGAAAGCCTTTGGCTGGCATACTCTGGAGATTAATGGACATAATATGTCTCAGATACTCTCCGCCTTAGATGAGACTGAAAAGTTAAAGGATAAACCTACGGTAATCATTGCCCATACCGTAAAAGGAAAAGGAGTATCCTTTGCGGAAAACCAGGTAGGTTATCATGGTGTACCTCCTAAAGATGGAAGGTCTGGAAAAGAATCCCTGGATCAGGCTTTAAAAGATATCGGAGATCCCCAATTTACCAAGAAAAAAGTAGATAACCTCTTAAAGATAGCATCCGATTACCAAAGTGAAGTAGATAAAAAGGTAGAAGATTCCCTCCCTAAATTTTCCCGTAATTACTGGTGGAATAGTTCTTCCTCCATGCAGGTTAAAATGGTCCCTACCAGAAACGGATTCGGCCAAGCCTTAGAAGAACTGGGCCAGGATGAAAAGATAATAGCCCTGGGGGCAGATATCACCGCATCCATCAGGATGGATAAATTCTATGCTTCCCATCCCCAAAGGAAGAACAGATTCTTCGAGATAGGTATTGCTGAGGCCAATATGACCGTAGTAGCCGCCGGTCTGGCCAAAGAAGGAAAGATCCCCTTTATCGGTTCTTACGGGGTCTTTGTAACCGGTAGAAATTGGGACCAGATAAGAACTACCGTCTGTTACAATAACTATAATGTTAAAATAGCCGATGCCCATGCCGGTATCTCGGTAGGAGCAGATGGAGCAACTCATCAGGCCTTGGAAGATATCAGTAATCTCTATTATTTACCCAATATGCATATCACTGTCCCTTGTGATTCTATAGAGACTGAAAAGGCAACTAAAGCCGTAACCTATATCAAGGGACCGGCTGTTATTAGATATGCCCGGGAGGCCACCCCGATAATTACTACCCCCGATACTCCTTATCAGTTTGGTACAGCTAATATCATCCGCTATAGAGGGGAAAAGAATAATTTTATCTCTGCCTTTGAAACAAAACTCTCTTCCGATTATACCTCAGAAGGAGAAGACCTCACTCTTATAGCCTGTGGACCCATGGTGGCAGAGGCCATGCGAGCTGCCTATATCCTAAAAGAAGAATACAATATTAATACCAGGATCCTAAATATCCATACCCTAAAGCCGATCGATAAAAAAGCCATTATAAAAGCAGCAGATGAAACCAACATAATAATCACTTGTGAGGAACACCAGGTAGGAGGATTCGGAAACATCATAGCCGGAGTAATCGCTCAAGGTAAGAGTTATGATACCCCTCTTCTTATGGAGATGATCGGAGTAGAGGATAGGTTCGGTGAATCGGGAGAACCCTGGGAGTTAACTAAAGTATTTGGTCTAACTGCAGAACATATTGCCCAAAGGGCAAAAAAGCTGCATGGGAAGTCTATTGATAAAGAAGGTATACTAAAGTAGTAAAGAAAATTATCATAATATCATAATATTAATAGTTGAAAAATATTAGGTAAAAGCTTGAATAATGCATATGATTATGTTTGCTGTTTAGGTATTTTTTAATATTTAATTCTTTTAGAAACAGATAAACAATAGCACCATTGTAGGTAGTTTATATATTTGGATAAAAAAATATCTAAAATTGAAAGAAAAATCAAGAAAATAATTTGTTAGATAAAAAACAGTTAAATAATAAATGAAGAGAACATATTGTTGTAACACAAAGTTATAGAACAAAGCTACTGAAAATTACATATTAAAGAATTAGGAGGTGATGCTGTGGTAAATCACTAGAATAGTTGTAAAAGTTAGAAAGTTAGAAAAAATTAGGGAGGTAAAAAATTTATGGGTATGAGAAGGAAAAGTAAATCTATTAAATATTATGATTTTGGAGGATATCTTAAAATGAAAAAGAAAATATTTTTAATTTTATTAGTTGTGATAATGGTATCTGCTTTTTTTATTAACGGTTCAGCAAAAGCAACCTATCTGTTAAGATTTGGTCATGTTCAAACTAATCAGGATCTTTATCACATAGCTTATGAAAAATGGGCTAGAGCTGTTGCCGAAAAGACTAACGGTGATTTACTCATTGAGGTTTATCCAAGCGCACAACTAGGTAAGGAAGAAGATGTTCTTGAGCAAATAAGATTGGGTTCGAATGTAGGCTGGCAAACAGATCCTGCCCGTCTAGGCAACTATGTAAATGAATTCTCAGTTCTTTATGCTCCGTACTTCCTTGAGAACTTGGACGAAGTAAAGAAATTGCTGGATTCTAAGGCTATTGGTGGATGGATACAGAAGCTTGAAGATAAATATAAAATTAAGGTTATTTCCTATGCATATGTTCAAGGCTACAGAAACGTTCTCTCCAATAAGCTGGGTAAAAATCCAACTGAGTTTAAGCCTATGTTGATCAGAACTGCTCCCGCTCCAGTGTGGGTTGCGACCGTCAATTCTCTTGGTTGTAAGGCTGTTGCACTCGCTTATGTCGACCTTTACAACGGCATTCAAACTGGGATTGTTGACGGCTGTGAACTCCCTTATGCCGCTGCAGCCAAACTCAAGGTATATGAAGTTGCAAAATACATCCTCGAGACACAGCATATTTATCAATTGAATATCCAAGTTTGCAGTGCTGACTGGTTTAACAAGTTGCCTGAAGAATATCAAAAAATTCTTGTTGACGAATGTAATAAAGCTGGCTTAGAAGTTTCAGAGCTACTTCAAAAAAATGCTGATGCAGATAGACAGTTTATGATAGATAAAGGTATGATTTATATTCCTCATGAAGATCTCGATGTTAATGCTTTCAAGAAGGCAGGAGGAGCTGTTTATGATGATCTTAAACTTAACGACGCAAGAGAAGCAGTTTATGCTGAATTAGGTAAAACTATTGTAAAATAATTTCTTAAGATTTTGGCAGCGTATACGATTTTGGTTGTTATTTAGGTTTTTATTAACATCTATTTTTTTAAAAAATGAGAATGGCAACCATTTTTGTATACGCTGTGAAGATATAAACAAGTATAGCAGGTGTTAATAAACATGAAAATGAAAGATTTTTATAAACAAATGTGTAATGTTGAGGTTGTTTTAGCTATTATTTGTCTGTTGTCAAGTGTTTTTATTATAGTTATATCTGCAACTATGCGGACCATAGGAATGCCTATTAACTGGGGATTAGATATTGCACTTTTGCTCTTTACATGGAGTACTTTTCTTGGAGCAGATATTGCCTTTCGTGAAGATAAATTTATTAATGTAGATATTCTTTTTCTCAAGATGCCAAAGAGTCTTCAAAAGCCTTTAGAATTAGTTATATACATAATCATTTTTATCTTTCTTTCCGCACTGATATATCTGGGGGCCATTCTGTCTGTTTTTACATGGCCCAGAGCATTTCAGGGTATCCCAGCTCTCAGTTACACATGGGTTACGCTCAGTGTACCAGTTTGCTCTTTTTTAATGATTATTACCACAGCAATTAAAATGTTTAAGAAATTCATTATAAATGCGAAAGACTAACTGAGTAATCGCTTCACTTAGTTGGAAAAGCAGAAACTAATACAAAATTCGATCACTTATCAGCGGGACTTATTGTTCTTCTGATAGTAAATAGTAAGGAGAGTAGTAATGGTATTTGTAGTAATTGTATTTATAATATTATTGATGATTGGGATGCCTGTAGGGTTTTCTATTGCTATTTCTGGCACAGTATTTTTTTTACAGCACCCAGAACTTCCAATTTTAACAATAGTTCAACTTCCTATTTCTCAAACGCAAAACGTAGCCTTACTGGCTGTTCCATTGTTTATTTTTGCTGGAAGTCTTATGAATTCATCTGGTATTACCAGCCGTTTAATTAAGCTTTCAATGCAACTTGCAGGCCATATGAAGGGCGGCATGGCGCAGGTAAGCGTTGTACTGAGTACTTTTATGGGCGGTTGTTCTGGCTCATCCAATGCTGATGCGGCTATGGAATCAAGGGTTTTGGGGCCTGAAATGGAAAGACAGGGATATCCAAGGGGGTTTTCGGCCGTTGTTATTGGCTTTACTTCTCTTATAACATCAACAATTCCTCCCAGCATAGGGATGATTCTCTATGGTACGGTAGGTGAGGTTTCAATTGGAAGGCTTTTTACCGCAGGTATAGTGGCAGGTCTCATAATGATGTTCGTAATGATGTTAACTGTCGCAATTATGGCTAGAGTACGAGACTTTAAACCAGCAAGAGAAACAAAAGCAAGACCTAGAGAGATTTTTTCCTCTTTGAAAGAAACGATATGGGCTCTAATATTTCCCATTATCCTCTTAGGTAGTCTACGCCTTGGCTTGTTCACACCTACCGAGGTTGGTGCATTTGCTTGTGTATATGCACTTGTAATTGGGTTCTTTGTTTATAAAGAACTGAACTATAAGGTTCTTATGAAAACGCTAAAGGAATCCGTTAGGGATATTGGTGCAATCATGTTCATGATTTCCATGTCTGCTATTTTTGGTTATGGCATTCCAATGGAAAAAATTCCGCAAAAGATGATAGCATTTATTACAGGAATTACAACCAATCCTATGTTAGTTATGGTTATCATTATTCTTTTCCTTATATTGTTAGGTATGTTTATGGAGGGATCTATTGTTATTATTTTGTTTACCCCCATCTTTATACCTTTGGTAAATATGATTGGGGTAGATCTTGTATTATTTGGAGTAATTGTATGTGTTGTAGTAACTATGGGGATTTTAACCCCGCCCGTGGGGATAGCGATGTACATTGTGTGCGGCACTTTAGACTGCAAATTACAGGACTACTTAATCGAAAGCATTCCGTTCCTGTTTGTGGTTTTGTTAATAGTAGCAATATATCTATCTATACCGGATGTAATTCTTTTTCTCCCCAACCTTCTTTATGGGTAAGATGGATTTAAAAGATATATAAAATTTATTTAAGTTTGTTTTAATAATAGTACAATTGTTTAATTATTTAAGGAGGATATGTTTTGAGCAATATTTTAGTTTTTAGTGCGCACGCAGCAGATTTTTGTTCCCGCGCAGGCGGTACAATAATTAAATATATTAATAAAGGTTATACAGTTCATATAATAGACCTCACCTATGGTGAAACAGGGGAATCGGCACAGTATTGGAATTCCACTGCAAATCCTAATGTTGAGGATTGTAAAAAAATTAGAAGAAGTGAGGCTGAAATAGCTGTTAATATTATGAGTGCAACCATTGAATTTATGGATTATGATGATTATCCTCTTATTATTACTCGTGAAAGAATTAAAGAATTATCTTTTAAAATTCAGAAGTTACGTCCAGAGATTATACTTACTCATTGGAATAAAGATCCTTTCAATGAAGATCATGCCGCTACTACCAGAGCAGTAATAAAGGCAGTAACATGTGCAACTGTTCCTGGAAATCAACCTGGCATAAAACCACATATATTTCCAGACATTTTCTTTTTTGAAAGCTCAGTTCCTTATACAGAATTCAACGAATTTCAAATTGACCACTATATAGACATTACTGATGTTTACGATAAAAAGGTAAAAGCACTAGAATGTTTTACTTCTCAACCGTTTCTTGTTGAGTATTATAAAAAATATGCATTACAACGAGCAGCTCAGGCAGCTTCCTGGACAAACAACCACAATATAATCTATGCTGAGGGTTTTAAACGCTTTGTACCGTGGGTAGGAGATATCTTTCCTCAAAGGAAAATGAAGCATATTCCACCTAAACATCCTCTCTAATTATAAATTATAAAGAAGGACAATAATAAATGAAACTAATTAAATATCCACAGGACATTGTAAAACTTAAGAACATTATCTCAAAAATTGATTATTCCAATGCACTTGTTCCTAACTGTACGAAGGAACTTCTGGAAAAAACTTGTAACGAAGCTTTGCAATATAGCTTTGCTGCTGTTGCAGTTTTTCCGATTTGCATCGAATATGTTGTAAATCGTTTAAAGGATTCTCCAGTTAATTCTCAAATTGCGGTAGGTTTCCCCTGCGGAAATCACTTTACAGAGGTTAAGCTAAAGGAAGCTGAAATAGGCTTGGGTTTAGGCGTAAAAGAGGTTGATATGGTTATGAATATCTCCAAGTTTTTCGATAAAGATTATACCTTTGTTAAAAACGAAGTATGTCAGATGGTTGAGCTTGCAAAGGGCTATGATGTGGGTGTTAAACTGATTATTGAAACCGGATTCCTAAACGATGAACAGAAACTGATTGCTGGTGAAATTGCAGTTAAGGCGGGTGCACAATTTATTAAAACATGCACCGGATTTGGTCCCGGTAGAGCAACCCTTCATGACCTTACCCTTTTAAAGGATGCTTTTGGAGATGAGATTAAGCTTAAGGCAAGCGGCGGAATTGCATCCCTTGAAGATGCACTGGGCTTTATCGAGATTGGAGCAAGTCGTTCCGCTGGACGTTATAACATGATTGAGCAATTAAATGCAATTGGCTATCAGCCGTAACTACTCTTTATTTTTTAATGAATAAAGCAGAGATTTAAAAATTTATTGATACATATTTTTAGAAACCAAGATGAATATTTCAAATTAGTTAAGACTAGAATCGATGTTTATACACTTGGAATAGTTAGTTATTATTATCTTTGAATCAAGAGAGGCTTCATAAAAACGACAAAGCTTGATACTTGTTGTAATAAAACAGTTCAAATATTAAATTAATAAAGATAGGTACCATTGACTTTTAGATATAGTTCCAAGTTAATAAATTCTTTAGGGCATGATTAATAGAAAATTAAAATAGAGAAAGGTAATTGAGATGATTAATGCACCATCGATAGCAAATTGCGACCTTTTAAATATAGGCAAACAAATTGATGAGATTGTTGCTGGGAATGTAACATTTTTACATATTGATTTAATGGATGGGAATTATGTTCCTAATTTGTTTTTTCCTACCAGTATAGTAAAAGCAATCAAAACAAAATATCCTAATATTATTACTGATGTACATTTAATGGTAAATAACCCAGATAATTATATTGATCTACTTAAGGAATACGGGGCGGATTACGTGAGTTTTCATATAGACAGCACAAGTTTTGTAATAAGGCTTCTTACAAAAATAAGAAATAAAGGAATGAAAGGAGGTGTTGCTATAAACCCTTCACAAAGAATAGATATTATTGAACCTTTTATTAATTATCTCGACTATGTAGTTTTGATGACAGTTGAACCTGGATATGCAGGTCAAATATTTATGGAAGGGTCTTTAGAAAGATTGGATGAATTAAATAAGCTTAGAGAAAAATATAATGCTAAATTTTTAATTTCTATTGATGGAGGAATAGATTATACAAACTCAAGAGAATGCTTAAAAAGGGGAGCGGAAATTTTAGTAACTGGTATATCTACAGTTTTTAACCAGACAGATGGCCTAACTGAGGCATGCATACGTTTTAAAAAAGAAATGAACCGTATTAAGTAAAAAATTTTGTGTATGCAATCAATAATAAATCAGTATCCGTTGTTGTTGCAGAGGAATATGAAAGAGTACCTATTCAAAGCGTTTTTTTCGAAATTATTTAATTCGAGATGAAGTGAAAGTTAATTTAACTGATTATAACAAATGACATTTTAATAAATATTTTTTTAGAAGCACAAATTTATTATTATATGGAGGTAATTATGATTTACAAAAAATTTGGCAAATTAGATGTGGATATTTCGATTATTTCGTTAGGAGGGCATGAATATTTACCTACAGGAGCTTCACGAGGTTTTAATGAAAATTTTAAACTTGCAACACAACCAAATTATATATTTAAGGGATTTGGGCAAGAAAGTAGAAAGAAAGTATTAGCTGCAGCTTTTGATAATGGAATTAACTTTTTTGATGTTACACAGGATACGGAAAAGGAAGCGCTTGGTAGAAATTTAAAAGAAATAAAAGTACCATATGAAATATATATTCAAACCAGGCCAGAAGGTATGGGTTATACATACGATCAAAATAACGTGAAAATGGCTAAGTATGATTTATTAAAAGCTGAAATTCAAAGAATATTGAAAATGTTACAGCGGGATCAGATTGAATTTTTAAATATTCCATTTATGAAAGCGGCCTTGGATTATGATGTGGAATATCTTGATAAAATTAAATATAATATAGAGACCTTGAAAAAGGAAGGGTTAATCCGTTTTGCCTGTGCTGATACTTTTTCGGGTGAGTATACATATTTGAAACAAATAGAGGCCGATTGTTTTGATGGGATTTATATTAATTTCAACTTTGGTGATCACCAATCTGAAAATAAAGTCCTTCCAACAGCTAAAGAAAAAGGACTGGGCGTAATTAGTCGAGAAGCATATATGAAAGGAAAACTGTTCAAAATTGCTGAAGAAATCGGTTTTACCGATAAGCCTAAATTGGCTAAGGCAGCACTTAAATGGTGCTTGGCTCACGATGAGGTTACTACGGTAGTATATGGCACCGGGAAAGCAAATCACCTCCTTGATGCCTTAAGTGTTTTGGATAATTTAGAAATGACTGAAGAAGACTTAGCGATTATAGAACAGATTAAACAATCAAACCTTTTTAAAGAATTCGAAACCCAAAAAAATAGCGAATTTGTCGGATAATAAATTTAAAAGGAGAATTACAAAAAATGACTATTAAAATAGAAGGCATTATCCCACCATTGGTAACACCGTTTGCAAAAGATGGTTCAATTAACGAAAATATGTTTAGAAGAATAATTAATAATGTTATAAGTAAAGGTGTGCATGGGGTATTTGTTGCTGGAAGTCAAGGAGAGTTTTTTTCACTGGAACGGCAAGAAAGAATTAGGTTATTCGAAGTTGCGGTTGAAGAAGTTAATGGAAAAGTGCCAGTCTACGCAGGTACTGCAGCAATTACAACGTCAGAAACAGTCTTACTGACAAAAGCCGCTGAAAAATCGGGTTGTGATGTGGTCTCAATTATTTCTCCTTTTTTTATTACACCCAATGGACAAGAATTATATAAATATTACAAAACGGCTGCAGAGGCTAGCAATTTGCCAGTATTACTGTACAATAATCCTGCTCGTACTGGATATGATATTCCTGTTGATATAATCAGAAAACTGGCAGAAATCGATAATATTGTTGGTATGAAAGACAGTGGTGGCAACCTTACATATGTAAATGAAGTACTTCGCACTACTGGACCTGATTTTCATTTTTTTTGCGGGCGAGATACAGTTATATTTAATGTTTTAACTTCGGGAGGCAGTGGTGCAGTCCCAGCTTCTGCTAACGTGGCGCCTAAATTAGTCGTTGATTTATATAACCATGTAAAAAGCGGAAATTATGAGGCAGCCCGACAAGCTCAGTTTGACCTGGCTCCATTAAGAATGGCTTTTAGTTTAGGAAGCTTTCCAGTTGTTATAAAGGAAGCTTTGAGTATTTTAGGTTTTGATACAGGTGGGGCAAGAGCACCAATTCAACCTTTAACCCCCGAGAATCATAGGCGATTAGTTGAAGTTCTAAAGAAGATGAGATTGGTTAAATGATCAGAATCAACCAAATAAAGCAAAGGTAGATGCTATTAAGAAGTTCGAGTAATATAATTGAGTGTCAAATAAAGAGCAACCCAATGAACAACTTTAGATAATTTAAATCTCTCCCCTTTGTACAACTTAAGTAGAGGGGGGAGGTAAATAAGTTTAAGTGGCTAATCAAGTAAGAAGGGATGGATAATATGTTTGATGAAAAGATTACTA
>Ga0209991_10001496_pt1 | contig 10630 bp, 8 predicted proteins | sample ChitaG_FD_183167 | JGI IMG/M metagenome (GOLD analysis project Ga0209991, IMG submission 183167) | Deep subsurface microbial communities from South Pacific Ocean to uncover new lineages of life (NeLLi) - Chile_00310 metaG (SPAdes)... | ecosystem: Environmental > Aquatic > Marine > Oceanic >... | reverse complement strand
TGTATAGGTTAGGTATTCCAAAAGCGGTTGCAATATTAGTGGTAGGAGAAAGATAGCCGCCACGGTGATAACTATATTGAGCCTTGGGTATAATGGACGGAAGGCGATAAATAGCATCACCAGTAACAGGACCAGGGCAAAGAGTGAATAAGGCAGCGGTGACAGGATGGTGGCTACCAATAGAACAAGCAGCAGGTATATTTGACACAATAATCTGAGTGATGATTTATTTAGCAACCCTATCCCCTTAAACTCATTCTTTAGTAGTCAGTAGCCCTACTCACTACTGACTACTGACTACTGACTTCTGACTTCTGGCTACTGACTACTGCTTTCCAGCCTCTATTTTTGGTACTGGAACCTCGGTAGCCACCTGGTTGATGATAGCCTCAGGGGTAACATTCTCCATTTCGGCTTCGGCACTGATTCGGAGTCGATGGCAAAGGGCTGGAATAAAGAGCCTCTTCACATCATCGGGGATGACAAAATCTCTCCCCTGAATAAAAGCTAGCGCCCTTGACCCTCTAAACAGGGCTATGCCGCCCCTGGGGCTGGGACCCAGTGACAGGTCTGGATGGCGGCGCAGGCTGTCAAGGATGTCAATAATGTAGTGCCGGATGCTATCGGCGATATATACCTTCTTGACCTCCTGTTGAAGCTGGATAATATCATTGGGTGTGGCTACTGGTGAGATGTGTGGCTCTGAGATTATATCAATATCACGCAAAATCTGGTCCTCCTCTGTCCTACTGGGGAAGGCGCTCCATATTCGGAATATAAATCGGTCTATCTGAACCTCACTGAGGGGGAAGGTTCCAGCGCCACCGTAGGGTAACTGACTGGCAATGACAATAAATGGCTGTTCCAGGGGATGGGTTTCCCGCTCAATAGTAACCTGCCGCTCCTGCATGGCCTCAACGAGGGCGGCCTGGGTGCGGGGGGTGACCCGGTTTAGCTCATCAGCCAGAATCACATTGGCGAAGATAGGACCGGGCATAAATGTGGAGCTGCCGTCAGGACGATAGTGGTAGAAGCCAAGAATATCGGCGGGCAGCATATCCGGTGTCCCCTGCACCCTCTTGAACCTACCGCCAATGACGTGGGCAAAGGTGCGAGCGAGGGTAGTTTTGGCAGTGCCAGTGAGACCCTCAATGAGCACATGCCCCTGACTGAGCAGGGCTACCAGGAGGAGCTCCTTTATATCATCTTTGCCTACCACTACCCTAGATACTTCAGCAGTAATATTGCTCAGTATTTGGTGTCTCTTATTTTGCTCTGTAGTCAATATCGCCTCCTTTTGCGAGTGTTTAGCAAACCCCATTTATACGAGATTGTTTATTAACCTCACCCCCCTTATCCCCCCCTTCATAAGGGCGGGGGAAATTGGTTATGTAAGAGAGTGTACTCGTCCACTACCTTAGTGACACTCCTTCTTTTTCAAGGTTTAGAAGGTCGTCAATGTTTCCCTCTCTTTTGTCATTGCGAGGCACGCAGTGCCGAAGCAATCTCGGAGGGAAGAAGCAATCATGAGATTGCTTCGCTTCGCTCGCAATGACATGGAAGTAAGGATAAGGTATGCCACATTCTGGGTAGCAAGTATCACCCATCTATCTGAACGAGCTCAGAGAGGCTTCATCTCTCTTTGACTCTCCTTTAGCATTTTCTCCTTCTCTTTCCTTTTTGTGCCATATAGGCATTAGCGTTATGGTCACTGCCAGTATTACCAGCCCCAGTGTTCCTACCGGGGTAATAAGATAGCCACGGGCAGAAGCCAGCAGATTCTTGGTCTGGTGGAGATTTGATGGTGGCAGGTGTGACTGGTCAATAAGAAGCCTGGAGGTGGTGATAGCAGTGAGATTTTGAATGAAGGTGTAATTGCTTTCTATCGTCTCCATACTGTTGATGAATATGCTGGGGTCGGAGATGAGTATTATCTGACCGCTACCCAGATTATGGTGGGAGATTACTGGCAATGGACCAGTAGGCTCATCCTTATCCCAAGCCTGATTGCCATTCAGGTCAAGAAAGCTGAATGAGGAGGATAGGGCAAGGACGTCACTAGTTTCAACATCAATGAGACAGGTGGCATGGTTAAAGACCAGACTCTCGGTATTAGTGGTTACAGAACTTGATGTCAGGTGAGAAATCCGCGGCAACCATTTATTCTTATAGCTAAACAAGGGGTCAAGGAGAGTCTGCCCTGAGAACCGTGCCTTGAGCTCCAGATATTCCAGGATTTGGTTACCGTAGCCATAGTCATCGGCTAGGATTAGAGTCCCACCCTTAGTGACAAAACTACTTAGCTGTTCAAGCTCGGCAGGGGTGAAATCAAGGTAGGGGATAAGGATAAGCGTCGTCCCCGGGGGTGATGGGGGGAGGTCAGACAGGGACTGGAGGGGTGAGACCAGGTAATTAGAGCTTATATCCCTGGTGCCATTCCAAAATGGGTTCTCAGTTCGGAAGTCCTCATTCGACGGGAAAAACCATACCACTATGGTCAGCATGATGACCAGGACTATGGTGAGTACCACTAGAAATCTATGCAGTTCCACTATGTAGCTCCTCTTTAATAATAGCGGCAAGCTGTTCAGCTCCGGCTGCTGTATCCTCATCAAGCCTATGGGCAGAGTAAAGAGCAATCTCAGCTATTGTGGTTAGCTCGGTAAAAGGCTTAGTAGCCGCCGGTAGCCGAGAAATAGTGGCGTTAAGGAACTCCCTGAGGGTAATATGTGGTGCCATAGGAATGGTGGTTACCTTCTCCACAGTCTCAAGCCCATTCAGGTAGGCAGAGAGTATTCTACCCTTGATGCCGGTGAATTCATATTTCGGTCTTGATGGCGGGACAACGGTGGATGGTTCTTGGGGTTTAGCCTCGGCGATGACCATTTCTTCTCGCCATCTAACCGGTCTAATCCTGACCCGATTGAATACCAGTAGCCCCAAGGAGATGAAGGCAACTAGCATCAGACCTATGTTTGCCGGATTTATAGTAAAAACCCACCTCTTTGTCTGGAGCGAGGCATACCACGGTTCAACTGGTTCAATAGTTATTGCTAACTCCTGGGGACCGATTAGAGATAAGTCAAGGGGTAGCTCTACGGTGGTGGTAGTGGCAAAGAAAGGATTGACTGACACGGAAGCTGGGACAGATACCCGAGGTAGCCTTATAGTAGCAGTAAAGCTGCCGTCGGTAGCTGTTTTAACCGTGGTTGAGGAATCCCTGAAGGCAAAGCTTACCCGAGCATCCTGAACGGGGTCAAGGTTATGGTATACCTTGCCACTAATCTGGATTGGTTTAGGAATGACAATAAGTAGTGGCACCTGAATATCTATTTGTATTGGAATCCTTGAGATGTTAATCGTCAGGCTCCTTGAGGCACCAGAATAGCGCCCTTGGGGAGTAGCCACCACGGTTAGGCTATGTTCTCCAGTTGAAATCTGCGGTGGCGGGGTCATCTGGAGGCTAAACTGACCCTTTATTATTTCTTGAGCAAGCTGGGTATCATCTAAAAGCACCCTGATTGTTCGGTCTATAGTACTATCTGTTGAGCTAACCTGACCGCTGATGATAATAGGCAGCCCGGGGTGACCAGTCTCTGGCGCTGATACCTCAAGGAGGGTAGGATAGAAGCTGGTAGTAACTACCACCGGCGAGCTTGCACAGCCCAGATAGGTGCCAATATCATTACTGGAGGGAGTATACACTGCGATTAGGCTCATAGTGGAAACATATTTATAGGGTATGGCTATATTGGTAGCATATGAGCCATCAAGGTCAGTGGTAACAACCAGTGGCTCATTATCCAAAAGAAGGGTTAGCTTTCTTTTAGCCAAGGAGCTCCTGTCACCGGTAAGTCTGCCCCAGGCGGTAATACTATCGCCAACAAACACTGATGCCGGGGAGATACTGAGACTGAGTTCAGTGGGTATTAGCTCTACTTGCGCTTGAATTTTGTATCTCTGGGCAAGGCTCTGCCGAAGCTGATTAAGCTCATTAATAAGCTGTCTGAGCCGGTGTAGCATCTCCTCCAGGCGGTCATAAGCCAGTCTAATCTGGCTGTCAGCTAAAGCGGCGAAAACACCCAGTTTATCACCCAAGGTATTGGTTGCTGCCTCAACATCTTTCAGCAGCAATTGGGCGTCGTCGATAGCTGCCTCGGCGGCATCAAGCTTTTGTTTAGCCTCACTAATCTGGTAATGGGCAAGTAAGGTTGATGCCTCATCGAGAAGTAACTCCAGATTATCAAGAGTGGTAAATAACCGCTGGGAGAGAGAGTTATAACGGTCAATGAGATAGCGTAGTTCGTCAGGAATATTAGCGTATTCTAGCTCGTTGAGCAGGGTTTGAGCATCCTGGTATTGACTAATGGCTGCCAAATCAAATACATTACCATAGAAAAGCAGTAGTGATGCTGGCTCTGGTGAGCCTTTAGCTGCCGCCGGGTCCTCATGGGGGATATGAGCCGGTTGGGCAAGGATAGAAAAGCCAGAGGAAAGCATTGCCAACAAAAGTATTATGGAGAGGGCGATAGCCAATCTTTTCATAGTAAGTTATATAAAAGACATAATTAGGTGTGCCTATACCAAATCCGAAAGTCGCTTCGCTCCAAATCCTAAATCTCCTTCGGAGAAAATCTAAATTCTAAGCACTAAATCCTAAACAATTTCAAAATCCTAAATCCTAAACGTTTTGGTCATTTGGTCATTGGTGCTTTGTAGTTGTTCCGAAAATAGAATGCTTAGTCCTTCTGTCATTCTGAGCCGAAGGCGAAGAATCTCTAACGTTCTTTAGACCCTTCCCCATCACTGCGTTCAGGGTCAGGGTGACCTAGAAGTGGCTGAATGCTTACCTCCCATTTTCATGATTCGTTGGTGGGCACCCGCCCATGAGGATTTATTTAGAATTTCCCAGTATCCTTAGGATTTGTTCAGGATTTCGAGCTTGGAGCTTAGGATTTTTTATCATTTGGTATTTATGCCAGTATCTTAATAACCTGTAGGGATGCAATAAACAAAAAGCCGCCAAACAGTATGGCGCTAACCAGATTCAGTCCGCGGCGAGCTTTGGCATTGAAGTATACGTATAGCTCAGTAACGATAAGAGCTTCTATAATATAGATGGTGTAGTAAATATCGAGCGAGTTCTGTCCTGTGGCAACCAGGATAACGGTAGTTAGCAAAAGCAACAGGGCAACAATAAGGATGTAGCTATTATATATCTTCACCCCAGTACCTCGAGCTCAATAGAGCACCTTCCCCTAAGGTGCTCTTCTTGTTTAATAGTAACCGGTCTATCCCAAGCTTCAGCAGCCACCGAGGCAACTATTGACGCCAAAGGTCCTCCCAGGCATTGGTGGAACCAGGTGGTTTTGTTTTCGATACGTGGGTTATATATTTCTACCTTGATATGATTTTCAGTGGTAACGACCCTAGTTCCAGAAGCCACGCCCAGTATTCCCATAAACAGGGAGGTCAATGCCGATTCAAGCTCTTCTGAGGTAGGACCTGGTCTTGACTCCAGCATACCAACGGCGGTAGTCCCGGTTGTAGACAGTAGCAGACCAGTATCATCAGGGCTGGCTCCATATCTAACAATAAGCCGCTGGGGGAGGGCTTTGATTTTCGTGGGTAGGGAGGGATTGGAGTGGAGGGGGATAAGCGCCTGCGGTCTGCCACTGGTTAGTGATGAGGGGAGGTAGATAGCTTTTGAGCTAATCCGTAGCTCTTCCACTAGGGAAGCTATGTTGTCAATACCGGTTTCGAGGAGAAGGGCGCTGACTTCAGGTGGGAGCTTGGGGATAGTCCTGCCCAGAGCAAGGAGAATAAATGATAGGATAAGCATGGAGATGCCTAGAGCAGTTAGCCAGGTTAGAAGAAGGATAAAGTAGGATGATAAAGATACCAGACTACCAGCAACCAGTAGCCCAAGCCCAGCCCAGGTATATGGATTTTTGTTTAACAACCATATCCTCCCATATCCCCTTTAATGTCAATTGACATATTGTAGCGATAATAATGACATTTGTCAAGGGAGTAATATATACTTAAGCTTTAGTACATATCAAGTTATAGAAAAAATCTATACTATAGCTTTAGAGGTCTTTATCAAGGGGAGGTTGAAGGGGATTTTCACCCCGGCTTCGCCTGGACACTTGTATTTTTCAATCGGAGGCAAATAAACGTCATAGAAAGGATTGTCCTTTCCTTTGGATTGTCCATTGCTGTGGTGACACTTAGTATTTTTTCCCTGAATATACTAATTGGGGTTAGGATTACCGGGTTAAACTCTATCCTGATTATTATTGGTATTACCATTATACCTGTAGCATTCTATTACCTCAACAGGTTTATACGGCGATATTAGGTTCTTTTCCTGAAATAGCAAATAGGGGACTGTGGGCTGGTGGGGAAGCGGGGACTCGAACCCCGACGCCTTGCGGCACATGATCCTAAGTCATGCTCGTCTGCCAGTTCCGACACTCCCCCATTCAGATTTAATGGCGGAGGGTGCCTTACGAAAAACTCGGAAGGACTTTTCAGCACTCTTTTATCATATATAATTATGCAATAAGGGCTTGACCCGTTTAATAGACTGATTAATAATTTGCAAGGCAGCCGAATGAGGATTAGTTTTTCTCTGCACTAAGTCGTCTATTAGCTTTTCTAAGTAATCTTTATCAACTCCAGCATCAATATAATTCTTAATAGAACTTTCAATAGCCTCAATCAACTCTAGTTTGGCTCTCTGCTTACGGCGTGCTTCTAGCCCACCGCTGGAGATGAGGAATTGTCTATGCCTGAAGATTTCTTCCACTAGTTCCCCAGTGCCTTTATCATAGATTGCCTCAGTTAAGACTATACCCGGCCTCCACCCACTGGGAAGGTTAGCCTTCATCTCAAGCATAACTTGTAGTTCCATTTTCAGGTTGTTGGCACCATCTCTATCTGCTTTGTTTATGACAAAAATGTCAGCCGCTTCCAGGATACCCGCCTTCATCATTTGAATGGCATCTCCCATCCCCGGGGTCAAGATAACAATGGATGTATCAGCAACCTGGGTAACATCTATTTCTGCCTGCCCTGTGCCCACTGTCTCGACAAAGATAATATCCTTGCTCATAGCATCCATAACATGAATCATACTTATTGCCGCCTTTGATAATCCCCCCGTCCATCCCCTGGCTGCGAGGCTCCTGATAAATACACCCTGGTCGGCACTATGCTTTTGCATTCTTATCCTATCGCCTAGTATTGCCCCTCCGGTAAAGGGGCTGGTAGGGTCAATAGCAACAACACCGACTGTCATATTTTCTTGTCTGAAGGCGGTTATTAGAGTATCAACCAATGTGCTCTTGCCTACACCTGGGGCACCGGTTACTCCAACTATGTAGGCTCTTCCAGTATGGGGGTAAATGCTCTTCAATCCTTCAACTGCGTTTGGGGCTCCATCCTCAATGCCTCTCATGAGTCTGGCTGCCGCTCGAACATTACCTTCTAATATTTTACCTGTTATTTCCATACTCACTTGCCGGATGGGCTAAGCCTATCTACGGGCTTTACATTCTCAATTGTCCATTTTATTATTTCGTCAAGGGGTGTACCGGGTAAGAATATCGCCTTAATACCAGCTTGCTTAAGCTTGGGAATATCTTCCTCAGGGATAATACCGCCGCCAACAACTGTAATGTCGTCGGCGCCCTTTTCTCTTAGCTGTTTGACTACCTCAGTGAAAAGATAGGTATGAGCACCAGAAAGGCAACTAAGACCAACCAGGTCAACATCCTCTTGTATCGCAGCATTAACTATCTGCTCCGGTGTCTGGTGTAAGCCAGTATATATCACTTCAAAGCCGGCCTCTCTATATCCCCGAGCTACCACTTTTACCCCTCGGTCATGACCATCCAGTCCCGGTTTGGCAATCAGGACTCTTAATTTTGTCTCTGAATTCATTCTCCCCCTAACCACGGTTAATACTGTTATCTATGTTTCTTTTAATAAAAGCCGGGGTCCCGATACTCGCCAAAAACTTCTCGATATACATCACAGATTTCTTGCTCAGTAGCATACTCTTTAGCGGCTTCAACCACATAGGGCATTACATTCTTGTCGCTTTGGCAAGCCAGGCGAAGCTCGTTCAGGGTTTGGGCTACTTTTCGATTATCCCTTACCCGCTTGACCTCTCTCAGTCTATTAATCTGTTCCGCTTCCAGCTTTTCATCGATCTTTAGTGTTTCAATAGGGGCTTCTCCGGCAATATATTTATTTACCCCGACCACAACCTTTTGTTTACTATCTATTTGCAGTTGGAAATGATAGGCAGCATTGGCAATCTCAGTTTGAGGAAACCCTCTGTCAATAGCGGCGAGCATGCCCCCCATTTCATCTATCTTTTCAATGTACTCCCAGGCTTTTTCCTCTATCTGGTTGGTTAATGCCTCGACAAAATAAGAACCGGCTAGAGGGTCTATGGCATTAATAACCCCTGTCTCTTCAGCAATAATCTGCTGGGTACGGAGGGCAATATTGACGGCAAAGTCAGAGGGCAGAGCCAAAACCTCGTCAAGGGAATTGGTGTGTAAAGATTGTGTTCCCCCTAAAACTGCCGCCAGAGCCTGGGTAGTAGTTCGGATAACATTATTGAAGGGCTGTTGCGCAGTGAGAGAGCAACCTGCCGTCTGGGTATGGAACCTCATCCACCAAGAGCGAGGATTTTTGGCTTTGAACCTATACCTCATTATTTTAGCCCACATCCTCCGGGCGGCTCTATACTTGGCTATCTCTTCAAAGAAGTCTATATGAGAATCAAAGAAGAAGGAAAGTCTAGGAGCAAAGGCATCAACATCCAGTTTCTTTCTGCTGATGGCATCCTGCACATAGGCAATCCCATCAGCCAGGGTAAATGCTAGCTCTTGAACTGCGGTAGAGCCGGCCTCACGTATATGATAGCCACTGATGCTTATAGTATTCCACCTAGGAACATACTTTGTCCCAAACTCGATAGTATCACTAATAAGTCTAATTGAAGGTTCAGGGGGGCACATAAAGGTCTTTTGAGCAATAAATTCCTTCAGCATATCATTTTGAATTGTGCCACCTACTTTGTCCCAACTTACCCCTTGTTTGTCAGCTACGGCTAGGTACATAGCCCACATTACACTTGCCGGGGGGTTGATGGTCATGGAAGTAGTTACCTTATCTAAAGGGATTTTATCAGTCAAGACTTCAAGATCGGCCAAGGTATCAATGGCTACCCCGCACTTGCCACACTCGGCACGGGCTTTTGGAGAATCGGTATCATATCCCATTAATGTAGGGAAGTCGAAGGCAGTGCTTAAGCCGGTTTCGCCCTCTTTTAATAACTGATGCCACCTTTTATTGGTATCCTCAGCACTGCCGAAACCAGAGAACATTCGGAATGTCCATACTCTTCCCCGATATCCGGTAGGTTGGCAGCCCCTAGTAAACGGGTAACTGCCAGGATAACCTATCCTAGCATCAAAGTCTAAATCCTTGATGTCCTCTGGTGTATATATTCCTTTTATATCCAAATCGGAAACAGTAGAGAATCGCCTCCCCGCCTGAAAATCATTGGTGGATTTTTCGACCTCGTCTAACCATTTCTCCATTCCTTGATGTATCTGATTTAACGCTTTATCACTAAACATAGTATCTCCCCTGTTAGCTTAAACCACGTAGCTATTATAACCTGACCTATTAGTAAAATCAACGCTGGGTGGTGAGGGGTTGCGTTCAAAAGTTGGTTTTTAGCCCCACCTAAGAAAGGGTTATAGCACTTACCCACCTAGCTGCTGGCTTGTGTCTATTGTGTTTCAGGGTGTGAATCATATGGACGAGCACACTTGCTTGCCTTAAGGAAAAGAAGATGATATACTTTTTTAGAAGAGGCCAGGCAGCACTTGAGGCATGGGTGTTTCCGTTGGTGAATACCCGATAAATTGTGCCTGCCTTCTCGCAACCCAGCTAACTACACGCTGGAGCCCATCCTTGCCGTGCACCATAAGAAGAGAGCAGCCAACCTACGGGGTTTACCCTTTGCCTATGATTTGAAGCTGCAATAATGAAAAATATATGGATTACAAAGCAAAGCTATACCCCTCAGCCCTTAACCCTTTATTAATCAAACCTGAGCGCCCCCTTCCCAAGGAAGTGGCTATAATTGGTGCCGGAGCTATTGGACCAGATATTGGCTATTACTTGAAGAGTGCCCTTCCCGAAATCAAACTCTTTCTTGTCGATATTGTGGAAGAACCACTTAAGAGTGCCGAGAGGCGTCTTGCCGGCTATGTGAAAAAAGCAGTAGATAGAGGCAAGATGAAAGAGGCTCAGGCTAAGACGGTCTTGGAAAATATTGTCTATACCCTGGACTATTCTCAAATTAAGAATTGCAACCTAGTTATCGAGGCAGCGACGGAAAATATCTCCCTCAAGCAACAGCTCTTTGCCCGGATTGAGGAAATAGTTAGCGAGGACGCCATTATCACCTCCAATACTAGCTCTATTCCTGCTAACCGACTGTTCTTGAAAATGAAGAAGCCTCAGAGAGCTACCATTACTCATTTCTTTGCCCCAGCCTGGCGAAGCCTACCAGTAGAGGTCATTACCTGGGAGA
>Ga0209991_10001495_pt1 | contig 10630 bp, 10 predicted proteins | sample ChitaG_FD_183167 | JGI IMG/M metagenome (GOLD analysis project Ga0209991, IMG submission 183167) | Deep subsurface microbial communities from South Pacific Ocean to uncover new lineages of life (NeLLi) - Chile_00310 metaG (SPAdes)... | ecosystem: Environmental > Aquatic > Marine > Oceanic >... | reverse complement strand
AAAAGAATGGCTTCATGATAAAACCGAGTATAGAAATTTAAAAAATTTGAAGTTGTGAAGACCCTAAAAGATTTCTATTTTCAAACTAATATCTAAAAACTAATAATGAAAAACCAGTAACTTTTTTTAAAAAGAAGGATTTTTTAAATCTTTTGTCGTATTAATATTAATATTAAGATGTAGAAAAATTGGAAAAGACTAATTTTTTTAACCGCTGGTGGCGATTCAATAAGGTAAATATATATTCTTAAAATATGACAAACGAAACGTCCCCTTGTATTTTTATGAAAAGGAGGACTAACCATGCCTGAACGCGAAAGGGTGTATTGCGATGTGCGAGGTCTTGTTGTTGACACATCAAGTCACGGGAGTCCCGGGAACACAGATCCAACTGCCAGCTGTTATGCCTACCATGTAACCGAAAGTGGCAAGTTCGGGACAGGGCCCTTCTCGATACAAATGGCTGGCCTCAAACCAGGGGCTAAATACTATTATAGAACCTGCGCACATAATTTAGCGGGCTGGGGTTATGGCGATGAGGTAACCTTCACCACTAAAAAGAGGGGGATTTGGAAGAAAATCACTTCCTATTTGGAATTGGAATACCTCGAGTTGGGGCTCCCGTCTGGAGTAAAAGTTAGGTTCAAGCGAAAAGAGTAAAAAGAAAAAAAAGAAAGAAAACAAGGAGAGACACACCTACTTCGTTTATTGAATTACTTGATAAATACTTGTATAATTGATAAAGATTAACAAAACAATACTGATTTATATGATTGAAAAAAGCTGTGTTTGTAATCTAATTAGTACAGATAAAACTAGGTTATATCCCATAGATTAAGGAAATGGTATGAATAAATACGATAGTTATTGTTTTATAGATTCTAACTCATTTTTGCATTATAGAATGTTTACAGATATTAACTGGAATAAAGTCACAAATTCTTCTTCAGTTTTACTAATTGTGTGTCCGGCTGTTTTGAGAGAATTGGATCAAAAGAAGTTTTCAGAATATGATATAAATATACGTAATAGATCCCAACAAGTGCTTTCGAAAATTTCAAAAATGGGAATCTCTAATAAAATTCATAAGATTAAAAAAACTTTGGATCTCATGTTTATACCTAGTGAACCTTCTATAGATTGGGAGAAAGAAGGATTAAGTGCACAAATACCTGATGACAGAATTATTGCAAGTATCTTAGGACAAAAGAATAATTTTAAAAATATTATATTAGTAACTTCTGATATAGGTTTAAGACTAAAAGCTAATACGAAAGGAATTAAATACATATCATTACCTGATGAATATCGGTTAAATATTAAAAAAGACAAAAAACAAAAAGAAATTGAAAAACTTAGAAATAAAATAGCTGTTCTTGAAAATAGATTACCAGTACTTAAGTTAAAGATTTTAGCTGATAATGAGCCTGCTGATTTTATAAAAATCACTCTTAATCAGATTACTGCCCCTTCAGAGGATGAACTTGCGGAAAAATTAAAAGTTATTAAGGATGAATTGAAATTTAAACCTTCTTCTAATACCTTTGAAATTTTTATGGATTTATTATCATATCCAAAAGTTGAAATTGAAAGATATAAAAAAGATCTCGATAAATATATTGAAGAGATGTTAAAATATTATAAAAAAGAATATAAATTTAAGGAGCTTCAATCAAGACTAATAGAACTAAAATTTATCATTATAAATAATGGTAATCTACCTGCAGAAGATATTGATATTTTTATGCATTTTCCTGATGGGTTTGTAATGTTTTCCGAAGATGAACTACCTAAAAAGCCCAAAGAACCAGAAAAACCAATTCCTCCACGTACACAACAGGAAATGATTTCGAATTTTCAAAAATCTCTCATACCTAGTTTTCCAATTCCAAATATTCCTTCTATTATTAATCCTAATATAAATCGAAATTTATCAAGTGGACCACAGATCAGAAAAATAAATAGTTATGAAGTCAAGTATGGCTTAGATAAACTAAAACATGGTATACAAAAATATTTAAAACCTGTATATATTTTATTTGAATCAATTGATCTGGCGAAATCTTTTAAAATATCTTATTCAATTTTAGCTGATAATCTTCCCGAACCATCGAATGGTGATTTAAATATAATATTAAATAAATAGAGACAGACACCTATTTTCTTTCTAACAATCAAAAATAATTAAGAGGAGGGAGGTGTACAAATGCCAACTACTGGTGAAAAACCTGGAAAAGGTACATATATTTGTAAAAATTGCGGAACAAAAGTTACCCTTGATGACAATAGTGATACTTTACCACCTTGCCCAAAATGTAATCATACAGAATTTGATAGAGCTTAACCTTAAAATAAATAGACCCATTTCCTATAACTATTTTCTTGAATTAAAGTCTTGGTTCTTTATTTTTGGCAAAAAGAAGGATTTTTAAAATAAGTGTAGTATTTTATAAAATAGTGTGAAGTTTGAGTTTATATCCACATAAAAAAACAAATATAAAATAAAATTTAATATTGTAACCTGTATGAAGGTAACAGGAGAGACTTTTTCTTTTTACAAAAAAGAGAAAAGGAGCCGAAGAGGAAAGATACCAAAAGTATCCAAACTTTCAGGCAAAAGAACCGTTACCGGACAGAACTCTGGAGAGTTTTATATTAAAAAGCACCGAAGGGGCAATTCCTAAAATTTAGGAACAACCTTACAGAGTTTACTAAAAACGATTTCCTAATTACATGGGAAGAATCTTTCAGGTAAAAAGATAAAGCGAGAGAGTAATATAATTATTTTCTCATTCTGTCTTTTAATTTTTCTTAAGATATCTATGTTTTAACTTTGTTGTTTTTATTGCATTAGAATTGGAAAGGTTTTGCTCTTATACAATATGGTTAAATAAATTTTAATTGCATCTTTTTGTTAATAATGAAAATTTGACTCCACTTATCACTGTTTTAGGAGAGTTGGGGTTGATTTTTATACATTATCTGACCCTGTTTATTAATAAAAAGAGGAAACAAAAAAATAGTTGAATTAAGAAAATTGGTACATAAATTTTGACTATATATCTATTATTCTTAATTAGAAAAGAGTAGAAATATGGATATAATTGTAACTTATGGTGTGGGTGAGGGAATGACTGATTTGGTTGCATTTGATAACGCATTGTTTTGTGCTGGGATAGCAAATTATAATTTGATTAGGATGAGTTCTATCATCCCATTACATTGCAGAGTAAAAATGGAAAAATTTAAGGCAAATAATAAGGATTATGGAAACAAACTTTATGTTGTGTTAAGTTACCATATAGTTAATCAACAAAACTGTGAAGCTTGGGCAGGTTTGGGTTGGGTGCAAGATAAAAAAGGGAAAGGTATTTTTGTGGAGGAAAGAGGATTTTCCGAAAGAGAAGTTAATGAAAGAATTAGTGAAACTTTATTTGGCATTAAATCATATAGGAAAGTTAATTTTATAACGGAAGAAAGAAAATTAGTTGGAAAAAAGTGCAATAATTTTTCAGTTTGTGCTTTAGTTTGTGCAATATTTAAAAATGAAAGCTGGTAGGCATTGAACTTTTTGAACATTTAAAACTTAATGAGGTGGATAATATGACAGGGTACGGTTGTATTAGCTCAATAATTCGGTAAATTTTTCTAACTTTTTGTAAGGGGTCTGATAAGTCCGGGTTCCCGATGTCTTCTTAAATGATTAGAATATGACAGGAGACAGTCCTTTATTACGCTTTTATCATGTTTTAAGAAATTACGGTATGTCAAATATGAAGAACTAACCCCGTTCATTTTTAAATAGAAAGTTTAAGCACGTTTGGAGGGATGTAATATACCAATTTACTCCGAGTTGATTGAAAATAACAAGATCTTACAGTTATTGGGCGATGATTATAAACATATATTAATTATTGGTTGTGGCGGGTGTGTTAATGAATCATTGGCATTAAAAAATAAAATCCCAATTATCGTTCTTGATGAAATAACAAGACAACCTATCCCATATTCTGTCACTAATGAGATTAAGCGATTAGCAAAATTATTACACAAACACGGATTTGATGTTATTTGGAAAGTTGTCCCAGAAAATAACCTCCTCTGTATGAGAAATGTTAATGAAGATATACCGGTAACTATAAATGAAACAACAATTGATGCTATTTTAGCTATATGCTGCCCTGCAGGGATATGTGGGTTAAGAAAAATTGTTAGTAATTCGATTCATATATTCCAAATCACAAAACAAATTGGTTTTCTTTATTATGTCTTTGATGAGTATGAGAACGAAAAAAAAATAAAATATGAGGATTCTAAAGTAATTATTTACCAAGGCAATGTTTATGAAAAGTTAAATGTCGATAAAGAGAAAGGAGGCACAGAAAATGAAGGGTGTTGAAGGAAACGCAGAAAAAAAGGTGGTTGGTATCTGTGGGAGTCCTAAAAAAAATAACTCATGGTGGATGCTTCAAAGAGCTGCAAATAGTATAGAGAAAAATGGAGGCACGGTAGAAATTATCCATTTAGGTGACTATGAAATTAACTGGTGCGACGGGTGTCTTACCTGCGAAAAAACAGGGGTTTGTAGAATAAAAGATGATATGTTATATCTCATTAAAAAAGTGATCACATCTCATGCATTAATGATATCTACTCCAGTCTATTTTAATTCAATCCCTGGTAAGTTAAAGTGTTTTATTGACAGATTGAATCCATTGCTTGTGAACGATAGATTAAATGGGAAAAAGCTAATTGTTTTTATTGTTGGTCAACTCACTGGAAAAGAAGGAGAAAAATCGCGTAGTGACGTTAAAAGATTCTTTTCTACTTTAGCCGAGACATGCAATATAGATTTTGTTGGTAGTGTTGAGGCAGAAGGTCGTTACCCAAACGATTTAGAAAAAAATAAAAAGGTTGACTTTCAATGTGAAGAGTTAAGCAAGAAATTAGTAATGAAAGAGTAGGTGGTAAAGTTGTCTTTAGATTATAATAATATAGTTGTTCGGATTTTGATGCAATTCGTACCTATTTTACTCTGGCTTGTTACTGATATATTTCGTCTTAATAGAATTGTAGCTGAGGGTATCGCTCAAAGTGCTCCTACCGATGTAATCATTCGACGTTATAATTTATTCTCAATGTTGGCAAGCTATTGTGTCTCGGCATCTGTTACAGCACTTAGTCAGTCGTTAATAGGGAGAAATGAGATTGCTGCAATATGGTTCATTATTGCAATTATATGTAGCCTTGTACTTAAGCCTATTGTGAGCGCAGATAGTACCTGTGACAGCATATATAGGTTACAAGGATGGCTAATCAAACACAGAATAATGATTACTCTATTTGTATTTCTATCAATTGTCGGCACCGAATTCATCCCAATTTTATTTTCGGAGGGATAGAAAAAATGGCTTTTAACCCCCTCATAGAAAGAATAAGAACGCTTAACAAAAAGATACGGATTTTCTGCGAAGACCAGTCGATTTATAACTATAAAATATCTAATATGCCCCTAGGCGGTAGTATTAAGGACTCAATTGGTCCATGGCCTGAATATATCGTCCATGGAATAAAATGCCGTCGTTCGGAAGCCGGTTTTTGTTCACCTTGTGGTTATTCCCATGATGGTTATTCCCGGAGAAAATTAGATAATCTAGAAATCGATGTAGAAAATTATTTGTATAATCAGTTAATCGTTTTAGTAAAAAATTTTAGAAAGATGGTTAGTGAACGACAATTTTGTAATGTTCAGGGCGATAGAAAAGTATATATTGCCTTTACTGCTCTAGGATCTTTCTTTTGTGATGAAGAGATGAATTTTAAAAGTAAATTAAAAGTATTAAAACAAGTACAAGGTTTAATAAAAAAGGAGAAAACTAAGATATGCTTTGTTACAGAAGTTCATGTAAAAGATGTAATAAACTATGAAAAAAGCGGTAAATTGAATAGATTGAGTGATATTCTCACATCTTTGAACACCGTTGTTATTTTAGGATTTGAAAGTATTAATGATTTCATTAGAAATTATTTGTACTGTAAAGGGTTAACAATTCATGATTTTGAATATGCTGTACACATTCTTAAAAAACATAACATATATCCTGCAGCTTTTGTTTTTGTTGGCACACACACATTATCGCAAATGGAAATAATTAATGACTTTGAGAAATCAGTGCAATATCTTTATAATCTCTCTGTGATTCCAGTTGTAATGGTCGCAAACCTTAAAATTGGTACTCTTGATCATTTGTTATTTACTCTGAGTAACCAAAAACTTGTTGAACCTAGAACTGTTGAAAGGGTTCTTTGTACATTAAAAAGAAACGAAAAATCATTATTTCCTTTTCCGTGGTTAATTGCGGATCCTGTAGGTGGGCCTCCAGAACCTCTTGTTCATTCATTTAATAATGATAAAATGTGGACTTGCAAGGATTGTTCTTATAATATTTTAGCAGCACTTCGATACTTAAGAAAGACTTATGATTGGAGGAATTACGAAACCATTCTATCTCCTGAGGTACGAGAATGTACTTGTCAGGATGATTATGAGCAACAAGTTGATTTAGAAAGCAACGTTAGTAAACCAATAGAAGTCCGACTTGAACGAAATATTAAAACCGCAGAAGAAAATTTACATCGATACTTTGATTTTCTCGTAGATTTTAAAAATAAACACTATGAAAAGAGGTGATAATGTGAAAACTATAGAATATTTCCCATGGTCTGAATTTGTACTAAATGAAAGCATTATTGAGCTAAAAAAAGGCGTTCTTCCTTGTCTAGATATAGAATTATCTGGTATATGCGATTTAATAAAAGTTACAGGTGGATGTATATATTGTGATTCATACTCTCAAATAAATGATAACTATACAAACGAACTAAAATTGGATGAAATAATCCAGATAATTAAAGATGGTAAAAAACTTGGAGTAAGATGGGTATATATTTGCGGATTAGGTGAACCGTTAAATGACCCTAAATTTTTTGATATTATTTCATTCTTACGAAAGTTAAACATAAATGTATCCTTGTTTTCAAATGGAATTTATATAACAGAAAAAAATATCGATTTTCTATTTCAACATTCTGTTAACTTAATATTAAAGTGCGACAGCCTCGATAGTTATGTTTTTAATAAGATACTAGGAGGTAAAAATGCAGAAGAACATAAGTTAGCACAAAAAATATGCACAACAATAACAAAACTTCTTGAGCATGGATATTCTAGCAATCCAAATAATCCTTCGCTTGCGGTCTCTATAGTACCGACAAAATACAACATCACTCATATACCATCTTTATTAGAATTTTGCCTTAATAATAATATTTTTCCTTTGGTAGGCGAACTAGAATGTGCTGGAAGAGCGAAAAAAATATATTCTATTTTATGCCCCACAAATGAACAATTAAAAGAATTGCATAAATCATTGAAAAAAATATTGGGGGAAGATTATAAAATACCTATATGTCCAGCGGCTGTAGCTGGTCTTCATTTAAATAACATAGGAGATGTGATTATCCATAAGGATACAGGAATAAATTGTGGTTGGTTCTCTTTAAGAGAACCAGAAATGGTAACTATCGGAAATATTAGAACAACATCACTTCGAGTTCTGTTTGAGAAAGTACAAAATTACAGGAAAAATCTTTATGATTCTAGTAACCTACGACATTGGATTAAAAAATATCAGTTCAATGAGAGTAAGTTAATTTTTGGTGGTTGTGGGGGGAAAATGCTTACAAAATACTTTTTAGGAATCATGACAAAGATTTACGGGACCAATGGAGGTGGAAATAAATGAAAGACTCTCCTACTTTATTTACTTTGAGAGCATCTTTAGCAATTCAACGAGGTGTCAAGTATTTTCAAACATATCAACACGAAAAGACATATGGCATTGAAGGCTGCAAACTAAGGCTCACATCTACTTTGTATGTAAAGTTACTTTCTACTCTTTTAGATAAGAAAAAAACGTTCAAACACCAACTATTTATATCTAACGAGTTACTAGATTATCCCCTTATCAAAGGAGAGGACATACGTTGTTTTGATAAAATGTGCACGCTTGTTTATGAAGGACTTTCAACAATGATAATCAAACCAAAAGAAACAACATTAACCGGTGAAATGGTTAAAAAATGGTGGCCATATTGTAGTTTTTGTAAACCCAAGGGTTATAATTGTTTCATCTCCTTCTGTTATGATTTTTTGGAATTTATTGCTCAGCCTAAGATAATTAAACTTTTAATTTCAAAACTGGATACAAGATTCCAAATTGAACAGCTGAAGATCTATTCTGATTGGTTAGAAAATAACATTCTTGCACCATTAAACCAAGAAATACTAGGAAGTAGAAAGAATAGCATTTCATCGATGGGGGAACTTATCCTTTGTGAGATATCAAATAATCTTTGTGAATCAAAAACAGGCATGTATTTAGGATGGCCTGTAATTATTACAAATAAGGACAGAAAAGAACAACTGAAAGATTTTCGTGAAGAAATGGTTTTAAAACTAAAAGAGAGCTGCAAAAATGATAAGAGAATAAGGAGTTACTTGAAATATATTGAAAAAATTGAAAGTGACTCCGAATTTCAATCAAAGAACGCATGGAGGATCGACCCACTTACTACGGCATTTACTTTAAGGTTCCTTTCGGTATTACATACCTCTCCAACCTTTACAAATGTGTTTGGGAAGTATGACGATCACATATTCCAAAAAGGATTACAAACATTAATTTATCTTTATGAAGGATTTATACCTCGCAATGAAGAAGAATTTATTTTCCCAAGTAAACCGCTGTTTGATGGAACAAAATACCCTTTATTTGACGGTTGTTGGATGAATGCAGAAATCCCCATAGAGATGGATTATATCCTACCAGATTACTCTCTATGTTCATCTATTGATGTGTTAATAGCACTTAATAGCATTAACGTGATCCTTGATAAGAAAGATAAAAAAATAGATGAAATTCTTTCCAAAAGTGTAGATTATATGATGAGTAAACTCGAAAATGGAATAAATAAGGAGGTGCTAAACGCGTGTATTGATCTTTCACATTGGGATGATAGGCAAACTACTAAATGCGAATTCTCAGATATCTATTGCGTGGCTAAAATATTAGATTTTCTTTTAGAGTATTGCTTATTTAAAATTAGTTATAGTACTTCGGGTGATACAGATATCCGCGACCTTTCAAAAATATTAGGTAGTGATACTGTTTTAAATAGCGTTTTATGGATTATAGAACAACAGCATCCCAATGGTTATTGGCCTAAGATATCAGAAAGACTCTTAAGGGAGGCAACAAAGTCTCAACAGAAAGAGCTAAACAAAATTTTTAAACCTTATTTAATTGATCTGGGAATTCAGAACATAAAGGATGACGCTATCATAAAACAAAGATTAAAAGAAGTTGAAGAAGAGAAATTATTAAGTTTCGGGAATTCATTTCAATGCATAAACGTGTTAGCTAAATACTTAGTGGTTCAATCCATCTTTGATTACAGCCTTCAGTAAGGTATAAATAAAGATGCAGTTTAATGATATGCTCATTTAAAAGGGGGTCTATAATTAAAAAAAGTATTTTATAACTATAGAATAATCTGAAACATTAGGATAGTCGAATAACTTTTTTTGAATTGAAATTGAAATCTCTATTTTTATAAAAAAGAAGGATTTTTTAAACCTTTTGTCGTATTAATATTAAGGTGTAGAAAAATTGAAAAGGACTAATTATTTTAACCGCTGGTGGCGATTCAATAAGGTAAATATATATTCTTGAAGTGTGACAAAGAGCCGTCCCCTGACACATTCTACAGTGAGCAGAGTGATTAAAAAAATCGAGGGGGAAGATAAAAAGTGATATTGCAAGAACTGACCCCATAATAGTATTTGTCAAGGATAAAGATTTGACCCCGATAAACCTTTTCAGTGAACAGAGCGATTAAAAGAATCGAGCGGGAAGATGAAAAGTGATATTGCAAGACTTGACCCCTTAATAGTACACTAACCTTTAGGACAAAATTAGATATTTCATTTAAATATAAAAAGTAGAAATCATTAGCAAATATTATTAAAAAATATCAACTCTCAAGATTTGGCGAAAAGATTTTACCCCGAGAATTCAAGCTTGTATAGTAAATATATACGCACGAGTGCGTGTGTATTGACGTTAAGTGCAACCAACTACAACTTCAGACATTTTACTGACTAAGCACCGTAGTCTATTGAATGTCAAGTAAGAGACGAAATATGAAATGATTGTTTATCAAAATTAGGTAATTAAGATGATTAAGAATTTAATTAGAAAAGAAGCTGATAAGGACAAAACAGCTTTCGGGTTTCTCTATTTCGCCGGTTACCGCTACTGGACTGCATCCCTGCTTCCCGCTCTCGTAGGTACTACGCTTCCATTCTGGCTCAATCCACCAGGGTTCTCGTTCAAGTGGCTTGGAGCCATCGAGTTTCTCTGCGCGACTGTTCTGTTTCACGCCGGGTTCTCTTTCCTGCATGCGCATTTCGAAGACAGGTTCACTACTAGCTGGCCAAAGTCTCGACTTTTCAGGACTGGAATCACTTGCTTGTGTGCAGCGTTCCTCATAGCGCTCCACCTAAACT
>Ga0209991_10001494_pt1 | contig 10630 bp, 12 predicted proteins | sample ChitaG_FD_183167 | JGI IMG/M metagenome (GOLD analysis project Ga0209991, IMG submission 183167) | Deep subsurface microbial communities from South Pacific Ocean to uncover new lineages of life (NeLLi) - Chile_00310 metaG (SPAdes)... | ecosystem: Environmental > Aquatic > Marine > Oceanic >... | reverse complement strand
CACAGTTGCCCAAGATACGGGAACATCCCAAATAACGCCGCTCAATCCCGAGTTCCTCGACCATTTGGAGAATCCACCTGAACCTTTCTACGGCTATATCCCCCCTCCTGTGGACCTGAGTTACCTTAGTGAAATCCCTGGGTCTAGGTCGGAGCCATTAACAGTACTCCCGAGTGCTTTCGACTGGAGAGATACGGGTAAGGTGACTGGCGTGAAGGATCAGAATCCGTGCGGCACCTGCTGGATCTTCGGCACCATTGGCGCGATAGAGTCGAGGGTCTTGGTTGTGGACGCTGTCGAGTATGATTTTTCCGAGCAGAACGTGGCCTGCTGCACCGACCCTTCATGGGTCTATCTGGCCGCTGATCGCTGCGGCGCAGGGGGATGGTCGTGGCTTGCCACCGATACTCTGACGAAGAAAGGAACCAGGCTGGAATCATGCGACCCTTACGATACAGACACGATTAATACGGATTCTTGCGACGATACTTGCACCACGATCAAGATGATCACCGGATACCGCTGGGTGGCGGACTCCCCTAGCCAGACTGATGAGGTAAAGAATGCCATTTACAACTACGGGCCGGTCTCCCTGGCGTACTATCATACTACTGACCCTTCCTACTGGTCTGGGAACACCTACTACTACCCGGATTGCACCGAATATGCCAATCACCTTGTCAGTGCCGTGGGCTGGGATGATGACATAGAGCATCCGGAGGGTGGCGGCTCCGGGGCCTGGATTATAAAGAACAGCTGGGGCACCGGCTGGGGAGATAATGGCTATTTCTATTTGTGTTATGGCTCTGCGAGTATGGAGGAGGTGGCCTCCTACCGCTACCAGGACTATTGCGCTGGTGAGACGGTCTATTACTGGGACGAAGCGGGCTGGGTAGTCAATGGCGGCTACAGTGATAATTCTGCTTGGATGGCGAGCGTCTTCACCTGCGAGCATGTTGGCTACCTCACCTATGTGGATTTTTGGACAACCAGCAACAGTGCTCAGTATGAGCTGCATGTTTACGACGGTTCTTTTGGCGCTGAGCTTGCTTCCCAGTCAGGCACCTGTGATGAGCTTGGCTACTACTCTATACCACTCGACACCTGGCTGCCAATGATCGCAGGTCAGCAATTTACCGTCGCCGTCAAAATGACAACTTCGGGCTATAACTACCCCTTAGCTTTGGAGTACGAGATCTCCGGCACAGTCGAGCCCACCATACAGAGCGGGGTCTGCTACACAAGACAGGGCGATGCTGACGCGTGGGAGGACGCGATAAACTTCGCCGGGGTTGGCGTCCACGTTTGCCTGCGGGCGAAGATATTGGACTCCTATGACCTGACCATAAATAGCACCGACGGCGGCTCGGTGACCACCCCCGGTGAGGACACTTTCTCCTGCAATGCATGTACCGTGGGTAACTTGGTGGCAACCCCAGACACTGGCTACCAGTTTGTCAACTGGACGGGTGATGTAGACACAGTGGACGATGTCAATGCCGCTTCTACCACCATCACCATGAACGGCAACTACTCCATCACCGCCAACTTCGCTGAGGCCGCTGAGGTCATTGATGAGATAGGCATCTTTCGCCCCTCCAACGGTATATGGTATCTGGATGTTGACGGCAACGGTTACTGGAGTGACGGCGACCAATGGTTGGGTGTCTTTGGCGAGACTGGCGACCAGGCGGTAGCCGGCGATTGGAATGGCGATGGCACTGATGAGATAGGCCTCTTTCGCCCCTCCAATGGCATGTGGTATCTGGATGTTGACGGCAACGGTTGCTGGAGTGACGGCGACCAATATTTGGGTACCTTTGGCGAGACTGGTGACCAGGCGGTAGCCGGCGATTGGAATGGCGATGGCACTGATGAGATAGGCATCTTTCGCCCCTCCAATAGCATATGGTATCTGGATGTTGACGGCAACGGCTACTGGAGTGACGGCGACCAATGGTTGGGTGTCTTTGGTGAGACTGGCGACCAGGCGGTTGCCGGCGATTGGAATGGCGATGGCACTGATGAGATAGGCCTCTTTCGCCCCTCCAATGGCATGTGGTATCTGGATGTTGACGGCAACGGTTACTGGAGTGACGGCGACCAATATTTGGGTAGCTTTGGCGCGACTGGTGACCAGGCGGTAGTCGGCGATTGGGATGGCGATGGCGCTGATGAGATAGGCATCTTTCGCCCCTCCAACAGTATATGGTATCTGGATGTTGACGGCAACGGTTACTGGAGTGACGGCGACCAATGGTTGGGTAGCTTTGGCGCGACTGGTGACCAGGCGGTAGTCGGCGATTGGGATGCTATCTAGAGAGCCAGGTACCGATTTCGCTGTTATTGGCACAGAGGAAGTAGCGTTTGACTTCGTGAACCTCTCCATATCCCCCAGTATGGTAGCTATGCGTACTCACAATAAGGGCTCGTTTTGGGCAAATTTGGCGGGTGTAAGGCCATATTTGAGAGCTACCGACTAGCTAATGTGAGGGGCAGAAAATTGCTGGGAATTTCCCACACAGGTAATTGCTGATCCCCACCCCCACATGGGGGGATAATTCTGCGCCCGCAGTTTGACAGCTAGCAAACTCCATGATAGACTCCATACACTGGATATTCGTACACAAGCTTTCTACGGATAGTCTCTGCATAGTCATTGTAGATAATTCCTTTTGAAAGGAAGAGAAGAATGGATCTTGAACCCAAAACAAGCACTCTAGTTGATTTAGTGGACTATCAAGAACAATCTGTGGTGAGTAGGACACTAATCGAAAAGACAGCAGGAACTGTGACGCTATTTGCTTTTGATCAGGGGCAGGGATTAAGTGAACACACTGCACCCTTTGATGCTTTAGTTTGTGTGCTGGATGGTGAAGTAGAAATCACTATTTCCGGCATCCCGGCTATTCTGAAACAAGGAGAAATGATTATAATGCCAGCTAATGAACCTCACGCCCTAAGGGCCATTAAAAGGTTCAAAATGATGCTGACCATGATCAGATCATAGTCCACTTGCAGCAGAACTCGAAGGTCCCTTGCACAGAGGAGGTCAGGGGTTCGAATCCCCTCAGCTCCACCATCGTAGACAACAGGCAGAACCCCTGACCACAGCGAGTTCTACAAAACTATTGACAAATCTCCCATGATGCTATATATTACTAGAACAAACGTTCGAAGAGGGAGAATTGAAGGAGCTTTCCACCAAGCAGTCCCGCATCCTCAACTTCCTGCGCCAGTTCCTGGATGATAAGGGTTACCCTCCCACCATCAGGGACATCGTTAAAGGGTGCAAGATCAGCTCGACATCGGTTGTGGAATACAACCTCAGGATTCTGGAAAGGGAGGGCCATTTTCGAAGGGACCGGGAGGTATCGCGAGGCATTGAGCTCAGCGGCCGAAACAGGGCCATCGTGCGGGTGCCGGTCATCGGCTACATCGCCGCCGGCGAACCGATACCTGTTCCCAGCGCCGATACCTGGAGCGACCCGGGAGCAGCGGAGTCCCTGGAGCTCACCCAGGAGCTGACCAGAGGCAAAGAAGATGTCTATGCCCTAAAGGTGAAGGGGACATCGATGGTCGATGCCCTGATCAACGATGGCGACCTGGTGCTGATGCAGCATGTGAAAACGGCGGAGAATGGGGAGATGGTTGCCGTGTGGCTGAAGAGAGAGAAAGAAGCCACGCTGAAGAAGTTCTATCTCGAGCCAGGGCGCATCCGCCTTCAACCCGCTAACGAGGAGATGGAGCCCATCTATGCCGACCCCGAGGATGTGGAGATTCAGGGCAAGGTCATCGGAATCATCAGAAAGCTGGAATAACCTTTAGCCGTACTATCGCATTGGCCCGTCCAAGGTGTGGCGTGTGATCTCTGTTCTACGAACATAAAATAGCACCCCACCAAAAGCGGAGTGCCATTTCCCCAAAGCAAAAAATATATGCTTGATCGCCTTAAAGACCTGCTTTATCCCGCTCGACCTAATCGGAGGACGGCAGCTGTTTGGCCTGCTGCAGCTGCATCTCCTTATCACAGCACAGAACCGCGCCTTCTCCCGCTTTCACACACAATGTCTCACTGCCACATACCTCGCAGCGATATCTCTTACCTAATTGATTTGGCATTCGCCGACACCCCCTGTTTCTGACTTAGCAGCTTATGGAAGAGCACCTCTACTTCTTCAGGGCCATGGGCTGACCACAGCACTGGATCGTGCCCTCCCCTCCCTTGGTAACGATCATTTCAGAGCCGCACTTCTCACAGTAATATCTCTTCCCCATCTGGTTAGCCAATTCCGGCACCACCTTCCTATGAAGCTTCTTTGCCTACAATAATTATAGCTTCCTTTCAAATCTCGGTCAACACCTACTGAATAGAGAGACGGCAGATTCCAGCCCTTCACCATGAAAAAGCATTTTGACCTGGGGCAAGCAAGGTGATAGAATTTGGGGGTCAAGGGCAATCACAGGCGGGAGGAAGGAAATGTCAGGTCATTCCAAATGGTCACAGATCAAGCGCCAGAAAGGGGTGGCAGACGCCAGGAGGGGGCAGCTTTTCACCAAGCTAGGTAGAGAGATCGCGGTCGCAGCGCGCCAGGGTGGCAGCAATCCAGAAACGAACTTCCGCCTCCGACTGGCAGTGCAGAAAGCCCGCGATAACAATATGCCGCTGGACAACATCGAAAGGGCGATCAAGCGAGGAGCTGGAGGCAGCGAAGGGGCAAGCCTGGTTGAGACCATCTACGAAGGCTATGGCCCCGGCGGTGCAGCGCTACTGCTTGAGGCAATGACCGACAATCGCAACCGCACCACCGCCGAGGTCCGCAACCTTTTCTCCCGAGGCAATGGCAACTTGGGGGAAAGCGGATGTGTCACCTGGCTTTTCGAGCCCAGGGGAGTGATCACTGTGGAGGCAGCTGACGCTGAGGAACTGGCGCTGCAGCTTATCGATGCCGGCGCCGAAGATATAAAGATTATCGATGGCTCGCTTGAGGTCCATGTCAAGTCTGAAGATCTGGAAGGAATGAGAAAGGCCTTAGAAGAGCAGAACCTAGCGATAGTCTCCGCCGAGGTGTTGATGGTGCCCAAGAGCACGGTGATGCTGGAGGAAAAGGCGGCGCTTCATACCCTGAGGCTCCTCGACAAGCTGGAGGAGCTCGATGAGGTGCAGCGCGTGTTCACCAACGCCGACTTCCCCGATGAAGCACTGGAGAAGTATCGCAGCCAAGGCTAAAGGACAAATATGCGCATCCTAGGCATTGACCCCGGCACGGTAACCATGGGCTACGGCGTGGTTGAAGAGCAAGAGGATGAGCTTAGCTTAATGGATTGTGGGGCTTTGACCACCTCCCCCAAGACGCCTTTGCCACAGCGGCTCCACACTTTATACCTGGGGCTGCTCAATATCATTGCCCGCTATCAGCCCTCAGAGATAGCCATTGAAGAGCCCTTTGTCGCCAAGAACGTTCGCTCAGCACTAGCGATGGGACAGGCGATAGGGATGGCTATGATTGCCGCGGCGGGAAAAGGCATCCCCATCCATCAATATACCCCAACGCAGGTGAAGCAGGCAGTATCAAGCTACGGGCACAGCGGAAAGGAGCAGGTGCAGGAGATGGTGAGAATACAACTGCGTCTCTCCTCCCTCCCCCAGCCCAGCGATGCTGCCGATGCCCTGGCAGTGGCGTTATGCCATATCCAGGAGATGCACCTGGCCAGAATAGTGGGAGATAGGGAAGGGACATGATCGCCGGCTTGCACGGAACCTTAGAATCCCGCGGCGCTAACTGGGCTATCATTAAGGTCGGTGGGCTAAGTCTTCAGGTCTATATGCCGGCATCAACTCTAAGCACACTGGGTGCCATCGGGGAGGAGGTGCACCTCCATACCCACCTCCACTTCAAGGAGGATAACCTGGCGCTCTATGGCTTTGCCTCACAACAGGAGCTGGAGCTATTCCAGATGCTTATCGGCGTCACCGGGGTAGGACCCAAAGCTTCCCTGTCCATGCTCTCGGCAATGAATGCTAACGACCTCGCCCTAGCCATTGCCACCGGGAATGTCGATCTCCTGTCTCAGGTGCCGGGCATAGGCAAGAAGATGTCCAGCCGCCTCGTCCTGGAACTCAAGGGGAAGCTGGAAAGCGTGGGGGTTGGTGCCGCCGTCCTGGGAGAAGCCAACGCCGAGGTCATCGCTGCGCTGGTCAGCCTGGGCTACAGCCCGTCCGAGGCTGCCTCCGCCGTCGCCGCCATCGCCGATTCCCCAGACCTCGCCATCGAGGACAAGATAAGGCTTGCCCTTCAGCACTTCGCCGCCCGCTAAAGATTGAGACCGTGAGGCCACTGCGCCCAGTTCGAAAAGAGCGAAAAGGGTGGAAAAAGAGCTGCTCGACCTTCTGGCCTGCCCCGAGTGCGGCTCGGCGGAGCTGGTGCTGAACCCTGCTGCCGAGGATTCGCTGACCTGTGCCCGCTGTAACGCTTGCTATCCTATCCGCAACGGCATACCACAGATGTTGCCCAACCCTCTCGCTGCCAGCCTCCAGCTCAAAGAGACCTACAGGGAGAAATTGAGGGCTTCTATACTCCAGGGCGAAGCTGAAGCGAGGCCCGAACCGCCCAATCCAGAGGTCGACCGCTTCATGTGGGAGCAGGAGCTCTACTGCTGGGGCAAAGAGGTCATCTATAAGGACTCCAAGGCGGCAGAGATATTCTCTTCATATTCAGAGAAGGGGGCGAGGCGGCTGTGCCAGTTCATTATCGCCAGGGCGAATGGCGTTAGGGGCAAGAGCCTGCTTTATGTGGGGAGCGGGAACGACCGCCTGGTGACGCTGCCCCTGGAGGAGGAGGGAGCCTTTGTGGTGAACCTCGATATCGCCCCAGAGCCACTTGAGGACCTGATGCTGGCGGGGGCGAGAAGCTGCGTCTGTGGCGATGCCCGCCGACTCCCCTTCCGCGCCGATGCCTTCGATGTGGTATTCTCCAAAGGCTCCATCCACCACTCCCACCCCATAGAGCAACCCCTTCAGGCAATGGCCCGGGCGGTGAAGAGCGGAGGGCATATCATCGTTGCCGAGCCGGGCAAACACATGCTCTCCCGCCCTCCCCGCGTGCTCTCGCCTTCCGGCCTGGGATACCCGACGCCCTATGAGGACGCCATCTCAGCCCGCGAGGTGGTTGACATCCTGAAAAACGAGGGCATCTCCCAGATTGAGGTGGCAGCCCTTACCCATGCCCCTCCCGGGACTCCACCATTGATAGCCCGCCTGTGGGAGAGCCTGGGCAAGGCCATGCCCTGGATTTTTCGCCGCTTCGCCTTCGAGTTCATCGTTTATGGGCGAAAAGAGATGCCCGCCCGTGCTATACTATAAGGGGGTATTATGGAGACCTTTGTCTATGTGATTCTGTCCCTGGTCATCGTTGGTCTGCTGGCAATCGTCATTGCTCTGACGCTGAGGCCGAGGAAGGTTGAGCTTCCCGATATCGAAGGCTTGGCGGAAAAGCTGCGCTTCGCCCTGGCATCCGAGGCGTCGGTGAGGGAGATACAAGATATGCTGAGAAGCCTGCCCCACGATGTCCTGGAGTCGATAACCAGGAGCCTGGGCAAGAGGACGGGGAGGCTCAACGAGCTTCTGGCAACCTTCGAGCTGACCCAGTATGACCGCCTCTTTTATTTGGGGGAGCCCATCGACTTCGTCGGCATCAAGTATGATGAGGGGGTGGACTTCATCGAGGTCAAGACGGGCAAATTCCGCCTCAGCGCCGACGAAATGAAGCTCAGGGAGCTAATCGAGGCGGGGAAGGTGAACTACGTGCCCCTCTCCGTGGAGAAGATAGGCATCGTGGAAGAGGTGGACACAGGGGAGTAGGGGGGTAGGTAAAAAGCAAACTAGATAAGTCCCAAGCTCACTTTTAAAGCGTGGTCAACCTCCGTCATCTTAGCGCTAGACAATTCCCCAGCTTTGCTAACTAGTCGATCTTGGTTGATTGTCCTAATCTGTTCGAGGAGGACAGTGCCGTCACGGGATAGCCCGCTCTCCGCCGCGCTGAATTTCACATGAAAAGGATAACTTTTTTTCTTTTGGGATGTGATGGCAGCCACCAGAGTGGTGGGAGAAGTCCTGTTGCCAATATCGTTCTGAATGACAAGGGCGGGTCTCTGCCCGCCCTGTTGACTACCTTTAGGTATTCCCAAATCCACCCAGTAAATCCCGCCTCGCTTTACGGGCATTTAGGCCTCCCACATTGGCCACTCCTCAAGCGCCGCGGGCAGAAACTCTTCGGCTAGCTGACTGTTTTCGGCCGACATTGCCTTATAGCCTTCCGCCAGTTCGTCTTCACCTTCCACCATACGTGGGTGCATCTGCAATGACGGCTGAGCCAATGGTAAAGGGAGGTATATGGGGAAACTTGATAGTCCGACCAGCAAGTAGCCCCCAGTCTCCGCCACAGCCGAGACCCCAGTGGTCGTAATGTTTGTCCTCTGGTACCCTGACACGAGTCCAGCTGTTTGAATGTTCTGGATCACTTCCGGCTCGACAATGTCTACGTCCATTGAAGCACCTCCCCATCTTTCGAGGCTACCCAGCCTTGATAAATGATGCGCTCCGCCACCTGGTCAACCGCTACCTGCATTCCTGGTGGCGTAACCTTGACTCTGATAAGGTACTTGTCTGCTATATAAATGTGCTGGGCTAAGACTCCGTCGCACAAGGACTCAAGAGCAGCTCGCTCATACCTCACCGACTTATGATCTTCGGCCCCCAAGTCGAGTTCCGTGCTGACAGGGCTAGTTATCTTTAACCAATTCTCGTACTCCTTATACAGCTCCCACATCAACTTTTCACATTTGGCAGAAGGTTCTACTATACCCAGCTCAATATCCTGCAAAGCCTCGGCGCGACCGATGAGATAATTGTGCGTCGAGAGTTCTTGGGTGAGCCGTGCTACAATCCGCTCTGCCTTGCCCTCATCTTCTGAATGGCTCAATAGCAAGCGTCTAGCAAGAGAGCTGTTTTGTTCCCTAGCCCTGTATACAGCTCCCAACGCCAAAGGGTGCACCTTCGAAGCAAGAGTATTCAGTACCGTAACCATCGAGTCATCTGACTTGAGGCCAAGCTCCTTCCGGGCGAGATCCAGGAACCCAATCACATCCTCTACGCTGACAGGTAACAAGGATACACGCCCAGGTTGTTCACCGCCTGGCGCCGGAGGATTGAACGGTGACGCAACTGACGGGTCAATCGGGCTAAGAAGCCCGTGCCTCCCCATCAGGATCTCATCGGCACCTAATGCGATTAACGTCCCGCAACTCAAAGCACGGAACGGCACCAAGACCTGGAGTTTTTTACAGTACTGTCGGATTAGGTTAACGAGACCCCAGCCAGCAATCGAGTCTCCGCCGGGAGTGTACAGGAACAAAGCCAACGTTTCGGTCAAGCCAATACGGGACAAATGCTCTGAGACTAGTGGAAGAATGTCAGGTGCGATCCTAGTCTCCATTCCCTGACGGTCTCCTGTAAGCACTACGAAAACACGCGCATTGAGCTCCTGTTCAAGTGCTGCAAAGAGTTTCTTTCGCTCCTCGACACCCACTATATCCCCCCTTCATAGGCCTCAATATTATATCACAAAGCGTCAATAACTCAACGATGATAGAAGTATAACACAAAGAAAATAGTAACGCCCACCTTTACGTCCCCCTCACAGGTTTAAACGGTATCGGCAAGCTGTTATAATTAATATTAAGAGAAGCGCCATGCCTGAATTTAAAATCGTCTCAGATTTCGGGCCTACCGGAGACCAACCGCAGGCGGTGGATAAGCTGGTTGCCGGGCTTGAGCGCGGCCATAAGCACCAGACCCTCCTCGGCGTCACCGGCAGCGGCAAGACCTTCACCATGGCCAACATCATCGAGAGGGTAAACCGCCCCACACTGGTCATGTCCCACAACAAGACCCTCGCCGCCCAGCTTGCCACCGAGCTCAAGGAGTTCTTCCCCGATAACGCCGTGGAATACTTCGTCAGCTACTACGACTACTACCAGCCAGAGGCATATATCCCCCGCACCGATACCTACATCGAGAAGGAGACCGATATCAACGAGGAGATCGATAAGATGCGCCACGCCTCGACCAGGGCGCTGTTCACCAGGAGGGATGTCATCATCGTGGCCTCGGTCTCCTGCATCTACGGCCTCGGCTCCCCCGAGGAGTATCACGCCTTCGTCGTCAGCCTCCAGAAGGGCGAGACGCGGAAGCGGGACAGGATCGTGCGCCAGCTTGTGGACATGCAGTACGAGAGAAACGACATCGATTTCACCCGGGGGCGCTTCCGCATCAGGGGCGATACCCTGGAGATACAGCCCGCCTACGAGGAAGTGGCGGTGAGGGTGGAGTTCTTCGGCGATGAGATCGAGCGCATCGTGGAGGTCGACCCCCTGACCGGCGAGCTTCTGGCAGAGAGGGAATCCATCGACATTTATCCGGCGAAGCACTTCGTAACCTCACACGATAAGCTCATCGCCGCCATCGTTGACATCGAGGCGGAGCTTGAGCACAGGCTAAAGGAGTTCAAGGCGCAGGGAAAGCTCCTTGAGGCCGCCAGGCTTGAGGCCAGGACCAACTACGATATCGAGA
>Ga0209991_10001493_pt1 | contig 10634 bp, 11 predicted proteins | sample ChitaG_FD_183167 | JGI IMG/M metagenome (GOLD analysis project Ga0209991, IMG submission 183167) | Deep subsurface microbial communities from South Pacific Ocean to uncover new lineages of life (NeLLi) - Chile_00310 metaG (SPAdes)... | ecosystem: Environmental > Aquatic > Marine > Oceanic >... | reverse complement strand
GGAGAGAAGGTTCTCGATGCAGTGAAGCAAAACTCAACCACATCACTAGCATATTATGAAATTGGAAACGTCCTATGGAAGGAACTCAACCTACTAAAAAGACTCAACTTTAACGAAGCCACCAAAGCGTTGAAAGTCATCTTTTCACTACTTAAATTAATGAAAGTCATCCACATAGAAAACGCGGATTTAGGCGCTAAGACCTTGTCTGAAGCAAGCAAACTTGACATCACCTATTATGACGCCGCATACTTAGTCACAGCCAAAGAGCTGGGCGGAATCCTAGTCACAGACGATAAAAAGTTAGCAACCGCTTCAAAGAAAATCAGCGTAGAAACGCTATCAAGTAAGAGCTTCATACAAAAGGAGGAACCCATATAGAAAAAACCTTAATGTTCCTCTATGCGCCTGCGCGGATGCTCATGCCCTTCATCCGCAAGTTTTCTTTCAAACTCCTTTGCTGCATAAATCCTAAACTTCGGATTCACACCCTCAACGATCTCTCTGAAGCCCCCCATCTCCTTGAGGCCTTGGATATCCTCATCTTCAGTTATAAGAACGTCACACACACTGAATCCTCACGTACACACAACATCCACACACTTTTACTACAAACAACCCTACAGCTTTAAATGCGTGTCATGTTCAGCCAAATCCCAACAAAACGATCATGAAACTGAAAAACTTATAGATTCCCACTATAATAGCCAAAGTTCAAAAACAACTGATAAAAGTTTCATGTTCCAAAATCTTTAATGGTGAAAACTTCGACTGCCATCTTAGCCTTCTCAGCCATTTCATCATCAAACGTTATCAAAACCCGCTTTTTCTCCCTTGCAACCTGAATCACTATCGCATCCATCCCCCTCAACTTCAACTTAACAGCCAATTCTGCAGCTTCCTCCATTCTTTTCCCAGTCAATTCTCTCCAAACAATGAAGTTCATGCTTTCCCACTTAACAAGCTGGTTTTCAACCATTAACGCCTTATCCGCACCTACCCTCCTAGAGATCGCCCCACAAACTTCCACAAACACTATAGCACTTGTAACCACACGATACTGCCCAGAAAACATTTTCTCCATTATACGTCGCGCTTTAAGCCTAAATTTATCTCCTTCAACAAAGGCTGAAACAAGAACCGAAGAATCCAACGTCACTTCTTTGACCATTGCTTTTCCCTGTCTTGCCTAACCGCCTCAACCGCTGAAACACCCTTCGGCCAAGCCTCACCTATCTCTCCAGCCACCACATCAAGCTCCTCTAACAAATCATCAACCGAAACTGAAACTAACAAAACACCCTTATCAGTTGAAATTTGCTCAACTAAGCCGCCTTCTTTTATTCTATGCTTTTCCCTAAGCTGCTTTGCAACAACAACCTGTCCCTTTCGCCCAACCTTGCTGCGATACTTCTCAGTCATACTACCACCAAAGTATAACTAAAGCATTCGTATAAATAAATCTTATGTCATACCACATAGAGGAGAATAACGCAAAAACAGGACAACACAAAGAAACCATCACGTTCTCTCAATGAAATAAACAACAACACTAAAAGACCGTCATGTTCAGCCAAATCCCAACAAAACGATCATGAAACTGAAAAACTTGCAGATCCCCACTGTATAGCCAAAGCTCAAAAAACAACTTTGACACAAGCCGCGACCCCCCTAGGTAGAGGGTATTAATGTAACAAACTATGTTATTGTTACCCATTCATGTGGGTAGAAATAGGGAAACAATTAAGAAACGGCTAAAACCTATAGGTCAAACAAGCTCATTATAATGCTTTTACCTTAAAAGAACCCCTAAATAGGCTTATTTCACATGCACCCATAGGTCCTATAGGTTTGGGAATAAATAGAAAAAAAACGGGGGACTTTATGTATTAATTAATATAACATCCTCAGAGAAACACACGCAGAGCAATTGATTTCCTCTCTACAGCCACATGCATTCTGCTAGTTGCGCAGGCGCCACCTCCACTCTCATGAGACCACTTGTTCCCTCACGCACTCTCACTGAGTGAAGGTAATAGCGTTCTAAAACCCGTTAAGTTTGTGGTCACAATCATTTTTCTTTGCACGCTGCACTTTCTTGGGGTCCCATTCGTAAACCCAGACAACCTCAGCTGGGTTCCATCTCTTGTAAATCTTCAGCCAGAACACTCGTTAATGCATGCATGCGCGTTAGCAGAAAGAGTTATTTCAGAACACACACTACTTCTCTATAGCCATGAAAACTGCAACCCCACGGTTTATTGACATATTCGCAGGATGTGGAGGGATATCTCTAGGTTTATCTAATGCTGGGTGGAGGGGGATGTTTGCTGTTGAAAAAAGTGAGATGGCCTTTGAAACTCTAAAGTATAACCTCATTGAGAAGAAAAATATTTTTGATTGGCCACCATGGTTGCCTATTGCCGCACATGATATTGCTGATGTCTTAAAGCTCTACAAATCCGAGCTTAAAAATCTAAGAGGCAAAGTTGAGCTTGTAACTGGGGGCCCTCCTTGTCAAGGTTTTTCTCTAGCCGGCAAACGGGACGAAAAAGATGAGAGAAACAGTTTGGTTAATCTCTATGTCGAGATTGTTAGCTTGGTTAGACCTAGTGCATTATTCTTTGAGAACGTAAAGGGGTTTACTGTTGGCTTTAAAGATGGAGCGCACGAATCCAGAAACGAAGCGTATTCAGATAGTGTTTCAAGAGAACTACAAGACTTGGGGTATGACGTAAATAGTGACGAAATTAATTTTTCGGATTTTGGGGTGCCGCAAAGAAGAAAAAGGTTCATCTTAGTGGGGATGCTTGTAGGAGATTCAAAGAAATTCTTTGAAAAGATTGTCGAGGCTAAAAGGGGCTTTCTCAAGGAGAAGTCTTTAGAGGGGAATGTTACTCTAGAAGAAGCTATATCAGATTTGGAAAGAAAACATGGGGAAGTCGATTCTCCAGAGTCTAGTGTTTTCAAGCAAGGGATTTATGGAAAAATGGAAAGCGCTTACCAAAAATTGATGAGAAAAGATATCAATAAGAATCTTCCCGATAGTCACAGATTCACTAACCACAGGAAGAAAACTGCAGAAAGGTTCGAGTATTTTCTTGAGAAATGCCCAAAAGGAATGAGGATTGATCGTAATATCAAAGTTAGGTTTAATCTTAAGAAAGACAGCATCATTCCACTCGACCCGGAGAAAGCTTGCCCAACATTGACAACGCTGCCGGATGATTATATCCATTATTCCGAGCCAAGGATTCTCACAGTCAGAGAATATGCAAGAATACAGTCCTTTTATGATTGGTTTGAATTTAAGAGCAATTACACTACAGGTGGAAAGCGAAGGAAAACAGAAGTTCCAAGATATTCACAAGTTGGCAATGCGGTTCCCCCCATCTTTGCTGAACTTTCAGGCGTTATTTTGAAGAGGATGATAGATGATTGAACAACTTCAATTTAAGATCAGTTCCGAATTAAAGAACATCATTGGAAAAGAATTAATTACTGACGACTTCATTGCAATTTTTGAACTTGTAAAGAACTCTTATGATGCAAACGCAAAGAGAGTAGACATAATTTTCAGATGCATTAAGAACGGGAATGAACCAGGCCAGATACTCATAACAGACGACGGAGATGGAATGTCTCGTGCCGACCTAGAAGATAGATGGCTAGTCGTGGGACATTCCTGGAAAAAGGAGCAAGAGAAAGAACTTGAAAAGAAGGATTTCAGGGATAAGGTAGGAGAAAGAAGGATTTTTGCGGGAGCTAAAGGGATTGGGCGCTTCTCGTGCGATAGATTAGGAAGACTGCTTAGACTTTATACAAAGAAAGAGGATGAACCATTTATTCACTCACTTGAAATGGACTGGAGCAAATTTGAGGAGGACCCTAGCAAAGAATTCCAGGAAATAGACGTATATTATGAGAAACATAACAAAATAGGCATTGAAGTTCATCAAGGCGATTTCAAAAAAGGGACAATTCTCGAGATTTCTTCTTTGAGATCGGGTTGGGATTGGGACAGACTAATTAAATTGAAAAGACATCTTCAAAGGCTTATCAATCCTACACAAGTTAGTGAAGAACAAGAGTTTAAAATTTACTTAACGGCTGAAGATTTTGTGGAAGAAGATACCAAATATGAAGAAGATCATTCCAAAGTCAATGGGATTATTCGCAATTTTCTCTTCGAAAAACTTGGCATTAGAACAACCCTCATTAACTGCACTATTGATGAAAAAGGTGAAGAAATATTCACTGAACTGATTGATAAAGGAAAATTCATTTTTAAAATTAAGGAAAAAAATGTGTTCCCTTCCTTACAAAACATAAGAATCACGCTTTTTTATTTGAATCCAACAGCAAAGGCAACTTTTACAAGAACCATGGGCATACAGCCGGTAAGGTACGGTTCAGTATTCTTTTACAAGAATGGAATCAAAATCAATCCCCTCGGAGATGAAGGTGACGATTGGCTAGGACTAGATAGAAGAAAAACTCAAGGCACGAGAAGATTTCTGGGGAACAGAGACGTCATGGGTAGAATCGAGGTCAGTGGGAGTCAACCCTATTTCAGGGAAGTGTCAAGCAGAGATGGGGGGGTTATCAAAACCCCAGAAATCGGGCTTCTAAAAGACCTATTCAAGGAAAAAGCCCTAAGAAGGCTAGAAAGATATGTTGTCGAGGGAATAAATTGGGATTCTGAGAGAAAACCAAAGGATCCTGAAGAGATTAAAGCAGATAGCCTGAAAATAATCAACCGGTTGGTTGGTCAAGTAGATGATGAAAAGAAAGAGGTATCCTTTAACAAGAATCTGCTGCAGCTCTACGAGGAAAAACAGATTGAAAAAACACCCGAATTGATTAAAAATATTGCAGCTCTCAGGGATTATGTTAAATCAAAGGAAGAGCGAGATTACATTGATAAACAGATAAGAGCTGTAAGAAGTGCGTTTAGAACTCTTCAAACAAAGAAAAAAGAACTTGAGGAAGAGCTCAAGCTGGCCGAGAGCCAGAATGTCTTTTTGAGAAGCATTACGGATGAGGAAAAAGAAGATATTATAGGGTTGCAGCATCACATAAAGATTGCAGCAGGAATCATAGAAGGACACTTGCTAGGTTTAAAAGACAAGATCCAAAACTTGAAATCTACCCCAAAGGAATATTTAATCGGCATCATCGACAATGTTCTTCAGCAAACGCACGTCATATCGACAATAGTTCTGTATGTTACCAGAGCTAGTTTTGACGTTATGACAGATACGATTGAGAAAGATCTAGTCCAGTTCATAAAACAATACGTGGAGAATGTATATAGTGAATACTACGAAGACGATCTGAAGTTCAGGAGGATTAGTGTTAAAATGGAAGAACCCTTCATGTTTCTCTGCAAGTTTAGCCCTTTAGATATTATGGTCATTGTTGATAATCTCATAAATAATTCTATCAAAGCGATGGCTACGTTGATAGAAATCAAGATTAGGAAAGCGAGCGAGAATAGCATCGAGGTTAGAATAAAGGATAATGGGAAAGTCATTCAGGCGAAAGACATTAGCAAGATTTTCGAATTTGGTTACAGTACAACAGGAGGATCTGGAATTGGATTATATCATGTGAAGAAGATTGTGAACAAAAACAATTGGTCAATCAGTGTCAACAAGGACCTAAGAGAAGGTGCGGAATTCATTCTTAGGGTGGTTAGATGAAACTAGAATACAACATTTTATGGTTTGAGGATAGAAAAGAGTATGTAGACGCCTACAAGGAGAGAATTGTAGACTATTTAGAGGATCTGGGGGGCTTTGCTCTCAATCTCAAAGACCAGAGAACCGGTGACAATTTGGACAAACTCCTTAAGGATTATGATTTTGATCTGATATTAGTAGATCTCAATCTGAACCCAGACGAGATGGGCAACAAAGCTGGTAGCTCGCTAGTTGACAGGATTAGGCAACACGAGATATATACCGAGATTGTCTTTTATGGCGTAACTAGATCTGCCGCCATGAAAAGTCTCAAGGCTCAAGTTGATGGGGTTTACTTCACAGGCAGAAGTAAATTTTTTGAAAAAACTAGGAAGATAATTCGTCTTACACTCGAGAAGAATCTGCATATTGTTAACACTCGCGGTTTGTTCATAGCTGAAACCATTGATCTAGTAGAACAATTAGAAGAAATAATCTCGAAGATCCTGAAACTCCAAAAGAAAGTCTGGGGATTCTTCAAAGATCAAATTATTCAGGAAGACTTCTTCACTGATATAGCAAAATACAAAGTAGTTCGACGCTTTCTTAAGCTGAAAATCAAATCTCTTGAAAAAGATATCCAATCATCTACTGGAAAGCGAAAAAACGAGTTAAATTCACTCAAGTCCAAGATTGAAGGGATTGTAGCAATCTTCAAGAAGTTCCATCCCGAAGTTATTGAACTTAGAAATCAATTAGCTCACGCCAAGCGGCAAATTGGCAAAAAGAACACCTTATTGGTCAGAGACAAAGATAAAGGAAGCTTTAAAGAAGTAGTCTTTAACGAGATGAAATGTAAAAAAATTAGAAAGGACTTTCTTAAACATTCCGAAAACTTGAGGGAGATTCTGAGCTTATTTGAGAAACGATTATTATGACGTCTTCGTTATTCAGGATTTTTTTTGATGTATGCACAGAGGTCTTCTAGGCAACAGGATGGACATATTAGCTTTTTCTTTCTGCATACAATAGCACCCGTATCGATAAGCCCGTAATTATATTCAATCCAATTTTCATCAGGCAGCATTCTTTCGGCTAGCTCCCAGATCCATGTTTCTCTTACATCTTTAGGCATTTCTAATCCAAGAAAACGTGTCAGCACACGAGCGACATTGCTGTCAACCACTGGTACCCTTTGACCTTGACCAAAACACAAAACAGCATTCGAAATATAGGAGCCAACATGAGGAAGTGCATTTAGTGAAGCTTGATCCGACGGAGTTACGCCACCGTGTTCTGCAAGTATCTTCTTTGCAATTTGTTTAAGAGCGGCACGTCTCTGCCGGTATAGCCCCAAGTGTTTTAGGTCACGTTCCAACTCTAAGTCGTTTGTATCAATCACAATCTTGGGTTCAAAGTACTTTGCTACTATTGAGGGAAACACTTTCTCAACAGTCTCAGCTCTAGTTCTTTTAAGCAACAATTCTAGGACCAGCCATTGCCAGGTATTTAGAATGTTTTTTCTCCAATAGAAGACGCGACCTTTCTGGTGAAACCAAGAAATTACTCTTCTTTGGAACTCTTTTGTTAGATAACTCCCTGACAATACTGCCCACCAATTGTGAATGTGATCCTTCTTTTCCTAATAGAATCCATGCTCTTTAACTTTAATTCGTGCAATCACTCTTTACTATATTGTCGTAACATTGAAAAATTCCAAAACATGCATGCAAAAACCATCATACTGCCTGCATCATGCATGCATGTAAGAGTTCAAAAAGTCAGAAACCTTCATATTCCAAACCTTAACACGCAAAAAAAAGGATGAGTTTAGGCTTTTAAAACCTAAACTCTCTGCGTTTCCACACTACTTGCATGCCCACGGCCTGTGCGAAACCTTTGTCAATCGTGTCCTCGCCAATGCGGCCATAATACTTCTTTAGCATGTCGACACTGATCCAGCCGAGAATCTCAGCCGTCAGCTCGTAATTCCATTTTGTGGCTTCTAGCATGTCCTGGGCTGCTGTGTGCCTCCATATGTGAAAGGGCATCCCTCTCCATAGGTTTTCTGAGATTCCCGCCTCTTCGTAACACTCTTTGAATAATTCGCCGACGGCGCCACCGTTAAACGGGAACCACAGGCCTTCTCTCGGCTTTCCAAGGGCCTCATGCAATTTCGTAAATTCTGTTAGGAGGTCTCCTGCAGTGCGCTTCTTCCATTCTAACCCGCCTTTGTCGACTACCGTCTGGATGGCTATCGGGTTGTGCCACTGCATATCTTGTATTCTGGCCTGGAGCGTTGCCTTCTTTCTTGAACCCCAATAATAATAGGCCTTAGGCAGCAGCAACATTCTTTCTCTTAGGCCTGGCTCGTCACCAAACTTTATGGACCCTCTACGTGCACCTTTCTTACAACTCCAATTTTTCTGGGTTTTTTCTTCCAGCACTTTCATGAATGCCGCTCTGTGCTCTGGGGTTAATCTTGCCCTGGACCGCTTGGGTTCCTGAAAATTGCTGGGTATCCCTTTGATTGTTAAGAACTCTCCGCTTAACGCGTGCATCGTTTGAAACCATGATCTAAGCGTCTTCTTTGTGCCGTCGACTCCCATGCGTTGTACGCCGTATCTCGTCTGGGTCTTGATTTCTCCGCGTTCCACTTTGGCTACTAGAATGCTGCATTCTTCGATGTGCTCTTGATCTAGGTGCTGTGGATGCAGCCTGAGCACGCAACATAGCTTGTGCAAGCTGGAAATTCTTTGTCGAACATAGGACTCTCCAACTTTTCTGTTGTACGTTAGGAGCTCCCGGTATCGCTGGACCGCTGGGATCTGCTCGAAAACCGTGTAATCCATCTCTGCTGGGGTCAATGTGGAATCCGCTAACATCATCAGAATTCTATTGATCTTCTTTCGGGGAATTTCTTCTAGCCTGTGATAGATCGTTTTCCGCGACACATTGAGCTTCTTGGCCAATATCGTCGGTGAATCCGTTGCATGCATCTCAATCGCATGCAGCAGCTGTTCTTTCGTCACCGCTCTGGGCCTTCCAACCTTTCCGTGAACTCGCTGAACATCTAACACTTTAACATGTTTCACGTTCTTTCACCTTTTCAGCAGTCCTACGAATCTGAGGTAGCATCTAGCGGCTTTGTCGGAGACTCCATAGTTTTTCAGCATTCTCGCTGTTAGGTACAATTTGACTATTCTCAACATCACTCACCTCTTCGATTTTTCAAAACCCGTATCACCTTACGGATTCGCCACGCCTTTTGTGATAGGCGCTGGAAATAGGTGAGGCCTGAGGGACCTGTCCTACTCCGCCTCTTGGCCCTGAGAGTTACGGGAGCGAGACGTTATATCCCTCCGCTTAATTCGCTCCGCTGGCTCGCACGACCACGTAGAAAGTAGGCGCCTCGCGTTATACTGACCATTATTAAGAACCAATTAGTTACCTATCCATGTCGCAAATAGGTCACTACGGAACTCAAAAAGTTGTATACACGAAACACAATATTTTCTACCCAAATACGCTTTAGGTAGGGGGTCTATAAGAGAGAGAATGAGAAGCTGTAAAAAAATTATAGGGGGGGTCTAGAGAGAGAATAACACAAATAACGTAACAAAAAACAAACACAAACAAATAATTGCACCACACAAAGAAATCATAGCAGAAACCACACAAAAACCACCAGAAACAACACAAGCAATAACAATAAAAACCCTAGAAGACCTAGCAAAAATAGCAGAAAACCTAGTTAAACCGATTTTACACAAAAAAGAACCAGAAACCAACGGAAAAACAACACACACATTCTACATACTAGACAACAACACAAAATACCAATACAAAACAAAAGCATAACAAACCATACAAAGAAAGCCTACTTAAATCCCAGTTTTCCCAAAACAGATAAACCTTCGTTTGAGCAAGAAAGCTAAGCCTTTTCAAAGCTTTCGCCAAATCTAAAAGACAATTTATTATTAATGAAACAATACGCTTGGTGCTTGACGCCTTCCTGCATAACTTTAAACTCGTTAAGGCTAACACGCTTAAATGAGAATACGTGACATAAACCTAAAATAACAACCCAGCCCATTATATCCGCAGGGTTCAAGAATGGGCGAAGTCGTTTACCAAGCACCTGAAATAAGCATGGAAGAGTACAAAAAATACAGGGGAAAGCATGTTGCAATCTTTAAGGGCAAAATAGTCACTGCGGGAACCACAGCTAAAGAAGCTTTAACCAACGCCCTAAAGAAACATCCTAACGCAAAAACCAGCCAAATAGCCCTTCACTACATCTGCCCAGCTGAGGAACTCATACTTTGAAGCGATACGCATTCAAATACACCACGGAGCTTACAAGAAGGGGTGCCATTCACAGACCCATAGCACATCTTTATCTTCAATCAAAAGGAGACGAATGATTCCTTTTTTACCCCTATGTGGATTCAGGAGCAGATATTTCCCTATTCACAAGAAGCGATGCTGAATTGCTAAATTCGAATTACGTGAAGGTGAGTATAGACCTATCATGGGTATAGGTAAAGTTATGTTACCAACATACATCCATAAGGCGCACATGAAAATAGGTGATTTGCAGTTTGACGCAAACGTAGCATTCGCCAACTCTGACGAAATACCACGCCTCATCGGAAGAGAAACAATATTCAGAAAGTTTAAAATAACATTTGACGAAGCAAATTTACAAACAGTTTTTGAAACATACGAATAAAATAGCGGATTAACCGAATTTCCTTGGAAGTCGTTTTATAAACCGTCTTTACATCTTTTTCCACCGAAACAAGACGCAAGTATTGATTAAGCTACTCAAAACTCAGGTTCGTCTCTAACACGCCATTATAAAATATTTCGTAGCATCAGGTTGTCAACCAAACCCGAAACATATACAACATTAGAATATGCTTTTTATCTAACAAACAAAGCCCC
>Ga0209991_10001491_pt1 | contig 10641 bp, 10 predicted proteins | sample ChitaG_FD_183167 | JGI IMG/M metagenome (GOLD analysis project Ga0209991, IMG submission 183167) | Deep subsurface microbial communities from South Pacific Ocean to uncover new lineages of life (NeLLi) - Chile_00310 metaG (SPAdes)... | ecosystem: Environmental > Aquatic > Marine > Oceanic >... | reverse complement strand
CCAGTCGCCAGTCCGGCTCGTGTTGGGCTGCACACCGGACACGAAACGTAGCCGTTCGTAAAACGAATTCCATTTTGCGCAACCGAATCGATGTTCGGCGTCGCAATGTCCCGGCAGCCATGGCAGCCGATGTCGGCGTATCCCATATCGTCGCTGATGATAACGATAATGTTCGGCCGTTTTCTTCCCGCACGGTTTGCTTGCCCCATACTGGCACAGCCCGGCAATACCGAAAGTGTCCCCGCTGAAACCGCCGCAAAACCCATCTTCTTCAAAAATTCTCTTCTCGTCTGCTTTTCCATATTTGATTCTCCCATCGTTAATTGCAAAGTAATTTTATTCATTCGAGAGTTGCCTGCGGTCTTGTTTAGTGATGTGCCATTGCAGCAGTAGAATAGCGACGGCCAAGGCGAAGCCGAAGGCGACGTCGCTGGCGACAAACCAGATGAACCAGCCGAAGCCACCTTTGACAAGAACAGGAGCACCATAAATCAGAAATGCGACAACCGCCATCAGGGACCACAGAGCGACTAAACGAATAGGGCCGGCGTAGCGACGTACGTCGATGGAGAAAACCACCATCATTCCGCCCAAGAGCACGTAGAACGCCGAGAGCAGCCGGGCCAGGTACGAGACAAGCACCAGCACCGGAGTACCTGGCTCAGCGGCTTGCACGCCCCGGACCAGCCAGGAATGAGGCATAAAAACAGCCACAACAGCCGGCAGGCTTACAATCCCAACGACTCGAAGCAGCAGTTTCAAGCGTCGTTCTGCAGCATTCACGATATGTTCCTTTCGCACCTGAGGCGGCTGCGCAACACTGGTCCAAAACCCGGGACGCTATCCGGTGGGCCGGACCGCTCGGTTCACTGAAAGAACGCCGCGAATAAGCGTTTACTTCTCACGAACTCCCTGTTCTCTTGCATTGTGCTTTATTATCTTACTATGTGGGCAAGAGAGAAACAAGGACAATCCACAACATGACGCACCCCTGCTTTCTTGCGAAAGCAAGAAGGGGTGCCTGGCGATTGAATCTGTGATTTGTTATTCTCGTTACACTTCACGCTTCACACCATCCGAATTTTAGTGTTCAGTACTGATTTTTACTGACCAGATATGCCTTTACAGACGATATTTTAAGTATTACTATGTTGCGGCTTGATAGGAACGGATTATGAAAAAAAAGGACAGCTTAAACCAACCAAATAAAACTCTTAACTTCTGGCTCTGTGCGGGATTACTTGTCGTTTTGCTCGCCTCAATATTGGCTCGTGACATAACCCGTCCCTTCTACGGCCTGCACAGCTGGGCAGATGCCAGCGGTTCTTGGGCGGCACGAACTCATGCCAAATATGGCCTGGGCTATACCAAGGGCATGACCACTTGGGCCGTCGGGCAGCCTCCAACTCAGAACCCTAAAAGGTATGTTGACCATCCACAACTATTTATGCTTACCTCTGCAGTTTTTATGAAAGCTTTTGGCTATCACGAATATACACACAGAATTATTCGCCTTATGGCCTCAACATGCAACTTATTGCTTTTCCTCGCTATAATGAGAAGATTAGTTGATCAAAAAACCGCCTTGCTGACAGGTCTTTTTTATGTCTTGTTTCCACTAATAGGTTTTTTCGGAACAGGTGCCTGGCCACAGGTTTTTCATTTTTGGGCATTCTGGGCTTACTTGGCCTATATAGGAGAGCTAAAAGAGGCGGACTCAGGAAAGCCAATACACAAATGGACCCTGGCAGCGAGCCTTTTTCTCATGCTGCAACTCAGTTGGTCAGGTTTCTTTTTCGCTTTTGCGATTGGTTTACATTATGTCTGTCGCTGCATCCATAAGAAACAGCTTCCTGAAAAGATGCTGTTAGCCATTTTGATTGTTGCACCATTGAGCAGTCTGGCTTTGGATTTTACCATTATGGCCGGCGGTTATGGGTGGGACTTCCAGAAGATAATAGACCTTTACAAATGGCGGTCAGCAAAAGGCGAGATGCCAGAGTTCTTGTGGGGGGCCTGGTTTGCCAAGTTCTGGGAATTCGCGATAACGAATTTTACACTGCCTATCCTGATTACCGCAATTGTCTATCTGACGTTCGGCCAGTTGTTTGTGTTTATGGAGACAAAACCGGAAAAGACAGATAAACGCAGGCCAAGACAATTTCCTCAGTTCTGGCTTTTTCTAATGCCGGGGATATTCCAACTGTTTATACTCAGGGGTTGCCTCTGGAAACACCAAACATGGGAACGGCCGCTTGCACCATTTGTTGCAATAGCTACAGCTCTTGGCGTTATGTTGTTGGGAGATATATTAAGAAAAATAAATCGACGGCTGGCCATTGCTGGCATGGTGACACTGGTCGGAGTTATTGTTGGATTCTGCGTACTTGGAACGAACTATTATCATGGTATCAGATGGCAGGCGCCCGAGAAAATAAGAATGTTTAAAATGCTCAATCAAAAGATACCCCCTGACAAATATCTTTTGAGTTTTGAAGATTTCATTGTTAACCAGCACAAATCCAAGGGAGGATTTTATCGTCCTGAATACGCCTGGTATCTCGACAGAGAAATTGTGCAGGCAAGGACTTTGGCAGAGGTTCAAAAGTACGCCGAGACGGACAGGTTTCCATATTATCTTGTACCGGCGGTGGACCAGCTATCGCCTTTGATAGGTCAGTTACAAAAACACTATAAGTTATTTAAATATATTCCAGGCAACCCAGGTGAGACAAAGAACGGGAAATTTTACAGGGCAGGAATGATGTCGTATATGATTTTCGATTTGACCACAGTGGTGCCAAATCCCTGATACAAACTCGGGTTTAGGTAATTTGTTACATATTATACGCATGTCTTATTTTTCTTTAAAGTGGCGCGAAAGACTGACGAGTAGACTGGAAATAATGACAAATGAAGTTTGATTATGACAAAATGTATGCAACTACCAAAGAGTCACACTTTGATTGGGTGAAAAGAGCTTGTCTTTGGAAAGCCAACGTATTGTGCCAAATGATTCATGGCGAGAAAACAGACTCAATACTTGAAGTTGGTACAGGCAGAGGTGACGTTCTAAATGCCTGTCATGTATTTAAGGTTCGCATCGGAGCCGACATCTCATCAAAAGTGCTGGAGCAACACCGAAAGCTGTATGGAACGGAGAAACTTATTAAAATTGATGCCAATGCTCCACTTCCATTTTCAGACAATGAGATTGATTTTGTTTTGCTTTGTGACATATTGGAGCATGTGGAAAACCCCATTGAATTGCTCGCCGAAGCTGCCCGTGTTGGTCGGAACGTGATGCTGAAGATACCTATTGAAAAATCTCTTCTCAAAGCAATTTTCCTTAAGCTAAAAGGTATAAAATACGGTGCTAGACATCCATCCGGCCATTTGCACAGCTGGAGAATGGGCGAGCTTTTACGGTTGATTGACAAGGCTGGCCTTAAGATTATCCGCGGCAAATTTGTTCGAACTCCTCTTTATTTAATCCAGAAAAAAAAACCTTTAAGAGTTGCGGCATTCCTGTTTACTTCTGCCGGTGATATTTTTACAAAGCAGCTATTTTTAACGCGTTTACTGCTGGGAGGTTCTTACTTTGCAATCGCCAGAAAAAAAACTCAGCATTAGTACATCAAATAAAACCATCTCTATTGTATATGCCTCACGTGTCGATTTGATTACAGCTTGACTTGATGGAATCCCTCTTTGTCTGATTAAAGTCTGAAGGTGATTTGTGCCAAAGCCATATGGTGCATGCGCTGCCGACCACAAAAGACCAGCTAAGCATTATTGCCCGGTCAATCAGAGCTGCAAGTATCCCCACCTCTAATGTTAAACCCAAAACCACAGCCCCTGAACCTAATAGCAGCTCCCTAATCCCAAGCGAGCCGGGAGTCAGACCCAGAAACAATATAAAATACCCTAAAGCTCCAAGGATTAGAAATCCCGCAGGGTGGATATTTTGTCCCATACTGTTATAAATAACCCCAAGTCTTACGGAATAAAGAATTAAGTTAATTATCAAAAAAACACCACCGTAAATCAGTGCTCTTTTGTCAGTTTTGACCCGGCCTCGGCCTATTAGAAAATTTCTTAAAACAGCGCTGAGTTTGTTGGAACCCTTGGGCATCGGAAGTGGCATAAAAGCCAAAAAAATCGAGCAGACAAATACACTTAAAAACACACCAGCCACTAATTTCGCTTCGTACCCAGTGACGCCATAAACTAATAACAATACTGTCACCCCCGCTACCGCCGTTGCCGCAGTTATCAGCAGGGTCAGGTAAACAAAAAAAGCACCAAAGTGTGCATAACTCAAGCCGTAGTGTCGCTTGAGGTAGTTAGCGCGAAAAATCGTTCCAAATTTCATTGGAAGATAGTTGAGTAAGGTAGTCGCATTCTGAAGAAGAACCATGTCCCAGAAACGAGTCCGTACTCTAAGCACTTTAAGCAAGACGACAACTATGTAAGAATTACTGAGCATACTTAAAAAGGTTATAAAGTATATTGCGAATAGTTCCACAGGACCCAATTTAAGCAGGGCACTGAGTTTATCCCAGTGCTTTCCAAGATACCATATAAGCAACGCAGCTATAACGATGCCGAGTATATTCTTAATCCATTTAGCCATTACTTTTACAACTTATTAATTCGATAAACATAGGATGTAGCAAGAAAGAAAGAACTGGACCTGAACATAAAGTAATGTCCCTCCTTTATGCCATGTCTGGTATATGGCAACAAAGCATATGTGCCAATTTTCCCCTCAATACTAAAACCAGTAAATTTCAGCAGGGTCCTGATGTCCCGAAAAGTAAACGAATGAATATGGCCCTCACTGCCCGGCAGCTTCATAATATTGACGAGGATGATTATCCAATTATATGGATTAGGAACAGACAAAAGTAAAGTCCCTTCTTTTACAAGTATCCTGTGAAGTTCTTTTAACAAAAAAGTCGGATTTTCGACGTGCTCTAACAATTCCAAGCAGAAAATGTAGTCAAACTGCTCTTGCTCAAAGGGCAGGCCGCGCATAACATCACGCACTTGAAAATTCCCCTTTTTATCTTTAACACTATTGATGACTTTTTCAGATATATCCACCCCATAGTAATTGCAATCCAACTCTCTCTCGGTCAAAATATCGCATAGATAAGCATGCTTACACCCAATATCTAAAACCCGGTCACCATTTTTAATTTTTACCAACTCCAATGCTCTTAAGTATCTCAGATAACCTTGTTTATCAAAATCAACATAACGCTCTGCTCTTTTCTCATAAAATTCCTTCTTATCCATACAATACCTCCAATACCTCGGATATATCAACCGGCACTAATCTGCTGCTCAAACAGTTTAAGTTTTTCTTCGACATTATTCTGCCAGTTGTATTTTTCAATAACCAATTTCCTTCCAGCCTGCCCCATATTTTGACACAGTTTCGGATTTTTAGCCAAACGGACAACCGCTTCAGCCAAATCTTTTACATTGCCCATCTCAACCAATATCCCTGTTTTGCCATCGACGCAAACTTCTGTTAGCCCACCAGCATTAGAAACTATAACAGGCAGCCCGCATGCTGATGCTTCCAAAACACTCACTCCAAAAGACTCACGACACACCGATGGATTCACAAGTACATCAAAGCTGCGCAGCCAACCGGGTATTTCTTTGTTTTCGACATAACCAACAAATTGGATTCGCTCCAACACACCGAGGGCCTTGGCCAAACGTTTAAGTTTTCCCCCCATTTTGTTACGTCCTATCATAATCAACTGCGCTTCTGGAACCTCTTCAATTATTTGTGGCAGAGCTTTAATCAAAACCTGCGGGCCATAGTGCCAAACATGTGTTTTCACAAAACCGATACGCAATCCACCAGCGCTCTTTTCGGATTCCTTGTGCCCTGCGGGACTGAATAATTCACAATCTACTCCAAATGGCACATGTTTTACCACCGCATCCGCCGGTGCATATTTACGGACATTACTTAGAAGAAAATTGCTTGTAGCACATACAAGATCTGCTCGTCGTAGAACATATTGAATTATCATTTCTAAAAACCAGGGCATCTCGCCTTTGCCCCTATGCCATATTACATCACTACCCCATACCGACACAACCAGTGGATGATAATTCGCAAAAGCCGCCATCACACCGTGAGTCACAACATAATGTGCGTTAACAATATCCGGCTTTAACTTTCTAAGATGATACCTGGCACTCAGCAATAAATAGCAATAAGACAGGAAAGTCCAGATGATTGATTTTGTGTTTACTGGTCCAATATGTACGGTGTGGGTTTTAACCCCGGCGACATGAAATTGCCGAATACTGAGGAGATGGACTTCATGACCCTTTTCAGCAAACGCCTTGGTCCAGCGTTGAGTATGTATTGCAAGTGCATTTGCAAGAACGCATATCTTCATAAAAGCACCCCGACGCTGTCACGAACGATTGGCAAGGCACGTTTTATAAACGTCCAGGTTCTTTCGTGCACACACCGACCAACTCAAATCCATACTCCTGACTCGCTCTCTCATTCTGCGACCGGCAACTTTCATTCGCTCATGATTACTTAACAGCCTGTTCATGGCATCTATCAGACCCTGTTCATCGTTCGGATTAACCACAAAACCTGTCTCACCGTCAATCACCAGTTCAGATGGAAATCCTACATCAGTCGTAACAACCGGCAAACCATAAGCCGCCGCCTCCAAAACAGCATTGCCCTGAGCTTCCACGGTCGTTGCAGAAACATACATATCAGCCCTGGCCAGGTAGCCAAAAACCTCATTATGCGGAACCATCCCAACAAACTCGACACTATTATCCAAACCAAAATCTTTTACCAAAGATTCCAAGAACCCTCGCTCCGGCCCGTCACCAACCAGAGTTAAATTCGTACCGGCATATTGCTTATGCACCTTGGCAAATGCCCTTATCAAAATATCATACCGCCTTTCAGGAATTAATCGTGCAACGCTTATAATATTTACATTTCCATTTTGCCTTTTATACTCGGCTCGAAATTCCGCCAATTCCTGGTCAGATGGATATTCCACACCGTTGTGAACATAGTGGCAACTGCGTTCTTCTCGGCGCAAATTGCAGCAGGGCTGATAGTATTCAGGTGAATTGGTAACTACAGCATCCGCTCGCTTCACAGCCCATTCGGTAATCCACCTAATTAGCTTACTTTTTGTACTCAAATCTGTTCCGCGAACCATAACAACGACAGGGAGACGGTGGATAAAACGAGTCGCTACGGCTACTGCGCCAAGTCCACCCCAATGAGCGTGGATGATATCTGCGCGGCGCGCGTAAATACATAACTTCCATGCAAAAGCTAACAAGAAAAAAGGTGTATTTAGCTTTGCAATCTTATCATACTTAATGTTCCAGGGTATACCATGTCTGTAGGCTAATTTTTGGAGTCGCGAAGGCCAGAAGTACTTAATTCGATGTACATCAACTTTATCTGTTCTTTCGTATAAACTTACCCCGGTATCAGCCGGCGCCAGAACAGTTACCTCGATATTCTGCTCCTTAGTTAGATATAAAGCAAGTTTGGCAACAAACACACCGGCTGAGTCACCCGGCCAACGGGGATAAGAAGTAGTTATCATACATACACGCATTGTGAAAACTTCTGAAGGCAATAAAATCTCTATAAAATGTTACTGTTCAATAAATATGAAGTCGCATTTTTCACTTCAGCTCTTTATTGCTTTCCATATCAAACCACATAGCGAAAAGCGTAAACTGAGCTGCACTCATAAATGAAAACATCGCGGCGAGCGCATTCATCGGAGGAATATGGCCGCTCGTAAACCACAAAATAAATAACCTTATAAACAGAATTGCTGTTAAAAGCCCAAAGAAAAACCCAAACATGTAAAAGAAAATCAGTGGATGAAAATCTCTTATTATATACTTTTCCTTCAGGCGATACAGAAAGTCCTTCAGAAGCAGCCACGATAACGTTATCATAACTTTCCGCACCTTTATCAGGGATACTTCACCAATATTGTAAACCGGTTTGACGGGAACATCGTTAACCCGGAAGTTAAAAATGTTCAATTTAACCAGAATGTCGTTCGGCATACCGTATCTTTCATATATATTGTCCAAATCCAAGGTTTCTAACGCCCGTAAGTTAATCGCTGTGTACCCTGACTGGGAATCCGCTACGTGCCAATAACCTGATGCGATTTTCGTCAGCAAGGACAAGTAGCTGTTGCCCAGATACCGTACCTTCGGTATGAGATTCCAGGCATTGCCGGTAAAAAGCCGATTTCCCTTGGCGTAGTCGACCTCGCCCGCTGCCACCGGGTCTAAAAGACTCGGCAAATCCTCAGGGGCCATTTGGGCATCACCGGCCATAACAGCAGTAACAGACATTTTGTTATCGCGGGCCCATTTGTAACCGCTCACGATAGCGCCGCCGACGCCTTGGTTTTCACTGTGTTGAATGAGAACAATCCGATCATTCGACTGACCAGCATAGTTGCGGACCAATTCTGCAGTTTTGTCGGTGCTCTTATCATCCACAACCACTATTTTGTCCACATAATCCGGCATAGTTTCGATAACTCTGCCAATAAGCTTTTCTTCGTTATATGCCGGAACAACCACACAAACCGTTTTACCTTTATACATTGTAAGACTCCATATGGTACCAGATTATAACCCTGAAAAATAAAAGGCCTAATCCCAAATATCCTGCCAACTCCCTCCCGGTTCTACCGGCCAAAGAAGTTGCCGACAAAGGGTACTATCGTACCCGGTCCTTAACGCATAGGAAACTTCCTGCACAGTTCCTTTACTTTGTCTCGGCTCTCTTCCTTGAAGGATTTATCTATCTTATATTCAGTATCGTTTATTATTTTTACCCGCTTTAATATCGCATCGGTCAGCCCGGATATTCTGCCCATCTCCTCTGTCCCCATTCCGTTCTTTGTAACAATAGGCGTGCCCAGTCTGATACCGCTGGTAACCGTATCGCGCCTCTTATCGTAGGGCAGCTTATTCATATCGACAATTATGCCGCACTCCTCAAGGCACTTTTGCGCCACGACACCGGTAAAACCCTCTCGCAAATTACTAACGTTTATCAGAACCATATGGTTGTCTGTTCCGCCGGTTAAAACATCATATCCCAAATCCAGCAAGCTATTCGCAAGTCTTTTCGCGTTTTCTATGATTTTGAATTGCCTGGCTCTGTATCCATCGGAAAGCATTTCCTTGAAGAAAACCGCTTTAGCCGCTACATTATTCAAATAAGGCGTCCCCTGCACCCCCGGAAATGTCGCTTTTTTAAGACGTTCCCACAACGCTGTATCCTTTCCTTCCATCTTTATCTTCCGGTCATAGTCTTTGCCCATCACTATCAGACCGCCTCTGGGCCCTCCCGGCTTATACGTACTTGTCGTTGTAAAATGCGCATAATTTACAGGCGAAGGATGAGCGCCGGCCATCACCAATCCTGATATATGTGAGATGTCCGCTAAAAGATATGCCCCTATGCTCTCCGCAATCTCTCTAAACTTCTTAAAGTCTATCGTTCTGGAATAGGCGCTGGCACCACATATAATCAGTTTGGGTTTGAATTTGACGGCTTTGTCCCTGAGAGCATCGTAATCCAGAAGAAAAGTTTCCCTATCAACATAATAATTTTCTACTTCAAAGAATTTACCCGAGAAAGAATCCCCTGCCCCGTGCGAATAATGTCCACCCTGGTCCAGGCCCATACTCAGCACCTTATCGCCGCTGTTCAGTATCGCCGTAAGGACAATCTGGTTGGCTTGTGTGCCGGAATGCGGCTGCACATTTGCATACTTGGCGCCGAAGGCCTCTTTAGCCCTGGCCACGGCAAGCGCCTCAACATCGTCAATAACTTCGCAGCCTCCGTGAAATCTGGCCCCGACAAAGCCCTCGGCTGTCTTGTTCTGAACGACCGAGCCGAGGGCCGCTAATACCGCCGCCGAGCATCGGTTCTCCGCCGCTAAAAGCTGAATAGTATTTTGCAGCCGTTCGTACTCTCTTCTTATCAACTCATAAACTTCGCTGTCTGCTTTTTTCAGGGCACTGAATACACCTTCATGATACCCCTCACAAGAGAGCTTTTCCAATAACGTTTCCAACACCTTCAAATCCTTTCGTCAGCCAAAAAAAATCTCATCCCTATCTCTACCCGCAACCCGCAACCCGTTTTATTTCCACTCCGTCTCTACGTATTGAATAAATTTGTTTATTTTCCTACCCAACTCATTGTAGCCATCAAGAAGCGATTTTATTTCCTTTTCATTAAGTTCATGTGTATCTCTTATGAAATTCAAGTGAAGAATTGTTTCGTCACACGATGCATGAGCATAAATCAGAAATTTAATAAAGTCTGGTTTATATTTTTTCCGTCCGTATCCTTCAACAATACAGGAAGTAATACCCTTTGATGACTTTCTTATCTGACTACCTTCTTCGTACATTTCATATTTTGGAAGTTTTAATGACATTTTATGAATTCTGATTGCCAGGTCATATGACAACTTGTAAATTTCCAAATCTTTGTAACTTTTCATTATCTCCGACTCTCAACTCGCAACCCGCAACTCGCAACCCGCAACCCGCAACTCG
>Ga0209991_10001490_pt1 | contig 10646 bp, 7 predicted proteins | sample ChitaG_FD_183167 | JGI IMG/M metagenome (GOLD analysis project Ga0209991, IMG submission 183167) | Deep subsurface microbial communities from South Pacific Ocean to uncover new lineages of life (NeLLi) - Chile_00310 metaG (SPAdes)... | ecosystem: Environmental > Aquatic > Marine > Oceanic >... | reverse complement strand
TGTATCCATTGCGTGAAGTCTCTATTAGGTAACCCTCCTTTTCTAAGCTGCGAATATGCCTCCAGACAGAGACCCTGGAGGTGCCAAGCCGATTGGCAAGTGTCTCGCCGGACAGATAACCACTCCTCTCTCGAAGAGCTTCCAATACTCGCCTCTTCATCTCCGTAGTCATCGGTTTGTGAATGTTAACGGCCATACTGGTCGTTGTCAATCGCTCTGTATTTGACTATGTCGATTGCTTCGCGCATAATTCTGGGTGATACAATCGTGGCGCGTAGGCTTGCCGGATGCTGGTGTCAAAGGTCTGTAAAGCAGCATCTCGAATCTCGCTGCCGGTATCGACGAAGATAGGAAGAATGGTTATCGGCTAGAGATCGATGGATATCAACTGGCTAGGACATTCCTGCTTTCTCATTAAGGGGAAAGGAAAGGCTATCATCACAGACCCCTGTCATCCTGACACAGGCTACCGCCTAGCCGGGCCCAAAGCGGACATAGTAACGGTGAGCCATTTCCATCCCGGCCATAGCTACATCGAAGGCGTCGCCAATGGTCCCAAACCAATCGTAAGCCCCGGCGAATATGAGATAGGGGGCACTTTCATCACAGGAGTGGCCGTTTTCCATGATAATGAGAAGGGAGCTTTGAGGGGAAAGAACACCATTCATGTTATCGAGATGGATGATATAACTTTATGTCATCTAGGTGACCTTGGGCATCCTCTGGGTCCACAATTGGTGGAAGAATTGGGAGATATTGACATACTATTCTTGCCCGTCGGAGAGGTGTCTACTATATCCGTTGAGACTGCTGTGGAAGTAGTGAGGCAACTGGCGCCTCCTATTGTAATCCCGATGCACTACAAGACAGAGGCATTCGCAGGCGAGCTCAGTCCCGTGGACAGATTCCTGGATAAAATGAGGATTCGAGAACCGGAAGCAAAGCCAAGTCTCTCGGTTACCTCCTCGACTCTCCCCGGCAGCACGCAGGTAGTAGTTCTTACCCCAGCCTGAGAATCTGCAAGAACTCGTGCAGGGCATTGTTCGCCATCAGGGCAGGCATTTGTCCAGAAGCTCTCTTTCCTTTGCTCTCATCCCGGCTTCTTCCTCCGGTTCTTCATGGTCGTAGCCCAAGAGGTGAAGTACTCCATGGATAACCAGCAGTGCCAGTTCTCTTTCGGTTGACTGACCTTGTTCTTTGGCTTGCTCCACTGCTGTGGGGTAAGAGATGATTACCTCTCCCAGACGAGTGATGCCATCTGGAGGGAGTGCGAAGAAATCATTACTGCCCTCGTGCGAAAGCATATGGAAGGCAAGTACATCCGTGGACATATCGAGCCCCCGGTAGTCCCGGTTAAGCTGTCGCACGGTCTCAGAATCGGTGAAAACCAGGCTCACCTCGTAAGGAGGCGCCACCCCTTCAGCCTCGAGGATTTGCTGAGCTATCTTCCTCACCCAGTCCTCGTCCACCAATCCACCGAATTCTTCGTCAATAGAGATCGCAGTTCCGGCTAACAACGCTTGTCTCAACTCCTTGAACACGGCCCTATCCCGGGCGCATCATGATTATAGAGGCTTCCCCGTTTTTGTGGAAGCCCTTATGGTGGGGAGGGATTAACTGTCACGCTGAGGGGCAGCAATCGGTTGTGATTCTGCGCTTCGCTCTGAATGACAAGAAGTGACAGGCGAAGTTGCCAATGAGGCCAATCAGTATGACTTTATATGTTGCTGAAGAGCTAGTAGAATTAGCATAGATGGCTGTAACACCTCTCAGGAAACAGTATCTCAGGGTCAAGCAACGGTACCCCGACGCCATCGTATTCTTCCGGCTGGGCGACTTCTACGAGACCTTTGACGAGGATGCCAGGGTCGCCTCGCGGGACCTGGACGTTGTCCTCACTTCCCGGGAGCTGGGTAAGGGGCAGAGGGTGCCCATGGCGGGGATACCTCATCACGCCCTGGATAATTATCTGGCTAAGCTCATTAACCGCGGTCACAAAGTCGCTATTTGCGAGCAACTCAGTCCACCGGGCAAGGGATTGGTGGAAAGGGATGTCGTTCGTGTCGTAACGCCGGGGACGGTGGTCGAGCCCGATCTGCTTGAGAGTAAGCGCAATAACTATCTGGCCAGCCTGGTCATCGAAGGCGAGAACGCGGGCATTGCCTATGTTGATATCAGTACGAGCGAGTTTGTCACCACTCAGCTTTCTGGTGAAAGGGTAATGCCTGAACTGGAGCGCCTTCAGCCCAGCGAGATTCTTGTTCCCGAAGTTGGCGATGAATACACTCGATTGCCGTTCACCACGAGCCGACTGGATGACTACTGGTTTGATCTTGAGATTGCCCGGGAAGCTCTGCTGGAGCATTTTGCTGTGGCCAGCCTGGAAGGTTATGGTTGCGCCCGTCTGCCTTTAGCTATAATGGCCGCTGGCGCCCTAATTCATTATGTCAGGGAAACACAGAAGGGAACTCTGCCCCGGCTGAGCAAACTTGCTACCTACTCTACAGATTCCTTTATGACTCTCGATGGTCAAACTATTCGCAATCTGGAGCTTTTTCAAGGTGGCAGGTGGGGAGAAAGCGGTAACTCCCTTCTCTCCATCATTGACCTGAGCAAGACAGCCATGGGTGGCAGGCTGCTCAAGAATTGGCTGGGGCATCCTCTTCTGGATCTCGGCATCTTGAATCGACGGCAGGAGGCACTGGCCTGGTTTCATCGAGATAGTCTGGCTCGCCGAAAGGTCGTTGCTCTTTTATCAGATATCGCCGACCTGGAGAGGCTGGTTAATCGAGTGGGCAGCGGAAGAGTTGTGCCACGGGAGTTGGTAACGCTTCGCTCCAGCCTGCAAAAGGTGCCGGATGTGAAGGCGACGATGAGAGATGGCGATGTCATGAACTGGCTGAGCGACGAGCTTAAGCCCTGCCCCGATATCGTGGACCTGATCGCCGGGGCTATCGCCGATGAACCAGGGGATTTGGAGCAAGGTGGTGTGATAAGGGAAGGTTTCTCCCCCGAGTTGGACGGAATTCGGCATGATTCGCGGCAGGCCAGAGAATATCTGGCTGGCCTGGAGCAGAGGGAAAGGGGGCGTACAGGGATTAGGTCACTGAAAGTTGGCTACAACCGGGTATTTGGCTATTACATCGAGATATCTCGGGCTAATCTCAGCGTAGTCCCTTCAGATTATATTCGTAAGCAGACCCTGGCGGAGGCGGAGAGATTTTTCACTCCCGAACTCAAAGAATACGAGTCGTTGATTCTCAATGCTCAGGAGAAGATGGCCGACCTGGAGGCTGCCATTTTCCGGCAACTCTGTCAGCAGATAAGCGCTAGAGGTGAGCCAATTCTGGCCACCGCCAGAGCCATAGCTCAGATTGACGCCCTTTCCAGTCTTGCCGAGGTGGCAGTGCGTCATAGTTATGTCAGGCCAACGCTGACCGACGAGGATGTCATAGACATTAAGGGCGGGCGCCACCCTGTCGTGGAACAAAGCATAGGTCGGGACAATTTTGTTCTTAACGATGCCTGTTTATGTAATAAGGACAATCAACTTATCATACTGACAGGCCCCAATATGTCGGGGAAGTCTACCTACCTCAGGCAGGTAGCCTTAATCATCCTTCTGGCCCAGATAGGTAGCTTTGTCCCTGCCGATTCAGCGGATATCGGAATCGTTGACCGCATCTTCACCCGCATTGGCGCACAGGAGGACTTAGCCGCCGGTCAGTCCACGTTTATGGTGGAGATGACTGAGGCGGCAAATATCCTGAACAATGCTACCTCGCGCTCCTTCATTATCCTGGATGAAATCGGGCGGGGCACCTCGACCTATGATGGACTTTCCATCGCCTGGGCAGTAGCCGAGTTCATCCATAACCGCCCTGAGCTTGGAGCGAAGACCCTTTTTGCGACTCATTATCATGAATTGGTGGACCTGGCTGATGTTTTGCCCAGAGTGAAAAACCTCAACGTAGCGGTGGCGGAGGAAGGAGATAAGGTCATCTTTCTACATAAGATTGTCCCTGGCAGCACCGACAGAAGCTACGGCATCCACGTTGCTCAGCTGGCTGGCCTGCCAAAATCGGTAATCGTCCGAGCTCAGGAAGTCCTTGCTGAACTGGAAGGCCATGTTTCTAAGAAGGGCAAGGTCCCTCAGCGTAAAGCGTCGCTCCAGATTCCTCTTTTCGCGGAAGGCTCCCCCTTGGCCGATGAGATCGGCCGGCTCGACATCGATTCCTTGTCTCCTCTGGAGGCAATCACCAAGCTCTACGAGCTCAAGCGAATGGCTCGGGAGAATAAGGACTCAACGGCCTGATGGAATGGTCATGAAACTGAGCCAGGAAATCAATGCATTCGCTGGCTATTCCCTGGGCATCCAGATGGTAGAGAGAGCGAAGAAAATCCTGCTTTCCATGTGTTACGAATTCGTCAGGAATGCCTAATCGCCTCACTTTGACATCTGACACTTTGGCCTTTTCCAGCAGCTCCAGCACCGCAGCACCAAAGCCGCCGCTAAGAACATTCTCCTCTACTATGACCATCTTCTTCGTGCGGGTGGCTGCGTCCAGAATTAGCTCTGTATCTAGAGGCTTGGCGAATCGGGCATTAACTACCATGGCATCAATGCCCCGGGGAGCCAGGTGCTTCGCTGCTTCAATAGAAGGCATGACGGTGGAGCCGATGCCTATTATGGCCATGTCCGCACCCTGCTTTACTATCTCAGCTTTGCCTATAGGGATTTGATGAAGCTCGGTGGCTAAGGGAACGTTTGCTCCCTGCCCACGAGGATAACGAATTGCCATTGGATGCTCTGTAGTCAGGGAGGTGTAGAGCAGGTTTCGCAGTTCATTCTCGTCCTTAGGCGCGCAAACGATTATGTTAGGCATTAGGCTAAGATAGGATAAATCAAACAGCCCTTGATGTGTTTTGCCGTCGTCTCCGACGATGCCGCTACGATCCATGGCGAAGATGACAGGCAAATCAGGGAGACAAACATCGTGCAATATCTGGTCAAAGGCACGCTGCAGGAAGGTAGAGTATATAGCTACGATAGGTATGAAGCCCTGAGTAGCCAGACCGGCAGCTAGTGTAACTGCATGCTGTTCGGAGATCCCTACATCGTAGATGCGGTGCGGGAACTCTTTGGCCAGGGGGGATAGGCTGTTGCCTTCGATCATGGCAGCAGTTATCACTACCAGCTTGGGATTGTCCCTGAGCAATGCACGGACTGTCTGAGCGAATACCTGACTATATGGGGGTGCTGTAACCGATCTCTCACTCTTAGGCGAAACACCGTGGAAGCGAGTGGGATTATCTTCTGCCGGCTTGTAGCCCTTGCCCTTGATAGTCAGGACGTGAACAATGACAGGCTTGTGGTAGTTCTTCGCCCGAACTAGAGCTTTTTCCAGTTCAGCAACGTCATGACCATCTATCGGACCCAGATAAGTGAAGCCAAGCTGTTCCCACATCATGGTGGGCATGAATACTGCCTTGACTCCTTCCTTAAGCCGGTGCAGTGCCCACCGCAGCCTCTTTCCTCCGGGCAAGAGAGAGAGCAACCGACGCGTCTGTTCCTTAGCTTGTATATAAGGATTGGTCGTTCGTACTACATTCAGCCGCCTGGCTAGCGCTCCTACTGTGGGTGAAATGGACATGCCGTTGTCATTGAGCACCACAATGAGCCTTGTGTTCAAGTGCCCGGCATGATTCAGCCCTTCGTATGCCATACCACAGGTAAGGCATCCATCGCCGATGACAGCTACCACATGATGATTACCGCGCACAAGGTCACGGCTCAAAGCCATGCCTAGAGCTGCTGAAATGGAGGTGCCGCCATGTCCCGTCGTGAAAGCGTCATGCGGACTCTCATTTCTGTCAGGAAATCCTGAGAGTCCTTGATATCGACGCAGAGAGGAAAACTGCTCTCTTCTTCCTGTCAATAATTTATGAACGTAGCTTTGGTGTCCTACATCCCAGATCATCTTGTCTCTGGGGCTGTCAAATACGCGGTGTAAGGCGATAGTAAGCTCGACGGCTCCCAGACTGGATGCCAGGTGTCCTCCGTTTTCAGTAACCGTGCTTACCAATAACTCCCTGAGCTCGGAACAAAGCTCACCTAGTTCACGGCGGTCCAGCCACCTGACGTCATCGGGGCAGTTTATTCTCTCCAGTATCTTAGACACCCTAATCTCCCACTCTAGATCATAACAGATTCAACTCTTTGCCTGTTGGCGCCACTTAAGATCCTTATCCTAGGTTCGAAACAGGCGGTCAACGATACCTTTGAATCCGCCTGCCCCTCTCGTCATATCGGCATACTTCAGTTCGCCGGACATCAAGCCACAGCCAACTCTCCACGTCTCGTCACTCCGGTTGAGCATTCCAAACGCCAGATGAGGGAAGCGGATGAAGAATTTCGAGAGCACACGTGCTATTCTCAACTCGGATATTATCCTCTCCTCTACGGCTTCCTGGTAATCCTCCAGTTTCGCGTTGGCATGCGCTAGACAATTTTCAATCACCGGTACGGCAAGCTGGGCACTCAGGATGGCGTTGTGAATGCCCTCCCCCGTTAATGGATCAGCAAGCCCGGCCGCATCCCCAAGAAGCAAAACCTTATCGTGCCAGACAAGCCTCCCCTTTGTACACGTCGGTATGAAGTGGCTACTGGACCTGGAGATAGTATAATCACTGGTGCCGAGTGAGTTCAGGAACTCCTGATGGAGCCCGTTTAAGTGCTTTGCCTTGGAGGCAGGACATGCGACTCCAATGGAGAGATGGTCGCGCTTGGGGAATACCCAGGCATAACCCCCGGGAATGCACCCCAGCTCCATCTGGGCCCGTGATTTCCATCTTGCCAATTCCTCCTCGGGCACGACAATTTCCGAGCCTATTGCCGCACCATATTCCATGCTCCTTCCCATGCCCAGCTCTCTTGTCACTACGCTATAAGCGCCATCCGCCCCTACCACAAGTCGGGAGCGAAGGATGCTGTCAGCGGTAGAGACCTCGACCCAATCACCGCTCATTTGTATTCGTCTTACCTTTTGACCATCAACAAGCACAGCTCCACGTTGTCGTGCCTTCTTCACCAAGAAATGGTCAAATACGTCACGCATCACGGTGTAAATCAATGGTTGATCATGTTGTCGCAGATAAGGGTTGCGCAGATCAAAAGTGATGCTAATCTCATAGACTACGTCTTCTACCACCTCCGATATATCAAAACCGAGGAGTTTTACAGCCTTGCTGGTAAGCCCGCCAGCACAGCACTTGTGGCGCGGCAACTTCTCCCTTTCCAGAAGCAATACTCCTATCCCTCTTTTGGCGAGTTCGTAAGCAAGCGTTGCCCCGGCAGGCCCAGCACCGACAACTATTACATCGTCGCTTCGTCTGACCAACAGAAACCCCTGAAAGCGAAGTGATGGAAACCTATCCTTGCTATATTATAACCCAGTAGGTCGCTTAACAACTCCCCCTCTAGTCCCTTTCTCTCGTGAAGAGGCTGTTCAAGATGGCACTTCTATACTGTCATTGCACGTGCCGACAAACCGGGACGAAGCAATCTCGATGGGGCTGGGATTGCCACGCGCGACAATTCTTGGCTTCCAGGACCGAGTGAGGGAGAGGTCAGGATGACAAACAGATGTGACTAAGCGATCTGCTATATAATAGGGTACTGCTTGCAGAAATCCAAAGACGTGGCAGGGAATTGTCCAACCAATTTTACGATGTCATCATAGTGGGAGCGGGACCGGCCGGAAGCTACGCGGCCTATAAGCTGGCTTCATTGGGTCACAGTGTCGCTGTCTTCGAAGAAAAGAGCGCACCGGGACTCAATGTCTGTTGCACGGGGATCATCAGCGTCGAATGCCTCCGTTCTCTGGGCGTCAGCACAGACGTGATATTGACCAGGGCGAAGTCGGCCAGGTTTTTCTCCCCCTCCGGGAGATGCTTAAGGCTGCAGACCGAGGATGTTCAGGCTTATGTAGTTAATCGGTCTTTGCTTGATGAGGCGATGGCCTCCAAAGCCCGGTCTCAGGGGGCGCAGTATTTCTTCTCTTCTCCGGTCACTGACATCATCCCGGGGAAGGACAGGATGCAAGCTCAAACCTTACGCTGCGGCACCAGAGAGGTGTTCAATGCCAGAGCCGTGATCCTGGCTAACGGATGTAGGCCCAGGCTGGCCCAGAGACTTGGTCTAGGCAGAATCAGGAGCTTCTTCGTTGGCGCTCAGACCGAAGTGGAAGTGAAGGGTATTGACGAAGTCGAAGTACACTTCGGTCGGCGAATAGCACCGGGTTCGTTTGCCTGGCTTGTGCCCACTTCGGCAGACAGAGCATACGTCGGTCTCTTAGCAACCTCCTATGCCAAGTTGCATCTGCGACGATTCATCAACAATCTCTCCCGCCGGGGTAGAACCACGGATCAGGACGTGGAAATCAGGCAAAAGGCTATCCCGTTAGGAACTCTGGCTCGCAGTTATGGAGATAGAGTGCTGGCTATCGGGGACTCTGCGGGACAGGTAAAGCCAAGTACCGGCGGAGGCATATACTTCGGGCATCTTGGTGCAAGGATAGCTGCCGGGGTGCTCGATGAGGCTCTTAACAGTGGCAATCTGACCGCTGACCAGCTTGCACGTTATCAGAAGCAGTGGAAGGCGAAAATGGGTAAGGAACTCTCCCGTGGCTACTTGGCCAGCTGGGCTTATGCCAGACTAAGCGACCGCCAAATCGAGAGAATATTTACCATCCTGGATTCTAGTGGCGCGGCTGAGGCCTTGCTAAGGTCAGGTGATTTTTCCTTCGATTGGCACAGCAGGTTGATGCTAGCTGGTTTGAGACGTAGCTCTGTATATCCGTGGCTGAAAATGCGGCATCTCCTATTTCGTGAGGGCGGTTCATGATACAGGCGAACTACCCCCCTCAGCACGTAGCTGTTATTATGGACGGTAATGGCAGATGGGCAAACGAACGTGGCTTGCCAAGGCTTGCTGGACACAAGGCTGGTGGTGAGAATATTCGCCCGGTGGTAAAGGCTTTTGCCGACCACGGAGTGAGATACCTGACCCTTTATGCGTTCTCCACCGAGAACTGGAGCCGTGCCCGGGTAGAGGTCGCTGGCTTGCTCGGTCTGCTCGGGAGGAAGCTTGACCAGGAAACTCAAGCTTTTCATCAAGAGAATGTCCGCCTGGTACACCTGGGCAGGCTCGATAGGCTATCTCAGAGAGTGAGGAAGAAGGTGAAGGCAGCAGTCGACCTGACAAGAAACAATACCGGACTGACGCTTTGCCTGGCCTTTGACTACGGTGGACGCGATGAAATCGTCCAGGCAGCGAGGCGTATCGCCAGTGCTGGTATCCCCGGTGACAACATGGATGAATCCGCATTTGCTCGGTACCTATATAGCGTCGACATCCCGGACCCGGACCTGCTTATACGCACTGGCGGTGAGAGCCGCCTGAGCAACTTCCTCCTCTGGCAGGCTGCCTACAGTGAGCTTTACTTCACTCCGGTGTTATGGCCTGATTTCGGTCGCAAAGACGTTCAGGAAGCGCTTTCTGAATACAGACAGCGCCAGCGGCGCTTTGGCAGAATATGAGGCGTTCAACGCCCACCCAATGACGTCATTGAAAGAGGGATTCTTGCCCGCCTGAGCGTTCAGTTTCGGTTCTCCCGTGCGAAAGCGACAAGTCATCTTTGGTGCTGCTGAGGGGATTCGAATCCTTAACCTTCCCGATGTGGTTGGAATGGTCCCCCTGAGCATCCGCTTAATCTGCGGCTTCTTCCATGATTCACTCAGAAGGACATATCTATGAAACGGAACGCTGGAAGTGGAGCTGAGGGGATTCGAACCCCTGACCTCCTCCGTGCAAGGGAGGCGCTCTCCCAATTGAGCTACAGCCCCAGTGTCAATTATTGTATCAAATACTGCATGAAAGGCGAACCTCTGCGCTGTGACAGCGTTTAGCAGCTCGAATCGTCAGCGCGGATCCTGCCCTTCGTGCTCCAGCCTTCTGCTATTCCTCGAACTTCTTAAAGACGAGGGCAGCGTTGGCTCCACCAAAGCCAAAGGAGTTGGAAAGTGCCGTATTCACCGGCGCCTGCCTGGCTAGGTTAGGCACATAGTCTAAGTCACACTCAGGGTCGGGAGTGTCGTAGTTGATGGTAGGTGGTATGATGCTGTCCCTGATAGTAAGAACAGTGAAAACAGCTTCTACCGCACCGGCTGCCCCCAGCAGGTGACCGATCATAGATTTGCTGGAGCTGATGGGCACCTTTCTGCTGTGTTCCTCCAGGGCTGCTTTTATGGCTCTAGTCTCACATGCATCATTCAGACCAGTCGATGTTCCGTGGGCGTTAATATAATCGATATCGCTGGGCGCGACAGCAGCGTCACTCATTGCCAGCCTTAGACAGCGCGCCTGATTCTCGGGGTCAGGCTCCGTTATGTGAATGCCATCGATGTTCGAGCCGTAGCCGATAAGCTCAGCGTAAATCCTGGCCCCTCTTCGCGTGGCAGACCGCATTTCCTCCAGAATGATAACTCCGGCACCCTCTCCCGTTACAAAGCCATCGCGGTCCTTGTCGAAGGGGCGACTGGCTCTCTCGGGCTGATCGTTTCTTCGCGATAGTGCTCTCATCCTG
>Ga0209991_10001489_pt1 | contig 10647 bp, 8 predicted proteins | sample ChitaG_FD_183167 | JGI IMG/M metagenome (GOLD analysis project Ga0209991, IMG submission 183167) | Deep subsurface microbial communities from South Pacific Ocean to uncover new lineages of life (NeLLi) - Chile_00310 metaG (SPAdes)... | ecosystem: Environmental > Aquatic > Marine > Oceanic >... | reverse complement strand
AATTAATACCATTATAGATACTTTTTTAGATATTTTCATTTTTCTCTCCTTTTAAAAATTTAATAGATCCTTAGAAAAAACTAATTTTACAATCTTAATTTACCACCCCCTTTAACTTTACTTATATATCGCTAGTTAAAAGTATGTGGAAACACCACAGGCATGCTCAGGGAATTTTTCCACTTTTCGAGCTATACTCGACACCCTTTAGGCGAGTTTACGTTCATCTACAGAAAAACCCATGTTATTATACCATTAATTTAACTCCATAAAAACAACTAAATTTACGGATAGAGATAAGACTTAAAAATTATACTGAGTATAAATATTTTCCAAGTTTTGTCTTCGTATTTTATTAAATCATAGATTAAAAAAATTAAAGCATATAATGATAACTGCTAACTTTTCAGAAATCATATATATTATTCATACAACACTTACTTTTAAAATCCTTCCTTTTTTTAAAATTATTTCAAAAAAATAAAATAATTCCAATCAGTGTAGACACCCGCCTGTATGATGCCAGTGATATTCTGCCTTTCGGTCAATAAAATTAACGAATTTTTTCGTAAAGCATCCTAATTTACACCCTCTAACCTAAAAAATTTATTTTTTTAGAAATCTCCTTACTCCCTCATCTTTTTCCTTGGTATTAAAACAAAGAGCAAGTAATTTCTTTTCGTAAGCAAAGCCAGAATTAGTATCAACCTGGTAAGATATTCTCACTGCATCTTTAACAAATTTTAAAGCCATCATACTATGTTCTCCGATGCGTCTAGCTATTTTGTAAGTTTCTTCTTCAAGTTTGCTATCAGGATATACTTTATTGACCAAACCTATTTCCTTTGCCTTTTTAGCTTCAATAAAATCCCCACTGAGAAGAAACTCCATAGCAATCCCTTGCGGAATTATTTTTGGCAATAATTGAGTTCCTCCTCCACCAGGTATCCATCCCATTTTTATTTCAGGGAATCCAAATTTAGCATTTTCAGAAGCAATTCTAAAATCACAAGCTAAAGCTAACTCGCAACCACCACCTACAGCATAACCTCTAATCATTGCAATTACAGGCTTACTAATACCATAAATAATGTGTGATACTTCTGTTTTTTCCTGCCGTTTCAATCCATCCTCATTTGAAATTTCTTTAATATCAGCACCTGCGGAAAAAGCCTTTTCGCCTGCTCCAGTCAAAATTATGACTTTAACATCATCTGATTTATCAACTATTTTTGCTGCTTCAACAATACCTTCTATAACATCATTATTTATTGCATTTCTCTTTTCCGGACGATTGATTGTAATTGTAGCAATTGAATCTTGATAATCAATTTTTACTGTTTCATTCATAAAAAATCTCCTTCATATCAAATAACAATGATTAAAAAATTTTCTTTATATTATTAATATTTTACAAGAGAAACAATATGGTTTAGTATTTTTTGAATTAAACCTTAAAAAATATTTAAAATTAGTACTATTAACTAATTTCTAAATTCATTAAATTTGCATTAAATATTTTTGAATCCATTTTATGAATATTATCAGCTATTTCGACCTCAAAATCCATTAGACTCAATACATCTTTTTCTATATCAACACCTGGGGCAATTTCAATGAGTTTTAGACCTGTTGAATTCAATTTAAAAACAGCTCTTTCAGTAACATATAAAACTTCCTGATTATTAATCTGTCTTGCATACTCTCCGCTAAAGGTAATTTGTTCAACATCTTTAACAAATTTTTTAATTTTACCTTCTTGAATTATATTTAATTTTCCATCTTCAATCTTTGTCTTCAATCCTCCTGTAGTAAATGTACAGCAAAACACAACTTTTTTGGTATTTTGTGATATATTAATAAATCCTCCACACCCAGCAATATGTGAACCAAATTTACTAACGTTTACATTACCATGTCTATCTATCTCTGCAGCTCCTAAAAATGCCACATCAACTCCACCACCATCAAAAAAATCAAATTGATATGGAGCATCAATAATGGCAATGGGGTTTAAAGAAGCGCCGAATTCCACTCCTGGAGCAGGAACACCGCCAATTAAACCCTGTTCAACTACAAAGGTGAATTGATTTTCTATCCCTTCTTCTGCAGCGACTAGAGCTACTCCGTCTGCTATTCCTACTCCGAGGTTAATCACACAATTCTTTTTTAACTCCTTTGCAGCTCTTCTGGCAACTACCTTTCTATGGTCTAAGGGCATAAGTTTCAGGCTTTCTACTGGAACTTTTATTTCCCCGCTATAGCCTGGATTATAATGGGTAATACAAGTTTGTTTTTGTTTTTTATCAACAACAATATAATCAACTAAAATACCAGGAATTTTCACATTTTGAGGATTTAATGCACCTCTTTGGGCAATTCTTTCAACTTGAGCTATTACTATTCCTCCACTGTTATGGGATGCCTGGGCAATGGATAGATTTTCTAAAAAAGTACCTTCCTTTTCTAAAGTAATATTACCATCTAAGTCAGCGGTAGTTCCTCTTATGAGTGCAACACCAATTTTTATTGCCGAATAAAATAGGAATTCCTCACCATTTAATTCAATTAAGTTGACAATATCCTTTGTTGTAACTGAATTTAATTTACCCCCCTCAATTCTTGGGTCAATAAAGGTTCTCAACCCAACCTTGGTAATTAAACCCGGCCTATTTGCAGCAATTTCTCTAAATAGCTGGGATAATACACCCTGAGGCAGATTATATGCTTCAATATCATTATTTAGGGCTAATTCGACCATCTTTGGAGCCATACCCCAATGACCGCCAATATCCCTTTTAACTAATCCCTTTAAGGCTAAATGGCATAAACCTCCATCTTTATTATCACCTATACCTGTGGAATGTAGTAAAGTTAAGTTTTTGGGTTCAGTCGTTTTCTTATATCTTTCACCTAAACTTTTTAGTAATAAAGTAGGCTCAAGAAACCCACCCCCGGAACTTCCAATGGCAACAGTACTATTGTCTTTTATTTTTAAAATAGCTTCTTCTGCAGACACAATCTTACTACTCAATATTCTCCCTCCAAAAAATTAATTTATCACCATTATTCTACGATATAACCAAAAGCATTAAATCCGCCATCAACTCTTATTATTTCTCCATTTATATAACTTGCTTCCTCGCTTGCTAGAAAAATGGCTACATTCCCTATATCTTTAACTGTAGCAAACCTTTGTAGTGGGATTCTTTTTTTAAATATTTCTTCTTTGATTATTCCTCTCTCTATAAGATTTTTTATTTGATCAGTGTAAGTATAACCTGGAGCAATACAATTCACTCTAATACCCTTACTTGCCCACTCAATAGCTAATACTTTACTTAATCCCTCAACGCCCCATTTACTAGCACAGTATGCTGCTCGCTCCGGAGCAGCTGCTGAACCCCAAATAGAAGAAATATTTATTATACAACCTTCCCCTTGAGTAAACATTTTCTTTGCTGCAATTTGACAGGAAAAAAAAGTACCCTTTAAATTAATATCTAGTGTCCTATCCCAGTCATCTTCTGTAAGCTCTATAGTAGATTTTGTCATAGATATTCCGGCATTATTAACAACAATGTCTAGACGATCATATTGATTTAAAATTTTCTCATACATTGCCAGAATATTATCCTTATTAGTAATATCAACTGCGATAGCAAAAGCTTCTCCTCCACTTTGTTTAATTTCATTTACAGTTTTTTCTGCAGATTCTAATGTAGTTGCACTAACAATAACCTTAGCTCCTTCCGTAGCATATTGTAAAGCAATAGATTTTCCTATTCCCCGACTGGACCCGGTGATAAGTGCAATCTTATCCTTTAATCTCATATTTATCTCCCCAATTAAATGAAACTTATCTCACTCTCATAAGCTGAACAGTTTCTCCATCCAGTACTAATTCACCCTTTTGATTGGTACAAGTAGTCCTGATTTTAACAATTTTTTTCTTAGGAATAATTTCTGTAACTTCAGCCTTGGCTGTAATTGTATCACCAAACCTAACTGGTTTCAAAAATTTAAAAGAATTACCGAGTGATAATCCTCCTGGAGCGACAATTTGTGAAGTACAGCTTGATGTTAATGATGCTGTTAAGAAACCATGAACAATTCTTTCACCAAACATAGTAGTTTTAGCAAATTCTTCATTGATATGATGTGGGGCATAATCACAAGTTATACCGGCAAACAAATAAACATCTGTTTCAGTAATAGTTTTAGTAAATTCAATAAAATCTCCTAGTTTTATATCATTAATAGTCTTTTCTTTTATATCCATTTTTAAAACTTTCCTTTCATTTTTTAAAATTAAGTTTTATTTAAAATATAATAATTAAACCTTTAATTCTTTTAAATAGGCTAATGAATTTTCACCCCTAATAATTCTTTTGTATAATATACTTTATAAAAGCCATTATTTTTGCCTTCTCTTACACCAATTTTTACTGAAGTAACTGACTATTAACCCTGCTTTTAAAGTAGTAAATTCATATCTGAAAAAATTTACTATTTATAATATAATTCCTTTTTTAAAAATACCTATATCTCGATAATTATTTACTTCATTTTTTGTTCTTTCTTCTCCTGAAGCTACCTTTAGTATATATATCATTAAATCTTCAGCAAGTTTATTCATATCAACTCCATCGATCAACTTCCCAGCATTAAAATCAATCCAATTATTTTTCTTTTTATAAAGTTCACTATTTGTAGAAATCTTTATTGTAGGAATCGGACCACCTAAAGGATTTCCCCTTCCAGTTGTAAATAAAATTATATGAGATCCAACCGCTGTTAATGCAGTAATAGAAACAAGATCATTTCCTGGCCCTTCAAGCAAATGTAAGCCATTTCCATTTGATTGATTACCATAAAAAATCACATCTCTTATTATACTTGTTCCAACCTTTTTTATGCATCCTAAAGATTTTTCCTCTAAAGTAGTAATGCCACCTTCTATATTTCCTGGAGATGGATTTTCATAAATAGTTTGCCCGCTTGAAAGAAAATAATCTTTAAATCCATTAATTAAATCTACTATTTTCTGGAAATTTTTTTTATCTTGAGCTCTATTCATTAAAATTTTCTCAGCTCCAAACATTTCCGGAACTTCACTTAAAATAGCCGTCCCACCATATGATACTATTTTATCTGATATTTTTCCTACTAAAGGATTTGCAGTAATACCAGAAAAACTATCTGAACCTCCACACTTAAGTCCTATCTTTAATTTAGATACCGGTATATCTTTTACTTTAAATTTTTTAGCATATTTTATCAGCATATCCATTTTATTTAAACCCTCTTTAATTTCATCCTTTACATCCTGAAGATTGATAAATTTAACCCTACTATTATTATAATCTCCGATTACTTTTTTAAATTCACTGATTAAATTATTTTCACATCCAAGACCTACTACTAATACCCCGGCTGCATTTGGATGTTTAACCAAACCCGCTAAAACTTTTTGGGTATTTACTAAATCTTCGCCTAATTGGGAACAGCCAAAGGGATGGGGAAAATTAAAAATGCCATCTATCTCACCATTCTTGATTTCGCTTTTATATTTTTGTTTAGCAGATATTACTATTTTTTCAGCTGATTTATTAACACATCCTACTGTGTTTATAACCCAAATTTCATTTCTTATCCCCACCTGCCCATTATCTCGTTCATATCCACGAAAATACAACATACTTTTTGAATTTTTTATTTCTTTTAAATTAGGTTCATAATGATATTCTATTTTTCCTTTTAAACCAGTTTTTAAATTATGAATATGAACGCACGTACCTTTTTTTATAAGATGAGTAGCTCTCCCTATTTCACATCCATATTTTACAACCTCTTCCCCTGTATCTATTGATTTTAAAGCAATTTTATAACCTTTTGGTATATCTTCCTGTATTACTAATTCCCGATCATCTATATTTATTTTAGTGCCTTTATTGATGGGATATAAGGCAACAGCAACATTATCTTTAAAATTAATCTTTAGGAGAACATTTTTCTTAACCATAAATAATCCTTTTCTACCCCTTGTTACACATAACATATCATAGGTTTTTAACTTAAAATCTTAATTTACCTTAAAATTTATTTTATTTTTATAAGGCAATGTATATACCAATAAATATTTATTTAATCTTCTATAATATCTTCATCAGATTATTGTTAACAACTATCGTAATTTAACCGCCAATTTTTACTTTCAACTCTTGTTTAATAACCACTGTTCTAAGTTTATTAACATCTTCTTTATCAAGTATTTTATCATTTTTAAATGGATAATCCCGCCCCAATAAATTATATTTATACCTTCCATAATTCTGGTAAGGTAAAAGATTAAGTTCGTTAATACCAAGCTTGGCCACATGCTGAGCAATATCATTTATATCAGTTTCTGTATCATTAAAACCAGGAATTACTGGTGTACGTATTATGATTATTGCTTTTTTTGCGAGTTTTTCTAAATTTGACAATATCAATTGATTATCTACCCCAATATATTGTTTATGAACTTTTGGATCCATATGTTTTATATCATAAAGAAAGAGATCAGTATAAAGAATAACTTTTTCTATATTTTCCCATGGAACATATCCACTAGTTTCTATGGCAGTATTTAATCCTTTTTCCTTGCATTTTTTAAGAATTGAAAGTGCGAAATTAGACTGCTGAAGAGGTTCGCCACCTCCTAATGTTATTCCTCCCTGAGTTTTTGAATAAAAAGCGTTATCCTTAATTACTTCCTTAATTACTTCATCTGTGCTCATTTCTTTGCCTTTTATTACTCGTGCTTCAGCATAACAAACCTCAGCACACTTACCACAATTTTTACAAAGCTCCCTGCGAAAAAATATCTGGTTTTTTTTAACAATAATTGCTTTCTGCGGACAAACCTTTATACATGCTTGACAGCCAATACACTTTTCTGGCTGAAAAAATAGATCTGGCTTAAATCGTTGAGATTCAGGGTTAGAACACCACTGACACCTTAAATTACATCCCTTCAAGAACACTAAAGTGCGTATGCCTAAACCGTTATGAATTGAAAACCGCTGGATATCAAAAACTATACCCTTTTCGCTCATATTATTTTCCTTTTTTTAAAATATTTATTTTATAACTATATAGTTATTTCAATATAAGATTTACTAAAAAAGTAAAGGAATGGGTATTAGGTCTTAATAAACAACTTTTTCTGTCCTTTTAATGATATCTTCCTGTAGCTCACTTTCCAAATCAGTAAAAAATGCACTATAACCAGCTACACGAATTACTAAATCCCGATAATTTTCAGGGTTGTTCTGAGCATCTCTTAAGATATCTGTTGTAAGTACATTAAATTGAACATGCCATCCTCCTAAGTCCATAAAGGTACGTATATACTGTATAAATAATTTTAACTTATCTTCTCTTTCGAGTAAGCTTGGATGGAATCTCTGATTTAGGATAGCTCCATGATGTACTCTTACCAAATCTAATTTCCCTACTGATTTTGCTACTGCTGTAATACTTTTTTTATCTCGTCCTTGAGATGGAGATATTCCTCCGTCATTTAATGCTGCTCTGGCTTTTCTACCATCTGGTGTGGCTGCTGTATGTAACCCGAAAGGTATATTAGCTGATAAATAATATAGCCCGGCTATAAAAGGACCGCTTCTTGCATTTTTATACTTAGCTAATTCATCACAGTAAATATTTAAGACTTCATTACATAAATCATCGGCTATATCTTCATCATTACCAAACTTAGGAGCACGATTTAATAACATTTGGCGAATGTTTTCTTTCCCCTTAAAATTATTGATTAAAACCTCGTTTAGTTCTTTCATAGTGATTAATTTTTCTTTAAATACTAATTTTTTAATTGCTGCTAATGAATCTCCGGTTGTAATCGGTCCAACTCCTAAGGGAGAAGTAGTGTTATATTTTGCTCCACCTCTGTTAAATTCAATTCCTGTCCTTAAACAATCACGAGTTAGTATTGAATGAAGTGGTAAAGGAACAACCCGCATATGAACATTATCTATTATATTATCATAAAGAGCTAAATACTTAGTAAAATACTTTATTTGCTTCTTAAAAGCAGCTAATACTTTCTCAAATGTCTTAAATTCATTCGATTTTCCGGTATGTGGCCCCATTTGTTTACCTGTAAGCATACATTTTCCATCATTAAGAGCTAATTCCAAGCATTTGGATAAACAGATGAGGCCGGAATTTCCCCAACTATTTTGATTTCCACAAACAACTGACTCACTACAACCAAGGGCACCCCAGTCCCTTGCATCCTTTAATGACATCCCTAAATTTAAATTAGATTGGATAATAAGTTCATCATTAAATACCTTTGGTTTTGTTAAACCTTTTCTTATATTAATACATACTTCTCGTAAGAAATCATCCGGAGTAGCACGGGTTACTCTTACGGCTAAATCAGGTTGAATTAATCGAATACCCCGATCAGCTTCTACAAATAGATAGGAAAGTTCGTTGATGCTATCTCTATTCTCAGGGGCATATCCTCCCAAGGTTATAGTCTGACCTTGTGCTGGCCCTTGTAAAAACCTGGTGGCTGCATTAGAATAGACTTTATCTATTTCTGATATCTTTAAAAAGAAACATTGAATTAACTCTAATGTATATTCTTTAGTCATTCTTCTCTCTTCAATGTCTTTTTTATAATATGGAAAAAGTATCTGATCAAGGCGACCTAAGGCAATAGCCAATCCATTGGCTTCTATTTGAATAGTTACCTGTAAAAAATAAATACATTGCAGTGCTTCCCAGAAATTGCGAGCCGGTTTGGCTGGAACATGAGAACAAATTTTTGATATACGCAGAAGTTCTTTTTTTCTTCCTTCATTATCCTCTTCTTCAGCCATTTTTTCGGCTTTCTGAGTATATCTTTTAGCCCATTTAATTAAAGCATCACATACTATGAAACAAGCCTTATACAAATGATATTTATCTTCATAATCCTCGTCATTTAATTCTAATTCTTCTATATAATTTTCACATTCTTTCTTTATATTAATTAAACCATTTTGTATGACAAATTCATAATTCGGAATCATATGCCCAGGCCCTGACATTGAATAATTTTCGTTTGTAAAGACACCGTATTCTAATATTTCCCTTAAATCGTTAGGAAGAGCCGCTTTAATTTTAGCTCGCAATGTTCTACCTTCCCAGTAAGAAAAAATCTTTCTTAAGATTTCTTTTTGTTCTACGGTAATCTGGAATTGATCGCCTTTTCTTGTAGAGAAAGTATCCATATCGTTCTTAATCCAATCTATAGCGTATTCGGGAAACAAAGGTACCCCTCGACGATTTTTGGATTGGTTCCCCACAATTAATTCATCATCTCTTATTTCAATACTCATTCTTTGTAAAATTTCGTCTAAGGCAAGAGCTTTTCTCACTACTTGCGGATCAGCTTCATGTTTTTGATAAGCTTCTGTAACAATCACAGCTCTTTCAACATCTATCATACGTTCGCTATTTAAAAATGATTGTCTCAATCTAACTATTCTCTCTTTTCCTTTTGTCATCTATTTCTTCTTCCTTTAATCTTTAGTAATGGTATTACCTCTGTACTCGACCTGATCCTGATCCACCAACCAGGCTTTTTACCTTATCGACTGAAAGTAAAGGTAAATCACCAGGGATGGAGTGCATGAGACAAGAGGCTGCTACCGCAAACTCAAGGGCTTTTTTGTCATTATCTAAGCTATTAAAACCATAAATCAAACCTGCGGCAAAAGTATCTCCCGCTCCTACTCTATCTACAATGTTATGAATTTCATACTTTTTTGAAATAAGAAACTTTTCCCGATTATTAAGAACTGCTGACCATCCATTGTGATTTGCAGAATAACTTTCCCTTAAAGTTATAGCAATTTTTTTTATATTTGGATATAAATTTAGAACTTTTCTAGTCAGTTCTTTATACTTTTCTGTTTGTAGTCTTCCTGACTCTATATCTATATCCACTTTAATCCCAAGAGATTTTTGACAGTCCTCTTCATTCCCTATAGCAATATCAATATATTTAACCAACTCACCCATTACCTGGGGGGCAGACTTCCCGTACTTCCATAAATTTTTTCTAAAGTTAAGATCACAGGAGATAGTAATACCTTTTTCTCTGGCTTTTTTCACTGCTTCTAGGGAAAGCTCTGAAGCAGAAAGAGAAATAGCTGGAGTAATTCCGGTAATATGAAACCAGCTTACTCCGTCAAATACCTTGTCCCAGTTAATATCCTCTGGGCTTGCTTCGGCAATAGCCGAATGAGAACGGTCGTATATAACCTTGGACGGTCTCTGATTGGCTCCGGCCTCCAAAAAGTAGACACCCAACCTGTCTCCTTTCCTTATGATAAGTGAAGTATCTACACCCTGCCTTCTCAGTTCTCCGAGACAAGCATCGCCAATTGGGTTATTGGGGATTACAGAAACATAGGCTACGTTTAAACCAAATCGGGCTAAACCCACGGCTACATTCGCCTCCCCTCCTCCAAAGGTAGCTTCCAGGAGAGGGCTCTGAAAAAACCTCTCCCAATTGGGTGGTTTAAGCCTTAACATTATTTCCCCAAAAGTAATATATTTTTTCATCGCTTACTTCCTTTATAA
>Ga0209991_10001486_pt1 | contig 10651 bp, 9 predicted proteins | sample ChitaG_FD_183167 | JGI IMG/M metagenome (GOLD analysis project Ga0209991, IMG submission 183167) | Deep subsurface microbial communities from South Pacific Ocean to uncover new lineages of life (NeLLi) - Chile_00310 metaG (SPAdes)... | ecosystem: Environmental > Aquatic > Marine > Oceanic >... | reverse complement strand
AAGAAAATTAAAAAAATTATATTTCAATATTTAATTTATCAATCAATTCTTTGTATCTAGAACGTAAAGTAACTTCTGTTACTCCTACTACATTTGCTATATCTTTTTGAGAAATCCTCTTGTCTCTCTTTTTGCTTACTAAATATAAAGCTCCTGCGCATAACCCTTTCGGATCTTTACCACTTGTTGAATATTTTGAGATAAAAGATTGTAAAATCTTGATCGTAGTTTGTTCAGTTTCAGCATCTAATCCTAGTTCTGCTACAAATCTGGGAATGAGAGAAATAGGGTTAGTGGAGGGTGCTTTTAAATTTAGCTCTCTTATTATTGTTCTATAACACCTTCTAACATTTTTTGCATTAACTGATGTTTGATCTAATATTTCTTGAAGTGTTCTAGGGATTTTTCGTTCTCTACAAGCAAAATACAAGCAAGCAGCGACCATACCGTTGATTGATCTACCGCGAAGTAATTTTTTCTTAAATGCTTCAATATACAATTTAATAGCTGCTTTTTTTATATGAGTTGGCAAATTTAAATTGCTTGCAATTCTTTTTAGTTCAGTAGTAGCAATTAACATGTTTCTTTTATCCCATGTCATACGAGAATTCCATTTAGCAGCTCTTTTTAAATCAGGACTTCTTATATTATTTTTGTCAATAATAGTACTTAACCCCATATCAGGTAATAGAATTGAAATAGGAGATCCCGTTCTCTCTCTTCTTTCTTTCTCCTGTTTTGTGAAAGCTCGTTTACCACTATGGGATATATCTAATATTCTTTCACTTACAACCAAACCACATTGACGACATACAATTTCTCCTTTTTCCTGAATTGATATTGTCTTACCTTTACATTCTGGACATGAATTTGATATGTTACTAATTTCTGATTTTATTACCACTTAAAAAACCTCTTTTTTAAACTTGAAATTCACAAACTAAATTATTTCCCGTGAAAACTTACTAAAAATCTTATTATATTCAATAAATCTTTATTCGTGTGACTGAAAATCGATTTAGTACTTGAATGCAAAATAACTATATGTAACTTGGATATATAAATCTTTTGATCAAAACTATAGAGCGTCCGAGATTTCCTAAAACATAAATGGCATATATGCTGTAATCGTCTAATATTTATCTAAAAATATTGATAAAAAAACTACACCTTTTTAAACTCAGCTTTTAGTTTTTAAACCACCCTTACCACATAATGATCTTTTGAAATTGTAAATAAGAGTCAAAGTATTTTGTCGCATTCACGGTTTATTACTTTTATGGTAGTGTTAAAATCTTGCCACCAGTCTTGTCCCTGCTGAGAAACCAGTATTGAATCTACTTTTTTCGAATTTAAACATCTTATTTCTTCTTTTCGTGCTTTGACTTTATCTTTCCAAATCTGGCTAAATATATTTTGAATGTTTATTTTAACTTTTTTCACTAATTCTTCATATGTTACAGAGACATCTTCTTTTTTTTGCAATTTTTGTAGCTGATCAAATTTAATTTTTTCTTTTGCCTTATTTAAATCACTACAATTAATCGCTACCGTAAAAGGCTCAGCCCTTCCGTATATACAAAATTTTTGAATTTCGCATGGCGAGCAATAATTTTCAAAACTGATAAGGTAATCTTCTAAACCAATAATTGAATAATTTAGTATTTTAGGCAATTGGCTCACTTTTTAACTATCCTATAAAAAAATATTCTCTTTATTCTATTAAAATTTAAGGCTTAACAACACAAAATTTTTTTAAATAAATAATATTTAATGAGATATTAAAAACTTATTTTTAAAACATTTATGGAAGTCGTTGAAATTATAGGTTTTTTTTCGGGAGAGTGGCTTAGCCTGGTATAGCGCACGGCTGATAACCGTGAGGTCGGGGGTTCGAAGCCCCCCTTTCCCATTTAAACTTTTCATTAAAAAGTATCTTTTTAATAATGTTTTTTTCAATTGAGGTAATATTAATTTTTTCCTTATCAAAAGATTATACCACATATTATAATCTTCACTCTCTTGAAGAGGCTTTCATAGGTGAATTACTAATATTTAAAAACATTAAAAACAATTGGAAATACTTGTTAAATGATCAACTTCTTTAAAACGATATTTACTTATTTGATTAAATAATGAAAAAATTATCCAAGTTTGGGGAAGATTTTTTACTTCTTGCGCTCCGTATCAATAAAGATATTAAGGAATATGTAGATTTTTATTACGGTCCAGAGAAACTTCGCCAAATTGCCGATAATGAAATTCTTACATCACCAAACAAATTGTTAAAGGATTTAATCGCTATAAATTACCAACTAGGAGCACAAGGTTACAGCAAAGAACGTGAACGGTATTTAGAAAAGTTATTGACAGCAATGAAAACCTCAATTGAAATTTTAAATGGTGCTGAAATTCCTATTAAAGAACAATATTTAAGGATTTATGATGTTGATCTAAAACCAGCTAATGATTTTGAATTAGATAATTTCAAAGACGATGTTGATAAAGCATATCCCGGTTCTGGAAGCTTAGAAGAACGTTTGGCTAAGATAAGAGTGATCCGAAAAGTTCCCGAAGTTAATGTTTTAACATTCTTTAAAAAAGCGCTTAATATTGTAAGAAAACAGACAAATTTATTATTCACTAATCTCCTGCCTGAAGAAGAACACATTACTATAGATTTAGTAGAAAAAACAGATGACAAAATAAAATGGTCCTATTATAATTGGTATCTAGGCAATTATCATTCGCGAATAGAAGTCAACCCGAAGTTTGCTATGTATTGGACTTCATTTCTGTCTGCAGCTAGTCATGAAGGATATCCTGGACACCATACTGAATTCGTACTTAATGAAAGAATATTAAATCGCGAACAGAATCACTTTGAACATTCAATATTATTGCTTCATTCACCTAAGTTAGTAATATGCGAAGGGATAGGTGATATAGCCATAAATGTTCTTTTTTCTTATAAAAAGTCTGCAGAAATTAGTATGCAGGAATTGTGCCCTTTCTCCTTAAAAGAAGAATCTCTTGAAGAACTGATTGCACAGAATGAAGTCAAAGGGAAGGTTTCTCTTTTTTGGTATAATCTTGCTTATCACGCCCTTATCGATAACTGGGATATTGAAAAACTAACTCGTTATGCGCAATATTATGAAATGTACAGTGTAGAAAGTATAAATAATCAACTGAAATTAATAAATAATCCAACTCATTCTCTTACTGCTTTCTCGTACAACCTTGGAAGTAATCTCATAATAAAAAAGTATGGCGAATTTCCTTCGGTTAAAAATTTTCGATTTCTTCTCGAAAATCCAACTTTACCTTCAGATTTACTATAAAATCTCATCATTATATCTTCTTTTTTATACAGTTATAACTGAAAATTAAATGGAATTATCTTAGTTTTTATATTTTGTTTGGGAAAAGTGATATGAAGTAAAGACCATAAAAGAACAATTTGATAAAATACAATATAAGTTGGTCTATTTCAATTTCAATTGTAAAAGAAAAGTAGTTAAAAATAGTTGAATTAAGTATACGGGTGATAATAATGTTTCATAGTTATGAACCACTACCCTAATTTGATGTTTTTTATAAAAGTATTAATTTTATGACTTTTATAAGACCATCACCTATTTTTCATTCTTTTTTTTTCCCCGTTTTATCAAATCACATCCGAAAAGAATCCTATAAAAAGAGTAGAAGAAAATGAATCAAAAAAGGGATTTATTTGGTAGAGTTTTATATGATTATTGGGAGAAAGGCGATAAATCCGCTACTTTATTCTTTATCGAAAACAAGAAAAAGAAATTCCCCGTCGAAATATCGCGATATTTCCGGAGCTATGAGGATTTATCAAATTTAGAGAAAAAAGCTATAAACCTTTCTCGTGGGAGTATATTAGATGTTGGCTGTGCAACAGGTTATCATGTTCCGGCTTTAATCGAACGGGGTGAAGTAGATGCAATTGATATTTCGGAGCTCGCCATAAAAATTGCCAAAGAAAACGGGATAGATAACTGTTTTGTTGGTGATATTTTTAAATACACCCCCGGTAAAAAGTACGATACGATTACTTTATTTGAAAATAATATTGGTTTAGCAGGTACGGTTTCAAAAACAAAAAGATTAATTAAGACACTAAGAAAACTACTTAAGGAAGATGGGCAAATTATATGTGAAATTGTTAGAACTAGAACTGTAGATACTTGGGCAGTATTGCTTACACCGTTATGGAACGGTAAAATGGGGAAATCTTTTAAGTGGCTTCATTTTTCAGTTAATTTTCTCTCGAAAATGTGTATAAAATATGGCTTAGAGATGGAAGTATTGGATGAAAACGAGATTTCCGGCAATGTTTGGTCTTTAATCAGGCTGACTAATACCTTCTTATCTAGTTAAAAAAATTTGATTAATTTTAGAATGCTTTTTCTATTGGGTGAATACTATTTTTATATTTTACCGATGATTCTAATTATTTATACATGAAAATTTTAATCGTTTCTGGAACCCCTGGAACCGGAAAGACAACAGTTTCACAAAATCTATTAAACAGCTTAAATGCTAAAGTAATAAGCTTAAACGAATTAGCAATTTCAGAGAAGTTAATTATAAACTATGACATAGAAAGAGAAACATCCGTCATCAATGAAAAAAAATTGGTTCGCTATGTAAAAAAGTTAATAGAACGTTATAATAAACTAGATCTAGAATATCTAATTATCGAGAGCCATTTTTCTGACATTGTACCCAGGCAATATATCGATTATGTTATAATTTTAAGATGTGATCCAGATGAACTATGTATCCGGTTAAAGGAAAGGGGTTATAAAAATGAAAAAATTAGAGAAAATGTCCAATCTGAAATTTTAGGAAACTCTGCAAATTATTTCTTGAATAAACAATTGAACAAACCTATACTGGAAATCGATACTACAAATAATAGTATTGATGTAGTTACGAATACAATAACAAAAATTCTTACAGGGGAAGTAGATGTGAATGAATATATCATTGGAAAAATCGATTGGTTAGAAAAATTATCTCAAGAGGATCGTTTGGAGCAATTTTTTGATTAGTAAATCTGGATTAAAAGAGGATGAATATGAAATTTGAAATAGAAGATGTTGATGCATTAGCAAGGTTAGGACGAATCAGTTTGAACGGTAAAGAGATGATTACTCCCAATCTATTTCCAGTAGTACATCCGTCCAGAAATACTATCCCCGCACAAGATCTAAAAACATTCGGAGCACAATGCCTTTTTACCAACGCATACATTATATATAAAAATGAAAAATTAAGAGCTCAAGTTCTCCAGAAAGGACTCCACGAGTATTTAAATTACGATGGAATTATTGCAACAGATAGTGGTGCATTTCAACAATATATGTATAACAAAGACTCTTTTGATCTTGATGCTACCACCATAGAACGATTCCAAGAAGATATCGGCTCAGACTTCCCTGTGATCTTAGACATTCCCGTTCAATTAGAAGATAATTACGAAATCGCAAAACAAAAAGTTAATACCACTATTGAGAGGGCAAAAGATAATATTTCAAGGAGATCTCGCGAGGATTGCTTTTGGTTTGGACCGTTGCACGGAGGAACGCATTTTGAATTACTGAAAAAAAGCACAATTGAAATGAGCAAATTAGATTTTGGAATCTACGCCGTAGGTGGAATTGTAAAAGCACTTTTAAATTATAGATTTGACCTTACCACACAAATATTATTAACTGTGAAGCAATACATTATTCCTAATAAACCAGTTCATATGTTTGGGCTAGGATTACCACAATATTTTTCATTAGCTGTAGCGTGCGGTTGTGATTTAATGGATTCGGCCGCGTATATCTTGTTTGCTAAGGAAAATCGTTATTTTACTTTATCCACAGGCACCAGAAAACTTGAGGAACTAAAAGAATTCCCTTGCCATTGCCCAATCTGTGTAAAATATACACCCGGCGAACTTATGAAGTTCGAAGAGGATTTGAGGATTCAATTAATCGCTAAGCATAATCTATATTTATCGTTCTCAGAATTGAAAACTATTAGACAGGCGATTAGAGAAGGGAATTTATGGGAGTTAGTTGAACAAAGAATTCGTAGTCATCCCAACTTAGTTAAAGCAGCAAGCTTAATAAAAAAAAATAGACCCCTGTTCGAAGTTTATGAGAAAATTTATAAAAACCATGGAAGACTTTATTCATCAAAAGAGAGCGTAGATAGACCTTTAATTTATCGATACGAACAGAAATTATTAAATAATTATCGCCCGCCTAAAGACACTCAATATTTTATCGTTTTACCTGAATTAGATGTTAAGGGTAAAACCTCTCCTACGATTTATAAATGGTTAGGCGAAATAAATAACAGCGACTTAATTAAAAGAGAACAGATTCATTTAGCGTTTTATTCTATTATTTACGGTATTATTCCATACGAGTTAATTGATTCTTTTCCAATGGGACAATATGAAACGAGTTCCACTTATGGTAAAAACGATCTTAGCTATCAAAATTCTATTGAAACAGCTAAAAAGTTTTTAGATAAATTTTCAACTACTTATGAAAAATGTGGACTTTTAATTCCTGATTTCTATCTAAACCAATTTGGAGAGACAATGCAATTTCCAGAAAATCATCCCATTCGCGGATTAAATGTTATTTTAAAGAGAGTGTATAGTTCAAATTTTTCTGATTTTAGCCAAATTAAAGATATATTACATTTTTTTAAGGAAAAATAGGATATGACTATCTTAGAAACTATTACCGCAAAAGGCCACCCACTAATTCAATGCACCCATACCACGACTATTGAATTAACTAAGGGTACACATCTCACTAAAAATGGAACGTGCATATTAGGAATAGACGCCTCAAAAGCTTGTTATGATCTAAATCCGCTCCTAAAGAAAAAAATTACAAACGGCGAAAAAATCAATGTGATTATAAAAGCGGGCGATACTACTGATTCCTTTTACGGATATGGCAATAAAAATTTAACTTTGCTAAACAAAAAAGACATAGTTTTTCGAAAAAGTGATTTTGTATGCGACAGAACGATTTTAATAAAATGTTCTAAATCTTCAAGCGAACTAAACAGAAATATAATTAAGAAGTTAACCAATTCCAAAGAACGATTTTCAATTATTTTTGAGGTTAATGATGCAAATGGGTAAAAGAAACAAGGAACAGATACAATTTTTAAAAATTAAACAGGAATTTGCTGAGAATTTCCTCAAATTACTAAAAACCAAGTTACAAAATGAACCATTCCTCGATAGAAGAATAAAGGTTAAACACGAGGGTGCTTATGTGCTTTTTCCCCTAATAAATGATGTAAAAAAAGTAAATGCGTTAATTGGAGGCATTTCAAATCAGTTAAATTTTGATATAGTTAGCGCTGAGGGAGTTGTTGAAGAAAATTACAAATATCGCTCTATTGAAGAAGCTCTCGTAGACGAATTACCTGAAAATATTTTAGAATTGGTTCCAAGATCTTACGATATTATTGGAAAGATTGCTATTGTTGAATTCGACCAAATAAATACAATTAACAATAAAAATGCTTTACACTACAAGAAAAAAGTCGCTGAAGCGCTGGTAAGCGTAAATAAATCAGTAGAGACAGTTTACGAGAAAAAGAGTGAAGTGAAAGGAAGATATAGATTAAAAGAGCTAAAAGTTATCTATGGCGATGACAATCCAGAAACAATCCATAAAGAAAACGATTGTTTTTTTAAATTGGATGTAAAAAAAGCTTATTTCACCCCCCGGTTAGTATTTGAAAGAAAACGTGTAAGTTCAAATAATTTCAAAAAACAAGAAAAAATTGTAGATATGTTTGCCGGAGTTGGCCCATTCTCGATTCAAATTGCAAAAAAAAATGATGTAAATATTTATGCCTTCGATGTCAACCCCTCTGCCTACAAATACCTCGTTGCAAATATTGAATTGAACAATATGAAAGGAGAGGTAGTCACTCATAATATTGATGTTAAAAAGCTTTTGAATCCTGATGATAAATTAGGAAATTATTTAAAACATAAAATCGATAGAATAATAATGAATTTACCCGAACAATCTATTAATTTTCTTGATGTTGCATGCTTTTTGATGAAAAAACCAAGTGGAATATTGCATTTCTATCAATTTAGCGAAAAACCAAATCCAATCAAAAAAGTAACTGAAAATTTAAGTGCTAGTTTAAAAAATAGAGGATGGCACATCGAAGAAATTTTGAACTCCAAGGTCGTTAAACCGTTTTCTCCTAAGTCAGATTTAATAGTTATAGATTCAAAAATTAAGTTTTTATATAATACTTATTTAAATGACCCATAACTGATTTGTTAATTAATTAAAATTATAATTTTTATTTAAAAACATTAATAAATAGAAATTTTATAAAAATTCTTGGATTACTAGTAAGAGCATTGATTTACAGCTTACTTATCGAAATTGACATTCCTCCATCAATAACAAGATTTTGTCCGGTAATGTAATCGGCTGTGGGAGATGCTAAAAATAGCGCTAAGTCAGCTACCCATTTTGATTCACCTATCCTATCAATTGGTATCTTAATTTTTCTTGTTTCGAGAAATTGACGGATTAGTTTGGGATCATTGTTGTATATGGGCGTAAGAAATACTCCCGGGCTTATAGCGTTCACGGTTATATTACTTGAACCTAATTCAAGCGCCCAAAGCCGCGTAAATGCGATTAACGCAGCTTTACTTGCGCTATAAATTCCAAGCATGGGATTTGTGCCATTTGGAGTTCCCGCAACCGACGCAATGTTAATGATTTTGCCAGCTATGGGTTGGAACTGCTTTTGTCGTTTCATTCTTCGAAAAAATGCTTTACTTACATTTAATGGACCTTTTACATTGATTGCGAACACTTTATCATAAACCTCTTCTTTTGCTTTTAATGATGTGTAAAGGCCCCCATCGATACCTGCGTTGTTCACAAGTAAAAAGACATTATCGAAGATCTCAAAGGTCTTTTTAGCCATCTCGTTTACTTCTTCAGATTTTGAAACATCGGCTTTAACTAAGAGAATCTGGGTATTACATTGCTTCAGAACTAAATCGCGCGTTTCTTCTAAACCAGCCTCGTTAATATCATTTAAGACTAAATTTGCCCCTTTAGCAGCAAAAGCGACTGCCATTTTTTGACCAAAACCACTACCCGCTCCAGTAATTAGAGCCGTTTTTCCTTCTAAAAACATATCTTCTGACAAAATTTTTTACCTCTTAGAATTATGGTATTTAATTTATAGGTGTTTTTTAGATTAGGTTTATTCTACATTGAATTAAATGTTATTTAAAAGTCTTTAAAAATTAAAAAAAGAATTAAGAAAATATAATATAAGAAAATTAACCGTACAGTCCACGGTTTTTTTTAAGATTTCCGATTACTTTCATCGCAATGGGCGTTTCAAAAGCGATATCTACATCTAGAACGGCTGGTTTTTTAGATTCTATTGCTCTTTGTATAGCTGGCTTAATATCCTCTGGTTTTTCTATTTTTTCGCCATAACAACCGAAACCTTTTGCGATTTCTGCATAATTTGTTGGCGGTAAATCTACATCGCAATATCTTTTCTTAAATTCCCCTTTTTGCTTGCTTTTAATCATGCCCCACGCGCAATTATTAGCAATAATAATAATGATGGGTAAATTTAGCCGAACTGCCGTATCAAGCTCCTGAATGTTGAACATAAAACTACCATCTCCGTTAATGCAAACAACTTGTTTATCTGGATTAGCTATTTGGGCACCTATAGCGTGAGGTATACCGGTACCGAGATGTCCCATCGTTAATGGGAAATATAGCGTTCTTGGATCGCGAGGGAAATTACTGATTAACCCAAAGGTGAAGACGGCTATATCACCACCATCAATTACCAGTTGAGTATCCTGTTTTATTGAATCTAACACTTCGTAAGCAAAACGTTCTGGTTTCATAGGTAGCTTATCGTATTTCAACAATTTTTGAACCGCTAAAGCGTCATTTTTTCTGAGATCTGAAAGATAAGAATTCCATTCGGACCATTCAGAAATTTTTTCTTTAGGGAGCGAATGTTCCATTTCTGCTAGTAACTGATTTATTACGGCCTTAGCGTCGCCAATAATAGCAACAGACACTTTTCTATTTCGACCAATCATTTCTGGGTCGATATCATTTTGAATAATCTTCGCGTTTGGATTCCAAATGGGCGGAGCTCCAAACAGAATTGAATAATCCCATTTAGCACCGAAAGAAATAACTACATCAGCTTCCGATACTGCTTTTCGATATGCGTTTGCAACTAGATACGACCCAACATATGTTTCACTGCGAATATCAATAGCACCAACACCGTTTATGCTTGTTCCGCAAGGAATTTTGTATGTTGTAGATAATTTTTTAAGCTCGGTAGATGCATCTGAGGCATGAATTCCTCCTCCCGCAACGATCAATGGATTTTTTGCAGTTTTTAAAATTTCTATCGCAGCCTTAATCGAGTTTGGATTTCCTACTGGTCTATCAATTGGTCTATATTGCTCAGGCTCTAAAATGTTTTTAAGATCATCCTCAGAAGCTTTTCTAACAAGAGCTGTTTCTCGAAATTCTAGAAAAACGGGACCTCTCCT
>Ga0209991_10001485_pt1 | contig 10659 bp, 10 predicted proteins | sample ChitaG_FD_183167 | JGI IMG/M metagenome (GOLD analysis project Ga0209991, IMG submission 183167) | Deep subsurface microbial communities from South Pacific Ocean to uncover new lineages of life (NeLLi) - Chile_00310 metaG (SPAdes)... | ecosystem: Environmental > Aquatic > Marine > Oceanic >... | reverse complement strand
TGAATATGGATATGATTCAGCCAGGTGACTCAGTTAATGTGCTTGCATCGCACCATGGCTGGACACTCTTAGGCGGAGAACCCTATACTGCAATGCTGCGGGCTATAAAGGATGTCGTGGAGGAGAGGACGGGATGCAAGGATATCAGGCTCAGAGCGGGTGTTGGTTTGAGGTTCAGGGAGGCAGAGGAATACATGAAGCTGTTCAAGCTGGACGATTATTACGGTGGTAAGGTAGCAGGAATTGCCCCAATTGACGCGGGGATACCGATAGAAACTGAAATAGGGACTCTATACGGGCTCGAAAAGGCATACGATGCAAAATGGATCATCCATGCACACAACAGCGATGTGAGGGAGATTCATTTTCACAGGCATGTCGACAGGGCCATAAAGCCATTTGCTATGTCATATGCCCGGATCGAGACCAGGTCAACCTACCACCATAATTTGGGTCCTCGGGGGGCGAACTTCATTGCCAGAGCAATATTCCAATCGAAGTTCGTGCAGGACAAGTGGACATTTGCCTGCTTTTTCATGCCGACTCCTACGGGGGTCGTGGGAGTGACAGCCAATAATGACTTATTTGCGTTGAATGAAAAGATAACAAAACTGAACATGATGACCTACGGGAAGACTATGACCCTGTTAGGCAAGATAGATGAGGTTATTGCGGTTTTGGACTTCTGTTGCCCAATACCGTATGTCTTCGCTGGTGCTATAATCTACGCCAACTTCTGTAGCGCCAACATAGACCTGCTTGACCTAGACAGACCTCTGCCATCTTACACGTGGTACACTGAGGCATATTATGACGAGAACGAGAAACCATTGATCCCGGAGATACCACCATTGAATCCTGCCATAAAGGCGTGTGTGCTGAACTATGCGTGGATAGGATACCCGTCTGTGTTCTGGGCTAAGCACACTCCGACTATAGTGGTCGGGGAGTGGCACAAGAAACTGTATGATGAGGATTCTCAGAATATCGAGTTTATGCGGTACGTCAAGGAGGTCGTCCCAGATTTGGATACGGCGATGGACCACGCATATAAATTGGCTAAGACAGACAAGGTGATTATATTCGACGGTGTTGCCGGTGGAATTAACTGCAGCGAATCCTTGGCAGAACTGTTAATGGAAAAAGCCCCGGAAGTAAGTAGAGAAGTTGATGAGAAGCTCATGCCAAAGTGGCTTAAGCAAAGGGCATTAGTATGAATCCTAGCATGAAGCTTATAAGAAAGGGGACGTTAAATTCTTTGGTTTCCCAATTACACCGAAAAGAATTCTTAAGGCCCCAGAAGATAAGAAAAAAATAATTAAATGAGGAAGGTTTTCAATGCTTGTCAAAATCCCATATGAAACGGCAGAAGAAAAGGGCGTAAATCTAGAACTGGAAATACCAGAAAAAAACCTCTTAAAAATATATATTCCAGAAGAGCCGGAGCCTGTTGCTGATTTAGCTAAAGAGGTGGAAAGGGCTATCAAAACTCCAGTCAAGGGTAAAAGTTTTTCTGAACTTATCGGTAAGGGTAAGAAGGTAGTTTTTGTTACCGAAAATCAGTTTAGGGCTGCTCCGGCAGAGAAAATATTACCACCGCTGGTGGCTAAAACCCGGGAAGCAGGAGCTGAAGTTTCCGTAGTTATTGCAAACGGCAAAGTACCTCCGTTGTCTCCTGAAGAAATTAAAGAACGCGTTGGTGCTGAAGTGGTAGAAAAGGGGGTTGCGGTATACTGCAATGATGTAAGCAAACCGGAAAATTACGTTTATATTGGCATCACTTCAGCCGGGACACCGGTATGGATACTAAAAGAAATTGCCAATGCCGATTCAGTTATAACGATTAGTACTACCCAGGCAACCTTATGGGGATATGGTGGTTCCGGAATGATTTTACCTGGTGTTTCAGGAAACGAAACAATCGAAATAAATCATGTTATGGCATTAGCACCGGATTGCAAACCTGGCAATAACGACTGCAGAATGCAGCAGGACAAATATCAGGTCCTGGAAATGACAGGTATAGATATGGGCATTAATGTTATTGTCAGTAATAACTGGGGTGTTATCTATGTTAATGCCGGTGAACCCATAGCTTCACACAAGAAAGCAGTGGAATTTTACAACAAAATATATGAATTTGATATCAGTGACCTTGAAGAAAAAGCTGATATAGTAATCACGGGTTCTTCGTCTCCGACTAATCATTTATTTTTCCACACAAGCTGGGCAATAGTAAACTGTCTGCCGCTTTCAAAGGAAGGCGCAACAATTATTCAGGCTACTCCGTGTCCTGGTTATGCGTCCTGGCCCGGTTTTGCTTTGATGGATTTAATGACAGATTTTATGCCGGCAAGCAAAGAAAACAATGAGAAAGCACTTAAGGCTTTCTTTAACCGTGAGAGAGAGACGTGGGCAGGATGTATCTGGTATCCTCTCTACAGGGCTATGCTTAGCAGAAATGTTAAGGTGGTAACTCTGGAGGAAAACATTAAAGATGCCAGAGCTGTAGGAATAGATGCCACAAATTCGCTGCAGGATGCATTCAAAGAAGCTATGGAAAAGCATGGTCCTGATGCAAAAGTTGCTGTTGTTCCATATGGTAGATATACGGTACTTGCTGAATAGAACATTTATTGCAATTAAGTTGGGACAGTTGGCTTTATGAGATTTAATAGATTAAGCCTGAGGGATATATTGTCCTTGTGGCTTTCTTAAATAAGGAGCATTCCGGCAAAGGTGCTTAATCCTGTAATCGAGGTAGTCTCATTTCTTCTAAGCAAAATATCATAGTTAAAATTTCAAGAATTACTGGAAAATCAAACTCTCAATGCATATTAGAGAACAACAAAACATAGATTTAAGAGATACAATTCTCGAAAGTAAGAAATATAAGAAATTTATTGCTGCAATAATATCAGAAGGAGAGGGATTGGTTGCAGGAACAGATTTATTAAAAAGAAGGGGAGAGGAAATCGGCGTTAAGTTTTTGTTTTTATTAAAGGAAGGTTCGCATATTAGCTCAGGGACAGTTATAACAAAATTCATTGGCACGCCGAAGCAGATTACTATTTGTGAGGATAATTTAATAGGACTTATTTCGAAGTATTCTGGGGTAGCCAGCGCAGCTGAAAAGGTAAAGCAAATATCAAACAGGAAAACGAAAATGGTTTGTGGTGCTTGGAAAAAGATGCCTGGTGAAATTAGGGGGTTCTTGCGAAGTGCAGTAGAAGTTGGAGGATTAAAGACGAGAATCGTAGATGAGAGGTTTATATATTTAGATAAGAATTATGTCAGAATGTTTGGAGGTATTAAAGAGAGTCTTGAATCAGTAAGGAAAATGGGAGATAGATTGAAAGTTATTCAGATTAGGGGAGAAACTGCTCCGATAGAAACAGAAGCTTTAGACGCAACTAGCAGTGGTGCAGATATAATGATGGTTGATACTGGGAGGATTGAAGATGCACGAATGGCTGCCGATGTATTGCGGCGTGAAAATAAAAGAAGTTTGGTAAAAATAGCTTTTGCTGGTGGAATAAAACTTTCTGACATCCCTACCCTCGTAGGTGAAGATATAGATATATTAGATATTGGAAGGACGGTTATAGATGCTCCTTTGCTTGATATGAGACTTGATGTATTGGGAGCTATAGACGATTAGAAGGAGAATGCCAATAGAGGGATAAATATGGAGGTTAACTTAGTAGGGAAAACTGAATTGTGGATTCAGAATATAAAACTTAAAAACGCTGATTTAACAGAGATAGGAAAAGCTGCAGCAGAAGTTTTAGGCTTAAAGGATGACGAAGTCTTAGTAGTCGATGTCAGTTCAGATCATATAACCTTAGATGTCCTAAGGAACACCTTAAATATGGAACAATTTATGGGGAAGGAAAAAGAATTGCTCAGGAGACTCTCTAAAATAGAAGGGGTCGAGGGCACTGAAAAACTTCAAGACACTCGGAGGGGATATTAGAGATGATAACCCTTGATAACGAGTTAACAGAAGAAATAGCTTCAAAGGCAACACTAATAGGCAGACAAATAGAGAGCGCTTTTCTCAAGAGAGTCAAAGTTTTCCCAACGGGTGGTGAGGTTATAAGCAGGATTATTAAAGACACCAATAGCCCTCTCATAAAACAGGAATTCGAAAAAAGAGGCTACGGAGTTTCAATTGGAGACCCCCTTCCTGACGATGAAATTGCCATAGCTAATAGTATTGAGAATGAGATTTACCAAGGATACGGGATAGTAATTACAACAGGAGGTGTAGGTGCCGAGGAAAAAGATAAAACTGTTGAAGCAACAAAAAGATTAGATCCAACAGCTGCTGTCCGGTGGACCGTGAAATATGAAAAAAAGGGAAGGCATGTAAAGGAGGGCGTAAGGATAGGGGTGGGAAAAGTAGGAAAGGCTCTTATTATAAATTTACCCGGACCAACTGATGAGGTTAAGGAGTGCTTAGAAGTAATTTTGAACGTGATGGGGAAAAGGAATTACGATAAGGAAACTCTTGCTAACCTCTTAGCCTCGAAGCTGAAGACTAGGTTAATTAGGAGGTGTGAGTATGATTAATGAAGGGAAAATAGTTGAATTCGCGAAGGAACTTGTAGCGGCAGAAGATGAGCGCAAACCAATTGATCCAATAACAGAAAGGGCCGAGCCATCAATAGAAGATGCCTACAAAATACAATTAGAAATAATAAAAATGAAAACGGGTAGAGGAGAAAAGGTCGTTGGTAAGAAGATTGGGTTGACAAGCAAGAGAATACAGCAAGCCATCGGGGTATACCAACCAGATTATGGGCATATAACAGATAAAATGATTATAGGAGAAGGTTATCCAATATCCTTATCTGAATTGATACAACCAAAGATTGAAGTCGAAATAGCTTTTATACTCAAAGATGATCTAACTGGACCTGGGGCGACTGTTGCAGAGGTTTTAAGATGTACTATGGGACTTCTACCGGCTTTTGAGGTAATAGACAGCAGGATTAAGGGCTGGAAAATAAAGATTCAAGATACCATCGCAGACAATGCGTCAATTGGTCGTGTGATTTTGGGAAGTCCCCTATCTAATCTTTACGGGATAGACCTAAGAAGTGTGGGAATGGTGGTTAGGAAAAACGGCGAAGTAGTTGAGACAGCAGCAGGTGCAGCCGTTTTGGGTAATCCCGTGGAGTCAGTAGCTTGGTTGGCTAACAAGCTCTCTGAGCATGGCGTGCATTCCAGTGCAGGTGAGATAGTATTATCGGGTTCGCTTATCGCTCCGATAGAGATTAAGGTGGGAGATGTTATACAAGCGGAATTCGGCTGTGGTTTAGGTACCGTGATAACGCATGTTGTGAAATAATTTTGTATCTCCTTTTTCCTCACAAGTGTTTAATCGTTTTTAAAGGAGGCATATTAACTTGGGGAGCAGAAGAAGGAAAAGCGGCAATGGCCTTTCCTAAATTTGGTGTGGAGAGGTGGGGACATCAGCAGTCGCTTTTAGTGGCTTTAATCATGAGCTTGTAAGGGAGAAGCCTCAGCCATACCATTTGGACTAGTTAATGCTATAGACCCTCAGCTTATGCACTGTGTAGACGGATTTCAGGGAATAAAAGAAAAGGTATTCTGTGGAAAGGTGATAATGAAGTAAGAGGTTGCCTATAATAAGCTGAAAGCGGTTACTCTTAAGGTAATTAGGTAAAGAAGGAAGGATAAGAAATATGAATGAAAACAGAGTAAATGTGGCAATAATAGGTCCTGGAAACATTGGCACTGACCTCATGTACAAAATCATCAATCGCTCAAAATTTATGAATCTAAAACTTATGGTGGGAATCTACTCAAATTCAGAGGGGCTAAAAAGAGCTCACGACCTAGGGATAGAAGCTTCGAGTAATGGTATAGATACAGTACTCAGGGATAAGAGTACAAAGATTGCCTTTGACGCTACCACTGCTAGTGCCCACCTTAAGAATGCTCCTTTGCTTGAAAGAGCTGGAATTAGAGCAATAGATTTGACACCAGCGGCTGTGGGGCCTTATGTTTGTCCGATAATAAATATGGATGAGCACTTAAACCGTCCAAATATAAATCTTATAACCTGCGGTGCACAAGCTACCATTGTTATAGTGGCGGCAATATCATGTGTTACAAAAGTGAAGTACGCTGAGATAGTAGCTACGATTGCCAGTAAGAGCGCTGGCCCAGGAACACGACAAAATATCGATGAATTCACACAAACTACTGCACGGGCACTTGAGGTACTTGGAAAAGCAGAGAAAGGCAAAGCAATAATCATTCTTAACCCTGCAGAGCCTCCGCTAATTATGCGCAATACCATTTATACAGTGGTTGAGGAACAAAATAAGGACAAGATAGTTGCCGCCGTGGAGAAGATGGTAAAAAAAGTACAAGAGTATGTCCCTGGCTACAGGCTACGTGTTCCACCAATATTTGATGAGGACAAAGTAACTACCATGATAGAAGTGGAGGGTGTGGGGGACTTCCTACCCAGGTACGCTGGTAATCTTGACATCCAAACATCAGTAGCTCTAGCTATCGGCGATCGTATCGCTGAAAAGTTAGTTGGAGAGGAGGCAAAATCAAGATGAGTTGTCGTAGTGAACATATTAGAATAGTAGATACTACCCTAAGGGATGGTAGTCATGCTGTAAAACATCAGTTTACATTAGAAGATGTTAAATCCATAGCTTCAGCTTTAGACGAGGCTGGTGTTTACGGCATAGAGATCTCTCATGGTGATGGCCTGGCTGGCTCCTCTATCCAATATGGTTGGGCTCTTTATTCCGATGAGCAAAGACTTTCCTCTGCAAGCGAGGTTGTTAAGAATAATAAGATAGCGATACTTCTTATTCCCGGTATCGGAACAAAAAAAGACCTGCAAAGGGCTATTGAACATGGGGCAAAAATAGCGAGAATAGCCACTCATGTTACCGAAGCCGATATTTCAGAGCAGCACATAAAAATGGCCAAAGATATGGGACTTGAAGTTATGACCTTTCTAATGCTAGCTCATATGGAGTCACCCGGCAAGGTTCTAGAGCAAGCAAAACTTATGGAGAGCTATGGGGCCGATGTAGTTTACGTTGTGGATTCAGCAGGTGCAATGCTTCCTGACGATGCCCGAGCCAGGGTAGGTACTCTTAAGGAACATCTTACAGTAGAAGTTGGGTTCCATGCTCACAACAACCTAGGATTAGCTATAGGCAATACTCTTGCTGCTATACAAGAAGGAGCTACGGTGGTAGACGGCACCTTGTGTGGTCTTGGTGCGGGAGCCGGAAATGCCCCAACGGAAGTTTTGGTAGCTGTATTAGATAAGTTAAGTTATAAAACAGACATTGACCTTTACAAGATAATGGATGCTGCTGAGGATGTCATGCGGCCTCGTATGCATCGTCCCCAAATTATAGATATGGCTTCTTTAACCCTTGGTTACGCTGGAGTATATTCGAGCTTCCTGCTGCATATCTATAAAGCGGCGGAGAGATTCAAGGTAGAGCCGTTAGATATACTTCTAGAGCTAGGAAGACGTAAGGTAGTAGGTGGTCAGGAGGATATGATCGTTGATGTAGCCTACGAACTATCACATAGAGAATAAAAGGAATTTAGCTTTTCATAGGGAAAAGTTGTAGAGGAAGCCCTTGCTGGCGTTGACCTTTTCCTCTATGTGTCGCAAGCTCTCTTCTGTAGCATAGGGCATCAGGTTTTCCGGCTCTTTCTTTGCTGCGGTAAGCAAGTTCCTCAAACTTACTGCCCTCGGGTGCCGGTCAAAGACCTTAGCGAACTGCATGAGTGTCATCCACAACAGAGCACTCCGCGCAGGTAAGAACAGACCCCTGTAGCGGTTCAAGGCGTGGGCTGAATCTTCATCCTCAACCATCAGGCCACGCCAAGCTGAGAAGTAGGCAATGCCATCCGAGATGACTTTGCCTAACTGGTCTAGTTGACGCTTAAACTCCTGACGTTCCATACTTGTTACTTGCAGCAATGCCATGAAGAACTCTTAACAGCATTCTACTATTTAGACCCTACAGGGACAAGACCGAAGATTCTATCTGTAGGTAACTTCAACATCGTTGAACAGAAAGCCATAATGGATGATAATTGACAAATGGCAGCCGAACTCGCCTTTTCTGAAGGGATTCGCGTGGCTAATATTTTGATTGATGACGACGTCGCTGTTGGGACTAGTTCAATGGTTGCGGAGGGCTATGACAGATACCGGCACTACTGTTGCGGCATTGTGGAGCTAGATGAGGGTCTCAGAGTTAGCGCCCACATATTGGGGGTAGATGTTCAAGATCCAAGTAGCATTGAGATTGGGACTCCGGTGACAATAGAGTTCCCAGAAGGGGAAGGCAAGCCGATGGTTCTAACATTTAGAGCCATGTCGTCTCGCAGTAAATAACGACTTTTGAGGCAAAATTCTCACGGTAATTTACCACCCCCCTGTGTGCAGTCAATATCCCAAAAGGCTCAAATGGGTGAATTCGCTCAGCCAGTTCTCGTTTAAGCAGGGCGCATTGCCCCCTTACTAGGGTTGAACTCCTATATAGGGCTGCGGTGGATAAGCTTTCTCCGTTGGCGGGTTATAAGGGATATCAACTACCAGGATGGTGCCCTTACCCAAATCCGAATGTAGAGTTTAGGAAACCATGTCTTCAGTTCGCATTCATGTAGCTAGCGAGGATTGATGCCCATCACGGAAGGTAACATCAGTAATTCTTAATGGGTTATTCATCTTTCCCACTTAGACTACTCCTTCTCCATCGGCATTGAAGTTTAATCATCTTCCATATGTTGCCCACCTTATTACATAGATATTGATATTCTCAGCAATTTGGCTACATCCCTAGGTGTCTCAGCTACTGGTATCCCGGCAGCACTAAGTGCATCAATCTTGGATTTTGCTGTCCCCGTACTTCCCATGATTATGGCTCCGGCGTGTCCCATGCGTTTTCCTGGCGGGGCTAACCTTCCAGCAATATAGGCTACCACCGGTTTGGGATAGTTTGTTTCTCTGATGTATTGAGCTGCCAGTTCCTCGGTGTTACCACCTATCTCACCGATGAGAACCACGCCCTTTGTTTCTTCATCATCTTTGAACATCCCAAGGACTTTAATAAAATCTAGCCCGACAATAACATCTCCACCTAGCCCTATACATGTAGTTTGCCCCATACCCGCCTGACTAGTATGCTGGACAATCTCCTTAGCCTCGGTAGCATCATTAGCAAATACTATTCCGCCGGACTTACCTCAGCTTGATACCAATATTTGAGACTTTACTACTACGGGTTTACCTATCTCCCTGGCTATTGTGGCAACTTTCTCTGGCTTGCTAGCGATATTACCTTTGGCAACTAATATACCATATTTCCGTAGAATATTTTTGGCTTCAAACTCAAAGAGCTTCACTGGTAACTTCCTTAGCGCATCTTAAGCTTGAGGCTCATACTGTACAGCAATGCCCTTTTCTATTAACTCTTGGATTTCCTGTTTACTATATCCCAGCTCTGCTAGAACTTGGCTAGTGTGCTCACCAAGCTGGGGGGATTGCATCTTCGTTTCGGGTAGCTCTCCTGATATCATTATCGGCGCTCGAACTGTTTTAATCCGCCCTACACCAGAATAATCCCATTCTTCAATCAGCTGCCGAAACTGTATTTGGGGGTCCTGGCTAACTTCGCCCACATTTAGGAGCCGACCACATGGAACATTCGTCGCCACTAGCTTAGATTCCAGCTCAGCGCTGGTATATTGTTTGCAGGTCTCGCTTACCTTGCGGGTCAACTCATTGCGATGTTCACGCCTTCCCTCACCCGTAGAAAAGCGAGGGTCGCTGGCAAGTTCGTCTAACCCAAGCCCCTGACAGAAAGCTACCCAGAATCTATCTGTGGAGACCCCAATCCAGATCGGCGCGTCCTTAGTGTCAAAAGCTTGGTAAGGTACAAACGCCACATGCCCTGATCCGGCACGTGAAGGAAGTTTGCCAGTAATGGAATGATGGATTATATAGGTGCTCATTGTCGAGACGGCAGTGTCTAATAAGGCAATATCTATCCTCCGTCCCTTACCTGTCCTCTCTCGATCCCACAAACATGCCAGGATGGCACCAAATGCATATAAGCTGCTAGTCATATCAATGAGGGGGGGAGCCTGTCTCACTGGCGGTCGATCAGGTTCTCCGGTTGCCATCATGATGCCTGACATCGCCTGAGCTACTGGATCATAAGCTGAACGCTGGCTATAAGGTCCCTCTTGCCCAAAACCAGATACTGAACAATATATTATTCGGGGATTCACTTGAGCTACCCTATCATAGCCTAGACCAAGTTTATTTGCAGTGCCAGGCACAAAGTTTTCGACAAAAACATCAGCCGTCTTGACCAATTTTAGAACTATTTCCTGGCCCTCCGTTGTTGCTAAGTCCAGCGCTATGCCTCGTTTATTGCGGTTCGCAGCTAGCAACCACGCACCATCCATAGCGTAGCGGAAATGCTCACCCCTAGGCGGCTCGATCTTTATCACATCAGCACCCAAATCTCCTAGCAACGTGGTGGCAAAGGGGCCAGCCATAGCCGTAGTCAAGCCAACAACTTTTATTCCTTGTAAAAAATTCATGTCACCTCCTGGGATTAC
>Ga0209991_10001484_pt1 | contig 10668 bp, 7 predicted proteins | sample ChitaG_FD_183167 | JGI IMG/M metagenome (GOLD analysis project Ga0209991, IMG submission 183167) | Deep subsurface microbial communities from South Pacific Ocean to uncover new lineages of life (NeLLi) - Chile_00310 metaG (SPAdes)... | ecosystem: Environmental > Aquatic > Marine > Oceanic >... | reverse complement strand
GTTTTCGAAGTTTTCTGTTTATTTTTTATGCGCTAAACCGGCTTAGTGTAAAGACAAAAAGCCTTTAGCTTGCCAGGCATATCATGGCAGGTTTGCTAAAGGCTTTTTGTCTTTGAGAGAGAGGAGTAACAATCTAAATACCCATGTTTGAAGATATTATAAACAACGTCCAGATATCTATCCCATTCGATCTGCTTAAAGAAAAATATCTGTCCCTGGTTCTGAAGAACAGGGTTAATCCTGAGATTTCGCTTGACGGAGGAGTCATTGATACATATTCCAGAAAAGACTTTTCGGAGATAGCCTCTATTCTTCAACAGGAAGGCCTTTCTATTACCCTGCATGGACCTTTCTATGACCTGGTGCCGGGAGGCATGGATAAAAAGATTTTGAGAACGACCCGGGAGCGCCTCAGGCAGGTCTTTGACCTCATACCGGTGTTTAAACCAATGTCTATTGTCTGCCATACCGGTTATGATAAAAACAGATATCATGAAGTGGAAAAAGAGTGGCTTGAGACGGCCATTGAGACATGGACGCCACTTGTTGATGATATACAAGGCACGGGTACAATTCTGGTTATTGAAAATGTTTTTGAAAAAACGCCCGAGATGCTTTTCAGGCTGATGAAAGGATTAGATTCGACAACAGTGGGTTTCTGTTTTGATATAGGCCACATGTATGTCTTCTCTGAAACCAGCATTGAGGTCTGGCTAAAGTCCCTGGGGCCTTTCCTGAAACAGCTCCATCTCCACGACAATGACGGAACATGGGATGATCATTGGGCAATCGGTGCAGGAAAGATCGATTTTGAGATCTTGTTCAGATTTTTGGAGGAAAATCGACTGAGACCTGTCATAACCCTTGAGCCCCATCAGGAGGAATGGATCTGGCAAAGTCTTGAAGCCCTGTCTGAATCGGCTCGTTTTAGTCGCATTATTAAATTAGAGGGGTAAGGCTATGGGGACATCCCCGCAGGTTTTCTCAGCAGCCCTCAGGAATAAATATTACTGTAGGAGGTTTAAATGCAAAGTTATATAAATCGAATTGTTCGTGCTGCCAAGCTCGATGTTAATCTATATGAAGAGGTTGAGGCTGATAAAGGAGCAATGGGCCAAGCCATGGGAGTTGTTGTTCTTTCCAGTATAGCAGCCGGCATAGGAACAATAGGAACTACAGGAGTAAAGGGAATCGTTATCGGGACGATCATAGCGCTCATTGCCTGGTATGCCTGGGCATATATTACATATTTTGTCGGCGCTAAAATCCTTCCTGAGCCGCAGACCAAAACCGATCCTGGTGAACTATTGCGAACCATCGGATTTGCAAGCTCTCCAGGATTAATTAGAGTATTGGCTGTCATACCTGGAATGGCTGGAATAATTTTTCTGATCACTTCGATTTGGATGTTAATAGCTATGGTTATTGCTGTAAAGCAAGCTCTTGATTATCAGAGCACACTACGAGCTGTGGGTGTCTGCATCATTGGCTGGGTCATTCAAACAATAATAATTATGATTTTGTTTTCTGTTTTAGGAGGAGGTTATTCAAAGCCTGTTTAATTCTTTTGATGGAGAGGAATTAGCGCTAAACTTGAGCATACCCTCAAGTTTCGCACCCTTTTTATTTATCAAAAGTTTTAAACAGTAAGGGCCGAAATAAATTTTTAAAGCAAAATATCATGCCTGTAACTTCGAAAACGGCACCAATATACAAACATGGGACAGTGCTTGAGATACTGTATGAATTAAGTACGTTATATTTCCTTTGTGCCTGTCAGCGATACATCTCATGGGGTGCTGGTTAAAAAGGATGATCATATCATTTTGCTTTAAAAATTGAATTCAGCCCTTTACTGCTTTGACATTAATAGAAATTAAGGGTGTGAAACTTGAGTGATTATACTTGAAGCGTATTTATTTTCAAATGGCTAAAGTGTTACCCGTAATGAAGTTAAAGGATTTTTACAATGCTGAAAAAGCTTTTCAGACAGTTTGTTTTTAAATTTTTACTCTATAGCCTTATTTTTTTAGTTGCATTATCTTTTTCAATTACTGAGCGTCAAAGAGATGAGGCTGGTAAGTATTTAACAGTTGCGAATGCAGCTGTTGACAATCCCTGTTTTCAGACAGAGTGGCCGCATGAAAAAAGCGAACTTCTGCCGGATCCGTCTCTTGTGTTTGGAAGGCTGCCAAACGGCTTCAAGTATCTATTGATGGAAAACCGAAAACCCAAGGACAGGGTGAGCATGCATCTGAATGTTCAGGTTGGATCTATGCATGAATCTGGCCAGCAGCGAGGACTGGCTCACTTTCTTGAACATATGCTTTTTTGTGGTTCAACTCATTTTAAGCCCGGAGAACTCGTAAAATACTTCCAGAGCATAGGAATGAAGTTTGGTCCTGACGCAAATGCCCATACAGGATATTATGAAACGGTTTATGATATACTTTTGCCAGAGGGAGACAGGCAAAGTCTGGAAAAAGGGCTTACTGTGTTGAAAGACTTTGCAGATGGCGCCATTTTCCCGGAGCCGGAGATAGACAGAGAACGGCATGTTGTCCTGGCTGAAAAGCGTACACGTGATTCTGCGTCGTATCGCAGGTTTGTTTCAATTATGAGGTTTGAGTTTCCTGAAGCAAAAATATCGAAAAGATTTCCCATAGGCCTGGAAAATTTTATTAAAAATGCAGACCGCAAAATGTTTAAAAATTTTTATGATACATGGTACCGGCCGGAGAAAATGATACTTGTAATGGCAGGAGACTTTAATGTTGGCTCGGCTGCTTTACTTATAGATGAAAAATTTTCTGCGTTATCTGCAAAGGCTTCCCCTTTGCCGGAACCAGATCTTGGCAGGATAAATCATAAAGGGATCAAACCATTTTATCATTTTGAAAAGGAGATCGGAAATACCACGGTCAGCATAGAGGTAATAAGAAAAATTGTGCAGCAGCCGGATTCCTTTGATTTTCAGAAAAGATTACTTATTAAGGATATTGCGGATCAAATTATTCAGAACCGGTTGGATGTATTGGTAAGTAAGCCTGATACACCATTTACCTCAGCCTCCATCAGCAGCGGTATTTTTAAGAATCAGATAGAATCTGCCGAGATTACAGCAGAAAGCAACCCTGAGAACTGGGGGAAATCACTTGCGCTTCTTGAGCAAACCCTGAGAAGGGCATTGAAATACGAATTTACTGAGCCAGAGCTTGAGAGGGTAAAAAAGGATTTCAGGTCAAAGCTGGATAATGCTGTAAATAAGGCGTCAACACGGGAAAGTCGGTTGCTGGCACGCGAAATAATAATGCATCTCAATACAGATATGGTTTTTCTTTCCCCAAAGCAAAGAAGAGATCTTCTGTCTCCGGTTATTAATTCCCTGACATTAAAGCAGGCGCATGATTCATTCAAGGAGAGTTGGGCGCCTGAACACAGGCTTGTGCTTGTTACAGGAAATGCTGAGCTGAAAACTATTGATGAAAAACCAAAAGACCTGATACTTGCCGCATATAATAGAAGCAGCATGATTGTTGTGTCAAGACCGGCTGAAATAAAGGCGCTGGTTTTTCCTTATCTGCCGGAACCTGAAAAAAAAGGGGAAATCAGCAGTAGAACCGAGGTCCCGGAACTTGGCATTATCCAGGTTGATTTTGAGAACGGCGTTAGCCTGACCCTAAAAAAGACAGATTTTGAAGCTGATGAGGTGCTTGTTAATCTGTCCTTTGGATTGGGCAGAGCTGTCGAACCCGCGGATAAACCCGGACTTGCTGCTTTAAGTGCGGAAGTAATTAATGAAAGCGGACTTGGCAAACTCGAAAGGGATGAAATTGAATGCGCCCTGGCAGGAAGAGACACAGACGTTAATTTTTCTGTGGCCGAAGATTGTTTTTTCTTTAAAGGCAAAACAGTATCAAAAGAGGCGCTGTTGCTGTTTCAGCTCCTTTATGCTCATCTGACAGATCCTGGATATAGGGCAGATGCCTATAAACTTTCCATGGACCGGTTCAGACAAAAATACCTTAAACTTTCCAGTTCCATTGACGGCGCCATGAGTCTTACCGGAAAGCGCTTTTTAGCCGGAGGAGACAGCCGTTTCGGACTTCCGTCTTATAATATGTTCAAACAGTTAGCCCTTGATGATATTAAATCATGGCTTGACGCATCATTAAGGCACGATAAAATCGATGTTTCAGTGGTTGGTGATTTTGATATTGAGCTAATAGTTGATGTAGCCTCTAAATATCTTGGGACCCTTCATAAGCGACACGATATATATAAACAGAAGATGTTGAGATTGCCCCAATTCCCTGTTGCTCAAACACTTGAAATAAATGTTGCAACTAAAATTCCAAAAGGTGTTGTAGTTGTTGCATATCCAACTGAAGACCTGTGGGATATCCATAGAACACGCCTTTTTTCGGTGTTGGCAGATATTGTTTCAGAAAGGTTACGTGAAAGGATTAGAGAAAAATTAGGAGCTGCTTATTCCTTTGTTGCATACAACAGGTCGAGCCGGGCATATCCTGGATATGGAGTGTTTCAAACCTTTGTCCATGTTGATCCAGAAGAAAATGATATGGTGGTTGGGGAAATAAAAAAAATCATATCGGATCTTGTCGTTAGCGGAGTAAACAATGAGGAGTTGAGGCGTACCATCAGGCCGACACTTACAGGCATAAAGGATATGCTGCAAAGTAATTATTACTGGCTAAATACTGTTCTTTCAGGATCAAAAAAGCATCCTTGTCAGCTTGACTGGAGCAGGACAATAATGGATGATTATGCTTCCATTACAAAAGGTGAGCTGTCTGTTCTGGCAAAACAATATCTAAACAACGATAAAGCAGCAGTAATTATTATTAAACCGGAATAAAGGGATTAAAAACATAAAATGCTTGTCAGTTATTTATCTGTGTTAACGGTAAGACTATTCTATTGTTTTTATGTTGATATTCTGATAAAAAATTTAGCTTGATTTGACGGTTTGTATAAAATAAAAAAAACTATTTTTAAGGCTGTCGAATATATGTGGAAAGGATAAAAGATGAACAAAAAGACAGGATCTGCTGATTTTTCCGGCAGATTATGGAAATTATTTACGTCAGTCAGACTAACCGTTGTGGTTCTTCTGTCACTGGCTGTTAGTTCTATTATCGGGACAATTATTCCTCAGAATAAGAGACCTGATGAATACCTGAATGAATATGGTGAATTTCTTTATAAAATATTATCAGCCTTTGACATTTTTGATATGTATCATTCATGGTGGTTTCAGTTCCTGCTTCTTACATTGATGGTTAATGTCATTATCTGCTCAACTCACAGATTCTCTGCCTTATGGAAGATGTTGTCTGTTAAAAGCCCTTCTTTTAATGTTTCAAAATTTAGAAACCTTTCTAATAAGGAAGAATTTACTGACAGCCGTTCCCCCGAAGAGTTGAGAAGTATATATATGCCGATTGTTTCCAGAAATTTTGGATACAGGAGGATTGAAGAAATAGACAATGGGCTTTGTATTTTTGCTGAAAAAGGACGTTGGACCCGTGTTGGTGTTTATGTTATTCATTTTAGTGTTGTTCTGTTGCTGATCGGCGGTCTGATAGGTTCCATTTTCGGTTTTAAAGGATTTGTCAATATTCCTGAAGGTGAAACAATTAAGAGTATCAGACTGTATAATACCGGCAAAGCACAGAAATTAAATTTTAAAATCAGATGTGATAATTTTAATATAAAGTTTTACGATTCCGGGGCGCCAAGTGAATATCGCTCAACCCTGACAATACTTGAACAAGGGAAATCTGTTTTGACAAGGAATATTATTGTAAATCATCCTCTCCGTTACAAGGGGATAAATATCTTTCAGGCCAGTTATGGCGAGCTTCCTCCTGAAGAGATTACTTTAAATTTTAAAAACCGTGCAACCGGCATAAGCCATAAGAAAAAAGTGTCTTTGGGGCAGCAGTTTGATCTCCCTGAAGATATGGGACAGTTTGTTATAAAGGGCCACAGGGATTCATATAATTTCAGAGGCCATGATCTTGGAAAAACCTTTATGGGCATTCTTACCACTAATGACGGAAGCCATGTCCATGTAATAATGCCTGTGCGTTTTCCGGTTTTTGACAGGATGAGAAAGGGGGATATGATTATTTCTGTAGAAGATTATGATCATAGATATTATACAGGGTTACAGGTGACCAGAGATCCCGGGATTTTAGTCGTTTATTCAGGGTTTGTAATAATGATTATCGGATGTTTTATAACCTTTTTTATGTCCCATCAAAGGCTTTGTGTTGAAATAAGCAAGAGTGGAAAGAAGAGCAGTATTATGGTAGCAGGGACAGCAAACAAAAATAAACTTGGAATGCAAAGCAGGATAAAGAAGATAGTGAAAAGTCTGAGGATAAATCAATGAACAGTTCAAATTTGTTATCAATTGTAACATTTACATATGGCTTGGCAGCATTTTTATATATTGTTTCCTGGATTTTTAAGAAAGAGATGCCCGGCAGGATTGCCACATGGATAGCCATAATTGCTGTTCTTGGCAATACCGGTGGTATTGCTTTGCGATGGATAGAATCTTACAGGCTTGGAATAGGTCATGCTCCCCTTTCAAATATGTATGAATCCCTTGTTTTTTTTGCGTGGACTATCGGAGTGATATATCTTGTAGTTGAGCAGACTTATAAAAACCGGATAATTGGAGCCTTTGCAACCCCTCTTGCCTTTATGGCCATAGCTTATGCCTCACTTTCCCCAAATATTTGTGATCGTATACAACCCCTGATTCCGGCATTAAAAAGCAACTGGCTTATTGCTCATGTAGTAACCTGTTTTATTGGATACGCTGCCTTTGCAATCGCTTTTGCTGTAAGCCTCATATATCTTTTTAACCAATGGAAAACAGTGGATAAAAAGAGTAAAACCGGTTTGTTTAGTCATTTACCGGATTCCAGAATGCTGGATGAATTAACGTATCAAATGGTAACCCTTGGTTTTTTATTTCTGACAGTCGGGATAATAACAGGGGCTGTATGGGCAAATTCGGCCTGGGGAAGTTACTGGTCATGGGACCCAAAAGAGACATGGTCTTTGATAACATGGTTTGTTTATGCAACCTTACTGCATGCAAGGATGATGAGAGGCTGGGAAGGAAAAAAAATCGCCTATCTTTCCATAATAGGATTTCTGGCCGTTATGTTTACATATTTTGGCGTGAATCTTTTGCCGGGTTTGCATAGCTATGGATAGGGATAATAATAGCTGTTAATTCAGATAGTTTGGCGTAAACCACATATTATCTTTTCATATTTTACCCAAAACACTTTTTTCTTGACAAAAGAAGTGTTTATAGATAAGTGAACAAAATTATCTTTTATATCATACATCCATACCATAATAAAAAATTATTCAACTTTGTTCACTTCACCTAAAACTTAAGCGGAGTTTCTATGACTACATTAGATGATAAATCTGAAGAGACTGTCGGGCAGGTAGAAACAGCGAAATCCCCTGAAAAAGAGCAGAAGAAAAAAGATCAGAAGAATGGATCGTGGGGAATCATTTTCATATTTTTCGTTATTGGATTAGTGGGAAGTCTTGCGGTCGGATGGTGGATTTTCCCGAAGCTTCTCTATTCTCAGAAAAAGCAGCCCATAGATTTTAACCATGTGATTCATGTTGAGGCTGTTGAGGAAGGATGTGAAAGCTGCCATTTTTTCCGTGAAGACGGCTCCTTTTCCGGAGTGCCGAAACTTGCCCAGTGCGTTGATTGTCACGAAGAGGTCATGGGAGAAGACCCCGAGGAGCTCAAGTTCGTCGAGGAATATGTGGCAAAAGAAAAGGAGGTGCCGTGGCTTATTTATTCAAGACAGCCTGATTGCGTTTTCTTTTCCCACGTAGCCCATATCAAGATGGGAAAAGTGGATTGCGTTACATGTCACGGACATATCGGCGAATCGACACACTCAAGAGTTTACGAAGAAAACAGGTTTACAGGTTACAGCCGTGATATCTGGGGAAAAAACATCGCCGGGCTCAAGAAGAATACCTGGGACCGGATGAAAATGGATGATTGTGCTGAGTGTCATGCTGAAAACAAAGCGGTTCCAAAAATCGTTGAGACACTTCCATGGCCTGTTAGCTGGATGCCTCGACCTTATGAAAAACTGGCGAGCAGTCAGGTAAGAGTTCATATAGAAAAGGACGCGTGTTTTGTATGCCATAAATAGGCTGATAACCTCATTAGTTTATTAGCAATATTTTAAGGGGTAGAATCTTATGAAGGTATGTAGAAGAAGTTTTTTATCATTAATAATTGGTGGTGCAGCCGGCACAGCCCTTTCACCATTGCCTTTGAAGCTGATGGATGACTCTGCTATATGGACACAGATGTGGCCATGGACTCCTGTGCCGGAGGATGGAGAGGTCAGTCATGTAGATTCTATATGCACACTCTGCCCTGGTGGTTGCGGTATTACTGTCCGCAAGGTCAATGATAGAGCAATTAAAATAGAGGGTATGAAGGGGCACCCTGTAAATGATGGTGGCATATGCGTTCTGGGTCTATCCGGACTTCAACTGCTTTATGGCCCGACACGCGTCAAAACACCATTAAAGAGGGCAGGAGCGAGAGGTGAAGGAAGATGGGAGAAAATCTCCTGGGATGACGCCATTGCAGAGGTTGTAAAGAAACTTGAAGGGTTAAGAGAAAAAGGCAGGTCCCATACGGTTGCCTGTATTTCCGGTACTGATCGCGGAACAGTGGCTCAGCTTTTAGGGAGATTTTTGACGGTTTACGGTTCTCCAAACTTTATACGCATTCCATCAATTCAGGATTCATACGAGCTGACAATGTACCTGATGCAGGGCGTGCAGGCTTCAGCCGGATTTGACGTTGAAAATGCCGATTTTGTTTTGAGCTTTGGAAGCGGGCTGATAGAGGGATGGGGTTCGCCGGTGCGTATGATCAAGGCAAATAGTATGTGGAAAGACCAGGGCAAGGTGGTGCAGATCGAACCTCGCCTGTCCAATACGGCCGCTAAATCGGATAAATGGATTGCCATAAATCCGGGAACAGAAACTGTTCTGGCTCTGAGCATCGCTCATGTGATTATTCAGGAATCGCTGTATAGCGCCGATTTTGTTAATAATTATTCTTCCGGCTTTAAAGAATTTAAGCAGATTGTGCTCGATGAATTCAGTCCTGATGATGTTTCGGAGATTATCGGCGTGTCTGCTTCCACAATAGAATCTTTGGCTAAAACCTTTGCAGGCGCTTCAAAACCTCTGGCGCTTTGCGGTCGTGGCAAGGGAGAGACACCAGGCAGTCTGAATGAATTTATGGCGGTGCATGCCTTAAATGCACTTGTCGGCAATATCAATAAAAAGGGAGGTGTCTGGGCTGTTCCGGATCCTGATTATATAAAATGGCCTGAAGTAAAAATGGATCTCACTGCCGCAAATGGTATGCGTAAGGCTCGTATTGACGGCGCAGGGAGCAAAAGATATCCTGATGTAAGATATCTGTTAGACAGGTTGCCCGACGCTATTAATTCCGGGAAAGAATATCCTATTGAGGCTCTTTTTGTTGTAGGCGCCAATCCGGTTTATACAATACCTGACAGCAATGCGGTAAAAGAGGCATTTAACAGGGTGCCGTTTGTTGTAAGTTTTTCTTCATATATGGATGAAACCGCTGCAAATTCCGATCTTATCCTTCCAAACCATGTTTTCCTTGAACGGTATGAGGATGTGCCGACATCGGTTGGGCTGCAGAAACCGATTGTAGGCCTTTCAAAGCCGGTAGTAAAGCCACAGTTTAATACAAAACATGTGGGCGATGTGATACTTCTCATAGCAAAATCATTTGGCGGCAGGATAGCGGATGCTTTTCCCTGGGACAGTTATGAAGCTTGCCTAAAAGAAACACTGGGAAACAAGTGGGATAGATTAATTAATAATGGATTCTGGTCTGATTCTAATTTCAGACCAGCGGCCTGGAAAAGTGCATTTAATACACCTTCCGGAAAATTTGAGTTTGTTAATAAGGGCTTAGCAGAATTGGTAAAGATTGAAGGGGACAAGCAGTCTTATCCTCTTATACTTATACCGTACGATTCCATGAGACTTGCAAGCGGTTTTATCGGAGATCCGCCCTTTGCTATAAAAACCGTAGAGGATACAGTCCTTAAGGGCAAGGATATCGTTGTCGAAGTTAATCCAAGGTCGGCAAGAGGATTTAGAGAGGGAGATCATGGAATTCTTAGTACTCCGAAAGGCAGTGTAAAGGTTAGGGTTCATCATTTCAATGGGATTATGCCCGGCTTGGTGGCTTTGCCCAGAGGGCTGGGACATACAGCCTATGACGAGTACCTGGCTGACAAGGGTATTAATTTTAACGAACTCATCGGTCCGGTCGAAGATCCTGTTTCCGGCCTGAACGCAGCCTGGGGAATAAGGGCCAACCTGACAAGAGCATAAATCAAAGGATGGGGTTTTGATGAAAGAACAGCGCAAACACACAAAAGCCAAAAAGTATGGGATGGTCATAGATTTAGATAAATGTACCGGATGCGGAGCCTGTATGGCGGCCTGTATGGCTGAAAATAACGTTCCTTTTAAAAAGGACGAATCAGACAAGCTCCTTAGCATTACATG
>Ga0209991_10001483_pt1 | contig 10669 bp, 7 predicted proteins | sample ChitaG_FD_183167 | JGI IMG/M metagenome (GOLD analysis project Ga0209991, IMG submission 183167) | Deep subsurface microbial communities from South Pacific Ocean to uncover new lineages of life (NeLLi) - Chile_00310 metaG (SPAdes)... | ecosystem: Environmental > Aquatic > Marine > Oceanic >... | reverse complement strand
TTGCCTTTGCGGGCATTTGAGGTAAGCGTCTGACTTTTACTACATCAGTAGCCTTGGCAACATACTCCCTCTTCTGACCGATGAGCCTGACCTTTACTTTGTCTGGAAACTTTGGGTGTTGCCTTACAACCTGGAGCTGCTTGCCAGGGAAGCGGTCAGGTAGGGCGACTGTATCCCCCACTCGTACAGTTTTGCCATCCCTGTCCGTCCCAACTACTTCCGCCTCAACTTGTACCAGCTCTTCTTCCGGTTCCGGACGCAATCCCAAGCCCACTCGTTTTTCAAACTCAGGAACGAGTACGTCAAGAATGTCGGTTATGTCTGCCAAGCCTTTCTCTACAGCATCTTCTACATCTACTTTCTTGCCGATTCTCTCCAGGTAGGACTTTATTATGGTTTCAGCGTCGCCTCCAGCAAGGAAAATATTAACTTCAAAGTCTGTGATGTTTGGAAATGCCTCTTTAATTTTGCCTCGCGCAAAGCCCTCGACCTGTTCGGCCACGGTTAAGCCCTCAACAGGGGCCACAGGCTCCTCAGTAGGAGCTTCTTCCTCCGGAGCAGCCGTGGGCTCAACTTTAATTGGAAGGACTCCTACGGGCTCTTTGGGCTCCTCTCGTGGAGGTGGAGTGGATATGTCCTCACGCGGGATCGGCCTGATTTCGCCATCAGCCATTTGGACAGTTGCGACAGTAGGAGAAACGCCAACGACTTCACCCAGGCCAAAGGGTGTGTCAACCACCATTCCAGGTACAATCTCTGCCCTTTCGGGTATCTTTATATCGGGTGGTTCTTCGCCAGGGACAGCAACTTCGCCCCTCAAGGCTGGATAATCAGCTCGAACCTCTTCCGGCACAGGCAGACCAGCCTTGATTGCTTTCAAAATTTCCCTGTAATGCTTTGATGTGACCGTGCTTGTCCTGGGCGTACCATCTTTTCTCAACTTCCCTGTTGGCTTATGGACTATGCCGCCCATTTCGCGCATCGCTTCGATTCGATCATCTATCAATGCTTTCATGGCAGCTTTGTGATCTGCGCTATCAAAAGGAACGGTTGCAAACTCTCTGGCTGCGGGCTCTCCCCTTGCTATTTGTTCAAATTCCTCATCAGGCACATCTTCAAAGCGTCTGCCCTGGAGATAGGATCTTTCGGTAAACTCCTCCAAGGTCTGTTGCCATGCGACTCGATGCCTGGGCATTAAGCCGAAACCATCTTCCACAGGTACGACAGTCCAATCCTTAATGGCTGGATACCGCTTTTGCATCTTGGGTATATTTGCCACAGCGCCACGCTCAGTCTTAAATGGCTCACCCTCTTTGCTAAGAACAGGCTCAATCGGCTGCGTGACTTCACTAGGCCGCTCACCCTTTTTCGGTATGCCTACTGGCTCCGGCTCCGCCATAACGAAATCGGGCTCTGCTTTTTTGGCTGCTTCCTCTCGCGCTGTAGCCGCCTTAATATCCTCTGCTTTTTTCTGCAGAAACTCCTCAGTTGTTAAGTCGGTAGTCTGACCACGGCCCATCCTCTCTAATTGTTCCGCTCTCCAGGCATCGCTATTCCACATTTTGAGAAGTTCTTTTTGGGTTACTGGCCCACGCTTTTGCCAGAATTCTCCTTCGCCAGAGTGTGATTTGCGTATTGTTTCATCAATGCTTTGGAGCAATAGGCCGCGCTCTGGAATTGTGTGTTTTCTCCAGGCGGTACTCTCTCTGATTAGTCGGGGAATTTGCGGGGCGTATCCAGCAGCCTCGAACAAGGCGAATAGGGCCATGTTCTCCAGGCTTTTGTCAAGCTCACCTTCACCCAGGAGCGCACCACCAACCATCGCACCAAGTAAACTCTTGAAGAACGGACGAGCGGTTACAGCTATTTCTGTTGCGACCAATCGACCAGCACCTATGCCAAATTTGACAGGCGCAGTAGGGCCAGCAACGGCAGCGGTGACTCCCACAGTTCCAGCCACTATATCTCGCACAGGAACGTCAGGTCGCCTGACAAGTTGGGGTCTTAATTTGCCAGGGACAGGCTCGATCCCGAAGTTGGGTACAACGAGTTCCGCAGGGCCACGGCGCTTGCCCCAATAGTCAACGGCCTCATCGAACATATCTTCCCATGCCTTAGCCCCAAGAGGCTTACCGTCAACGTACCACAACTGTCCCATGATAGGAGCCAGCCAGCGCAGCGCAGAACTAGCCCCTACAGACACGAGATACGGGATCTCTTCGGCCATACTTATCGCGCCAGGAGCGAGGCCACTAATATCCGGCAATCTATCCGCCATATCAGCGACAATCTCTGGATCTTCTTCGATTGGTGGGTCTAATGAGGGAGTTACTTGTGCGGGGGTATCCCAACCTCCTTCTTGAGCGAAAGGACTTAATCCTGCAGCGATTCTTTTTTGTGCGTGTTCAACTGCGTTATCTACTACGGCGGTGTCAAGGTCTTTGGGGGCTCCCTTAAAGCTGAGAAGGTAGTCTACTTGTTCCTGACTTTGATTAGGTGTGAGCAATGGGATTTCGGTGTCACCTTCACCCCAATCAGTTATCGTGGATAGTTCGGTAGAGACACCACCATCAGGGTGTTGCAAGGTTCCCAAAAAACCTGGCCCTTTTTGTCTAACATCAGCTTCCGGCAAGCCTGGGATAGGAGCTGGAGGTAGGTTCATACCAGGGGCAGGAGCGGGGGGAGGCTCTGCAGCCCTTAATTCATCTATCCTACCAGCTCTCTGGACAGCTTGCGCTCCAAATGACGGTTGAGGGGGAGGAGCAGCCGGAGCAGCGAGATCCATCAGGTCTGGAAACTTTTCCGGCTCATCTGGCGCAGTATCAGGAACAACCTCTCTGAATTTCAGAGGTTTTATTTCTCTGAAAGTATATCTAGCCATGATTATCCCTTATTGGTTAATGACAAATTTTCTATTGCCGACCCACACAATTATCGTGCCGTTCTCGAATTCAATGTTTGTCGCCTCAAGACCTGTATCAGCCATAAAGTCGGCTTTGACTCTTTCAGTATCACGCTCTCCCTTTGCTGCCGCTTTCGGTGTTGTAGCGCGACCACCCTTGCGTCCGGCTTTCGTACTCGCTAAAATGTCCTTTGATCGCTGAGGCAGATTGGCTTTCTCTAGTATGTCATTTATGAGCTTGGTCGAATCAATACCACCAGCACCACCACCCGCTCCAGGTTTCTCCAGAGCGCCGAGGGCTCTCAGTATCTCCGTGTTGCCACCACCCGCAGCTCGTATGTTTGCGACCTTCTCCTCCGTGGTGCTTGGTTTTGGAGCCCGTTTGCCCTCGAAGGCTTGGAACATATCAATCATCTTAAACAAATGCTTCATCTGTGCTGGCGGCTCCTCTTCGCCAACGAATTCCTGGCCCTGGTAAAGATTGGTCAGGTCGAGATCCTGTGGCAGTTGACCCTCAAAAGGCGGAACCTGAGTCTCACCACTCGCAATGCCTTGAGCTGGATCGAATTGGGGCGGAGTAACCTGATCTGGCATAGTCTGTTGACCAAACATCTGAGGCTCTGCGCCTGTGCCTTTAAAGAAATCCGCTGGATAGAAGTCTGGAGCTAGACTAGCCTTAGCCTGTTCGTCTGCCTGGGCTTGGCCTGTGACGAGCATATTCAAGGCGTTACTTCTAGCTGCCAGATCCCTTAGATGGCCTTCATTGATGGAACCCTCGTAATCCACGCCCTTTTTTCCGGTATGAACAACGACCTTGTTAATGCTTGGCCTTTTTCTGGCAAACATACCACTAGGCTTATTCAGCCTGATGCTCGTGAGGAGATCCGCCTTGAACCTATCCATTTTGTCTTGGCGATGGCGTTCCTCAGAGGCCTCAGCACGTTGCCTTGATACTTTCCTTTTCAGCATGGCAAATTTTTCAGTTTCTCTTCTTGCCCTTGCTTGCTTTCTACTCTCTTCTTGTTCCCGCCGCCGCTCCTTTTTCTCTATCCGTTTTATAGACCTTCTCGACGCGGCGAAAGGACTGACTACTCTTTCGATAGCCATGAGATCACCCCCCTACCTTTGAAATTGTCCTGGCTGAATTGGGCCTCCGATCATCCCCAAGTTCTGTGCTTGCATCATCCTCATAGACCGACTCATGCCAGGATACGCTCTTGACAAGTTAAGTTGCTGTTGGGCGCTCAAACCACCGCGTCCAGCAAGCGGGCCTTGCCCGAATGGTATTCCTGGGAGCTGGTCACGGCGCTGCATACCCTCTAGGCTCCTTTGGAATTGATTCAACTGGCTCTGAGGCCCGAACGGTTCCCTTGGAGTGCCTGGGTAGCCCAAGCTCTGCAACATTTCCTGGGTGAAACCTGTTTGCGGAAACATAGAGAGCTGACCTGTCTGTTGCCTTCCCCTCATCATTTCCTGTATCCGAGCTTCTTCTGCCCTTTTTGACTCTGCGAGTTGTTCGCGCCGGAAAGTCAAGTCTCTCAACTGCCTTTCCATATTAGCGCCCAACTCCTCGCCAGCTACCCCAGCCGCAGCCGCAGCCTTACCCATCTGAGCCCCGAAGGGTTCAGTTGCTTGGCTTGCGATGTCAAAAGCACCAAACTGACCCTTTCGCCTAGCGGCCCCTGATGCTGCTTGACGAACAGCTTGAGAGCCCTGGCGAAAAGTTGGAGCTATCGCGGCTTGCATCCTGTCCACAATTCCTCTTGTCGAATAATCTTGTCCATTTGACATTTTATTCCCCCTTTATTTCTATGAATCTACCTTTGCGTCCCTTAAAGATTTCTGTGTAATATCTGCAAGCAGTACACTCGCTGTAGAAATGTCTGCCAGTTACATCTGCTTCGCAATGCGGCAATACCTCTCCGACCATTGTGCTGGTACATTTCGGACAGAAACCGACCACTACTTGAGGTCTAGGTGGTTCTTCCTCCCTTGCTGCCCTTTCCTCCATGCAGGGACTAGGATCGTCCATGTAAGAAAAATCAAGTTCTTCTCCTTCTTCCATCAAAGGCCGACCAGCTACTTCAAACTGTTGCCGCGCTCTCCTTTTTATATCTGCGAGTTCCCTGGTTAGTCCCGCTAGATAATTCTTCAAAGGAGCTATCAAATCTTCGCAACAACCATAGGCTTCAAAAAAATTTATGATCTCGAAAAGATGTTGGGGATCAATTCCTTTCGCGTATTCTTCTATCTCTATAGGCATTCGCACTCCGGTACTATCCATATCCTCGCACTCGTTCCGAACAGTTTGCCGCCAGCACAACCAGGGGGGCAATCATCAGCGCAAAGATACTTTGACCCTTTGAAAACACCCCCTGGATATGGGACATGACAGCCTTGAGTCCAGCACGTTCCGCAGAAAATTCCACCGCCCTCTGATATTCCCCACATGAATTCATCTTCGATAAATGAACAACCGCAAAAGGGGCCATTGCAGAAAATGGCATGACTAGACCCACAAAGTCGCCATGAACCACCATTGCCAAGAATCCGTACAGTCTTTGTTGCCGACTCCCCAGGGCAGTTATCTTTTTGTTTTTGTGATGTTGATGTGTCCTCCGTTACTGTGATCGTAAAAGATCCGCAATTCTTCGGAGCTACATTCGTCGTTACCGTTGTGCCATCCGAGTTGACTTCACACTCCATCGGGCATCCAGAATTATTGGTAACGGTACAAGTCGCACCTGGACACGGAGGGTCTATGCCAGCAGAATAAATCGAGCTAGGATTTGCGGTATCCGCTCCGACGAGTACCATTTCTTCACAACAGGCAGCACAGTCAAGTTTGAAGGATCTACAGTCGCTACAAGATCCATCAATAGAGGAAACACATACGGTTACAGTCTGTCCATCGCAGCAATCAGGAGCTTTCCATTTCATGCCTGGGGGAGTGGTACTAAGTATCTCTCCAGCATCTATTGACCAGACAAGAAACGCATCTTCAAAGGTTGCTGCTTCGCAGCCGTAAACCACATGAATTGTTGTGAAATTATATGTGTCCTCGCATTCTATAGTTTCAGGAATGTTTGTTATCGTTACAAAATTGCAGCCGCCCTCTTGATTGCATGGCCCAGGAATAGGAACCGGATCGGGGGGCCAAGGGCCAATACCAGGAGGCGGATCTGGATAATCAGTTTCATACGGCTGATAGTTATCATCCTCATCGTTGCCAAAGAGATAGGGCTGATCGAATTCGCTGAGTGGTACTTCATCGCCCTGGACATCAACTTTCTCTTGTATGTTGGCGATCTCAGCCCACTCCCTATCCTGATAAATATAGGGTCGCCGTTTGCTCACTACTCTTCGCTCCTATCCTCATCCCAGGTAGTGCTGTAGCCAAATGGTATGAAATGCTCACCCAAGCTGCGATGTCGAATTCGGAATTTAGTAGTAAGTTGACCTGGATATTCTTTAAGCGTCCATTGGACATCTTTTAGAGTCTTGCCGAGCGCGGTCTGTTTTACCGAGCCAGCAGCTTGCGGCGTTTTAGATCCATCAGGATACTCATCCAGCTCAACCATGCCTTGAGCCTGGGACTCAACAACAAGACTTAAAACTCTCTGCTTCAATCCGTGATCGTACTGAGCCCACGCATCTTTGGTTATCATAAAGGCATCAATGGCTACTGCGACTCCGGTAGCGTCAACGTCCTGGTCGGTGTCATTGAGCAAGTAATGTTTGCCAGTATCCCAGGCTCCACCGATTAGATAGAAACGCTTGTTAAAAGCTGAAAGAATGCTAGAGATTTCTGTGTCGTACTTGAAAATTCCATAAGTAAGAGTTGGAATGTGCATCACTAAAACCTTGTTAGGCGTAGTTTGATTCGCTCCGCTATAAACTATCCAGTAAGCGCATTCGGTTTCGAGATCGTAATCACCATAGGTTCTGTCAGCGAAGTCCGGATTGATGTAATCTGGATGCTCTGCGTCAAAGAATGAATCTATATCTGGAGAGGAGACTATCCACCACCTGATCCCATCAAAGAACCAAATCCCCTGGAAGAACCATGCCAGAGTAATACGTCTGATATTTCTCGTATCAATGACACCGCTCTCTACAGAGATCGCGGAGTGCGGAGCATCAATGCCGACCCTGGCGCTCAACCTCATCCGGCCAAAATTGGCTGGAGAATCACCCTGGAGCATCCACATTTCTTTGTCGGCCCATATCACAAGCTCATTGAAGAAAGGGATCGCAGCCAGTACAGGTCTTTCACCAAACTGAATGTAGCCGGAATCATTTCCATTGAATGTGTTAGGCAAGCCATCAGCAGAAAAGCGCAGCGTATTAGCTTGTCTGTTCGGGCCAATCTGCCAAGCCCTTCTCTTCCAGGCAGTACAGCCATAGCTCCAATCAATCCTTCTTGGCGTGGGAATACCTGTGATCCGGTAAATCCTGGCTTCTGCAGAGAAAGCGTTATCCCATTTGATCCGATACCAGTACCAGGGGTTAATATCGCCAGATACAATCCTGGCCTTCTCTACATCTTGATCTACTGCTTTCCAGCCGATACTTCCTTTTTGTGTCCATGAAGAATTGCCCGCTTCCGTGGTATCTGTTAAGCCTGTTACCGCTGTCCAGGCTCCAGTATTCGACCAATACTCCAATGAGGTAACGCTTGAATTGTTTGTCTGTGCATTATCAACATCAGGCCAGAAATCAATAGCATTTACCTGTCTATTGAAACCAACATAGACGTATCCCGCTATTGGCAGAGCGCCAGCATCCAGGTAATCTGAAACTGCGGTATTTAAAACCTTGACTAGATAGTCCTCAAAGGTCACATCATCGACAGTTACATAAGCTCCGGCGGGATCTGTCCTGTCTCCATCCCATACGTCTTGGACTTCACCCCACTCAGTTTCCATATCCATAGCTGTAAGATCACAGCTTGCATCAAGCACATTATTCCAGGTGAGATAAGCGACAAAGCCGCCCTGTCCGTCAATGACGGTCTGTGATTCGTTTCCGGTGAGGTTCCAAGCAATATCGCCTGACTGAGCAACGGAGCGTCCGGCAACACTCGTACCGTCAGAAAGTCCTGCTACTGCGGTGTAGACACCCGCTTGATAAGTAAAAACTGAAAGAACGGCTCCAGCAGAGTTTGTCCTTCCAACGGTCACACCAATCCTATCGAATGGCATATCGGACATTATGTGAATGCGATCAGCCGTTGGGAAGCTACTCAGATTCAGAATGGTAGTGTCGCGGCCATCAGTCATTTCATCCCAATAGTCAATAAAAACAGTCTCCGAATCGTCATACACCCAAACACCTGTAGGCCAATGGGATTCGCCACGCCAAATCAGAAATTCCTTATCGTTTGCAACGATAACGGCATCGAGGATCTGAGCAAACTGCGCTGGGACTCCCCCTGCAGTAAGGGTGTATTCATCCACCCAGGTTATTCCAGTAGCGGGCGGGAGAGCTGACGCTCTCATAATGCGATCACCATTCACCGGATCGTACACATGGGCCAGGAGATAATCGCCAGTTTGATTGAGCTGAGAAAACTGATACATACTTTTGAATTCGAGATTGGCTGCTATCGGAACGATGGTCAGCTCACTCTGGCCCTTGCGCTGTCGCCACTCGTATCCAGGCAGCATATTTTGAACATCAGAAAGCTCATCGTTTTCCAGCAGGAAGGAAGAGATCCCCTTGACGAGCTTGCCAAATTTATTTTTAAATTGACCTGATGTGCGCTTTATCATCTTGAGATTTCTCCTTAGTACCAATCAAAAAATGCACTCTCATCGTAGAGGTTCCATTTGATCTCTTGTCGGAAACTCCTGGGCTCATCACTCCTGGTCGTCATTATGTCGTTTGCTTCCTCAGCCAGATCGTTCCTTAGCCGTTCGTGCATTTCGGTATCTCTCATTTGTCCGGACAAGACCCTGGCAGCCAAAAGAATCAACAGCCGCTCGTACTTAATGTCTAAGTCCGTGATGTCTGTGTCGGCGCTGAGGTCTGCGGGCCAGCCCCAATAGATCAGGTGGAGAGAGTTAAGATCGTCGTATCCCTGATTAGGCCAGAGCCAGATCCTATCGCTATCATTCCAGCCAGCCTCAATGTATGGTTCGCCACTACCCGTGGGGGATGAGTAAAGGAAAAGTTCTTGAATGTATTGCTTTCCGAGGCCACGGCGAGTTGAACCGTTCCAGTAATAGGCAGCTTCGAGTGTTTTAAGATCGGTGGGTAAGTTCTGGCCCACGTTGAAGTTGTTGACGGTATATCCCTGGAGAGCTGGCGGCACAGCACCGCTTGTGTCGGGTGAGTTCACCTGACAAGTAGCTCCGCTGGTATTCCCTGTAAGGACTTCATTGTCCTCGAATAGTGCGGTGGTATCCAGGTTGCCAGAGGCATCCCTGAAATCTTCTACAACGAAAAAGTCGGAGGCCTGGACTTCAACAACAGCGGTATAGTTATTATTCGCACCCGTAAGGGTTTCCCCCACAACGAAGGTTCCCGAAATGTTATCAATGGCAAATTTGGTATCCACCTTGATGTCTTGAGCAACGTCCGTCTTTTGAACGCCACCAAACTTCCTCGCTACTTGTTTCTGCGCTTGATTGATCGCATCCAAGACTTCGCTGTTGGTAAAGCGAGTGCCATCAAGCCCCTTCTGTGCTTGGCGATCATAGATATAAACCACATCGCCATTGTCATAATCGTTGTCATTGCCGCCATCAATCGAATCTACGTCCAGCCTGTCGTTAGTACCGAAGGCATCTATGATAGCTCGTATAGTTGCCAGAGAACCGCCATCGCTGATGTTGTAGATTACGTCACCCACGACCACTCCCAACTGCGCGAAATCCTCAGACGAATCTATGAAAAAGCTGGTTTGATTATCCCCACCGTCCTGTTGAAAACTGACAGTCGGATCGGGCTTTCGCAAGGGAGCCGGATCGTCAACCTCTTGGCGAACAAATCTTCTCAAGGTACTGAGGTTCGCTTCCATTGACTTCCTCCAAAAAGGGCGGGATTGCTCCCGCCCATGCTATTTAGTAACCGAATGCGAACAGCATTTGTTTCTCTGTGGCTGTAATGAATGCTGATAGCGTCAGAGTGGTGGAGTCAGTTACCGCCACACCGAGAGCTGCGCCATCATCAATGTCTTGCAGCCAAGCGTGAGTGATCCTGTGCATACCAATATCGGTATTGGTAATGGCAACGGTAGAGCCATCACCTGTGATCTCCGTGATCGTCAACCGCAGATCGCCGACGTTGGTAATCTTTTGAATGTCATAGGTATTTGCCATTTTCTTTTCCTTTCACCCTTTGTCTAGGGCCAAACACACCACAGGCAAGGTGGGTGGATATTTCCATGTTTAAGAAAAAGGGGGAGCCGAAACTCCCCCACCTGTTTACTGCATTGTCCCTACTTGGCAAGCTGCAGCATGACCGCGCCATACTCCGCATCGACGGTAAGCAGCATCACCGTACCGACCACCGGAAACAGAAAAGCGGCTTGAGCAGCCACAGATCCGGCGACAGTACCAGCACCAACACTCGTGCCAGCGGCGATTGCTCCATCCGACAGAACGGCGGCTGGGCCATAGGTCTGATTCCAGAAGAAGTAACTCGCCTGGACATCAATCAGCGGTACGCCTGATGGGATATTCTCCTCAACTGCAGACTCGATAACCTCATCGTAGGGACTCTTGATGAGATTGGCCTGAGAGGTTGCATCAAGCGCAATGG
>Ga0209991_10001482_pt1 | contig 10669 bp, 10 predicted proteins | sample ChitaG_FD_183167 | JGI IMG/M metagenome (GOLD analysis project Ga0209991, IMG submission 183167) | Deep subsurface microbial communities from South Pacific Ocean to uncover new lineages of life (NeLLi) - Chile_00310 metaG (SPAdes)... | ecosystem: Environmental > Aquatic > Marine > Oceanic >... | reverse complement strand
CAAATAATAAGATTTTAAAATTAGCATCATACATCGTTTTTGATTAATAACCTCAAATAGATAATATGAATGTATATTCCCAATCTATATAACTTTTTACGAAAAACAGATAAAATACAAAAAATAAAAAAAAGTGAAGTTAAAATTTATAAAGCAAGCAGTAAAGTCAAAATCCCTGTTACGAAGTTTATCAGAAACCATGTAATCCACATATTATGAATACGCATTCAACTACAAAATTATTTTCTCATAAAATAAAGTTAACTAGGCAAAGTTTTAATTTTAAGTGCTATATCAAAAACTTATGATTATATTTCAGATTTTAGCCGTATGCGGAATGCTAAGTCCAATCGTCTTTACTGCAATGTGGATTTATTGTGGTAGTTTACAATCGGATTATAGCCATATACGAGATGACATAAGTTCCCTGTTTGCAATTGGAGCTCCTAATAAACGTTTAACGCAATCATTCAATATTATATCTAGTGTTCTATTGTTTATTTTTTATATTGGGTTACATGAAGGTATAAACGATGGGGGAGGTTCAATGGTAGGACCTATTTTATTTTTGATAAGTTCAATTTTAGGAATGCTTGTTGCTCTCTTTTTCCCTCTTGATGCTGGCGGTGAAATAAAAACTCTCAGGGGAAAAATGCACTTAATCTTAGTAGCTGCATCGGGAATATTAACAATTACTGGAATGATAGCTCTATGGTTTCGATTGCAGTTAGTAGCAGCATGGAGTGTTTTTGCATTATACTCACTTATTTCAGGAGTAGTATCTTTGATTCTTGTAATTATTTCAGGGATTTTCGTCACCAGTAAATACAGAGGAATACTCGAAAGAATTGGGGTCAGTCCCTATGAAATCTACTACTTTGTTCTTAGTCTGATGGTATTTCTGGTTAATTAACCAATCGATACAGAAAAATATAGAATATTATTAAATATAAGCACTTATTCTAAAATGCAATCCTTTAGCTAATTATTAAAACTATACTTTCAAAAATATGAAAATTTTTTCAAAAAAAGTAAGATATGGATTGGCAGCGCTATTTGAGCTCGCTAAAAACTATAACATGGGATTTATTCAGATAAAAGATATTGCTTCTGCACAGAATATTCCTCAGAATTATCTTGAACAACTTCTTTCGATATTAAAAAAAGCAGAATTAGTGGAGAGTATGCGAGGATCCCAAGGTGGTTATAAATTAAGCAAACCTGCTGACCAAATTAAAGTAATTGATATTATTGAAGCATTAGATGGGCCTTTAATAATTTCAGAGACTTCTCGGTCAAATGAAATTCTAAATATATATTGGAATCAAGTTGAAATTCAATTTAAAAATTTGTTTAATGAGACTCTAGAAAAACTTGTAACTGAAGAAAATATATTAAACAAGAAATTATTCTTTCAAATCTAAATTGAGTACAGCAATTTTAGTCATTGTTCATCATCCAAAATTCAGAGTGTTCATCTATTAAACAAATTAAATTTCAAAAATAGGAAAAATTTCCTATTTTAAAAAAATATTTATGGCATACCATACTTTGTCACTCAAGATAGTCAACATAAATAAAGTAAATTAAAATAGTGAAAAATGAAATAGAGGTCAGTTAACATGGGAAGAATATATAATAATATTATAGAAACAATAGGAAGAACACCCTTAGTAAAACTAAATAGAATAGCAAAGGAAATTGAGCCTAATATTTATGCAAAGGTAGAAGCTTTTAACCCCGGTGGTAGTGTTAAGGATAGAATTTGCATGTCAATGATAGAAACGGCTGAAAAGGCAAATATTATTAATAAAGAGACTACTATTGTTGAACCTACATCAGGAAATACCGGGATAGGATTAGCTTTAGTATGCGCTGTTAAAGGTTATAAATTAATCTTAACGATGCCAGAAAGTATGACTGTTGAAAGAAGAAAAATTTTAAAAGCTTATGGTGCCGAGTTGGTACTAACTCCTGCGTCGGGCGGAATGAAAGGAGCAATTCAAAGAGCGGAGGAGTTATCTCAAGATAGCGATAAAGTATTTATTCCTCAACAATTTAAAAATTTAGCGAATCCTGAAATCCATCGAAAAACTACTGCTGTAGAAATAATGGATGACCTAAAAAATAAGGTAGATGGTTTAGTTTCTGGAATAGGAACAGGCGGAACTATAACTGGAGTTGGGGAAGTACTTAAGAAAAACATTGGAGAAAATGTGAAAATTTATGCAGTAGAACCAGTTAGATCTCCGGTTTTATCTGGTGGTCAGCCTGGTCCTCATAAAATTCAAGGCATAGGTGCAGGTTTCGTACCAGAAGTGTTAAACGCAAAAATTTACGATAAAATAGTGCAAGTTAAATATGAAGACGCAGCTGAGTCAGCAAGAGAATTAGCAAAATTGGAAGGAATATTTGTTGGTATCTCCGCAGGGGCAGCAACTTGGGCAACACTTAATGTTGCATATAAAGATTTCAAATCCGAACAAAATATTGTCGTAATTTTACCTGATACTGGAGAGAGATATTTAACTACTGAATTATTTTAACATATTTTTTTTTTATTAAAGAAAAAGTAAACAAAAACTAGGATTTTTTAAACTTGGTGTAAATATTGCCACTAATTATTTTAGGCTTAATACCTTATCAGACAAAAATTTGGATTTTTAATAAATTGCATGGTGACTTAATTTTTTCAGTGATCTCCTAGATAAAATTAAAGATATCAAGTATTTCATTTGGGATAAAGATTTCAAACTTGAATCTGGCAAAATTTTAAATGGGTTTCAACTTGCATATGAAACTTATGGTAAATTAAATAACGCTGGTTCAAATGCAATAATAATTTTCCATGCTTTATCTGGAAGTTCTCATGTTTATCGAGATAAAAGCGGAATTGGAGGTTGGTGGGATGAAATGGTTGGTATTGGAAAACCATTTGATCCTTCAAAATATTATATCATATGTGCTAATATTTTAGGAAGTTGTTATGGATCAACAGGTCCATCTTCAATTAATCCTGAAACTGGGGAAAGATATGGCCTAACCTTTCCAATAATAACAGTAAACGACATAGTCAAATCCATAAAATTACTGATAAACTATCTAGGTCTTAAAAAAATTTTAAGTGTTTCTGGGGGAAGTCTTGGCGGATTTCAAGCTTTAGATTGGGCTGTAAGTTATCCACAAATAACTCAATCAGTAATTCCTATAGCAACGGCATCCTATGCCACTACTTTTAATGTAGCGTTTAATGAGGTTCAAAGACAAGCTATCTATTCCGATTCAAATTGGAATAATGGAAATTATTATAAGGGAGAGCTTCCGAATCTAGGATTAAAGTTAGCTAGAGAAATAGGGCATATCACCTATCTAAGTGAAGATTCAATGAAAGAAAGATTTGGAAGAGAATTACGTTATAATCCTGAATATGTTTTTCAATTTAAAGAGGAATTTGAGGTAGAAAGCTATTTACAACACAAGGGAACTACTTTTACTAAGCGATTTGATGCGAATACGTATTTGTATATAACAAAAACAATAGACTATTTTGACTTAAGAAAGGAAGGAGATTTAACATCGACATTTTATCCGTTAAAAAAGATAAAATTTTTAGTAGTCTCCTTTTCGTCAGATTGGTTATACCCAACTTCTCAATCAAAAGAAATTGTCTATGCATTAAAATCAAACGGAATTGAAACTAGTTTTGTAGAAATTAAGACTAATTATGGACATGATTCTTTTTTAGTTGAATGTGATGATTTACGTGTAATAATAACCAATTTTCTTAGTAACCTTATACTTTGATAACCCACGAGGAGTTAGTAAGATTTGTTAGAACGAAAAGATCTAAGAGTAATATTTGAAATTATTAAACCAAATAGTAAGGTTTTAGATTTGGGATGCGGTGATGGATTACTATTAAGAGAGTTAGTTTTAAAAAAAAAAATTGATGGACTAGGTATAGAAATTTCGATTGAAAAAATAAAATCTTGTCTTAATAGTGGTATCTCGGTTATCCAAGAAGATTTGAATGAGGGTCTTAAGGATTTTAAGGATAACACATTTGATTATATTATTTTAAGCCAAACTCTTGAGTACGTCGCTGATCCAGTTTATTTAATTCAAGAAATGTTGAGAGTAGGCAAAAAAGTTGTTATAAGCTTTGAAAATCTTGCATATTGGAAGAATAGAGTTACTTTTTTATTAAATGGAGCTCTCAAAAGAGCTAGCACTAATGACGATTCATTATTTTTTAGAAAAAAGATTCAATTATTGTCAGTAAAAAAGTTCTTTGATTTTTGCTCTTATTATAAAATCAAAACTTCCCATCAAATTTTTCTTCCAATTAAAAAATTAAATTTAAATCAAACTTTTCCTAATCTTTTAAGTAAAATTGCAATCTTTATACTAGAGGGAGAAAACTAAATGGGACCTAATTGGGCTGAAATACGAGAAGAAGAATTTCCCTCTCTTAAAAATATAATCAGCTTAAAATCAGCAGGAGGCTCACCAATAAGTAAAAGTGCGTATGAATCTGGAATTAAATATTTTAATGATATGTTAAACTATGGCGATATTTTTTGGGATGAATATTTTAGAGAATTAGATTCAATTAGGGAAAAAATAGCTAAATATTTTAATTCGAAACCTTCGGAAATCGCGTTCTTAATAAATACTTCCTCAGGAATGAATACAGTAGCAAGGTTATTAAAAAAGGGAGGAATTCTTTACCCTGAAGGCGAGTTTCCTACTTCAATTCATATATTTAAAAGGTTAGGATTTAATTGTGAGAAAATTCACCATGTGAATAATAAATATCGGATAAATGATATTAAAAATAGCATTAAAAAAAATACTAAATATCTTATTCATAGTCATGTTCAGTATTTGACAGGATATAAGCAAGATCTTGAGAAATTAGGAATTTTATCTAAGAATGAAGGATTAATGAATATAATTAATGCGACGCAATCATTTGGGGCTTTTCCATTAGATACTCAACGCTTTAATATTGACATTCTTGTAGCTTCAGCTTTAAAATGGGCTTGCTGTGGCTATGGGATAGGAATTCTTTTTATAAAAGATTCTATTATTAAGGAAAATGGTCTACCCTTTTCGAGTTGGTTGAGCGTATCTAATGCAATGTCAATGACTAACGATAACCTTAAGGTAGAAAAAATAACTAAATCTCTAGACGGAATGGGTGGTACTCCACATTTCCCGACTTTATTAACATTAAAAGGCGGGTTAAATCTAATTGAGAAAATAGGAAACGGAAATTTAAAAATTGGCTTAAGAAGAATCAGTAATAGAATCATCGAACTCACATCTGAGTTTCTTAGTTATATAAATAAGCTGGATTTTAAAGTAATTACTCCTTTAGAAATACAAAATCGATCAGGAATTATAACTCTTGAGCATAGAAATGCTGAGGAGATTTATAACGTATTAAAAAAAAATAAAATATTCATCTCATTACGAAACTTTCCTGATTCATCTAAAAAGAATCTATTAAGATTTTCTTTTAATTATTACAATAATTTTGAAGATATTGAAAAATCAATTTCTATTTTAAAAAAATTTAAATAAATATGAAAAATATGCCGAAACTTAAATTTGTCAAACCTATCGGAGGTTTTCATGGAGTCTCCGCGATTTTCCCAACGTTAAAAGATATAATTGATTATGAAGAGAAAAAGATCATAGTAAATCAAGGATATCCTAGATTTGTGACTCACCCCTTAGTTAGAGAAATAGAAGGGGATTATAAAAAGAAATTTGGAGCCTTAGGAGCAATTAGTTGTCATAGCTATGAAACAGCAGTTTTTTTAGTATTTGACTACTTCTTCAATAAAAGTAATAAAATATATTTTGAAAATCCTCTAATTTTACAATTCTATAATTTTCTTTCTAGTAAGTTTAAAAATGTTGTAGAAAAAACAAATATTTTTGATGCGAACATCTTATTCTTAGAAACTCAAAGTAATCAAGCTAAGGATTTTTCAAATACTAAAGTTAAAGTTGGTGTATTGGGAAATAATGACATCGATGAAAATGTTAAGAATAATTTTGATATTTTAATTTATCATGAAAAAAAAAATGATATAGGAATTATTTTAATTTACAACAAAAAATATGCTATTTTTGAAATATTAAGAAGGCACTGTGGATTCAATGTAAGCTCTCGAAAATTATGTGATAGAGGAAGAATTTCAATTGATTTAGTAGAACAAAGCGAATATAATTTAAAAAAACGAATAGCAGATTTAGAAAATGGTGATGTAGAATACTGCTATTTGTATCCTTCGGGAATGGCAGCTATTTTTGCTTCAATTGTATCATTGATCTCAGATAAAAAATCTAAAATTCTTGCGTTAGGTTCATTATATGTAGATACGATAAGGATTTTAGAGATATGGCCAAATAAATATAACCTGCCAAATGTGGTTTTTATCAGAGATAAGCCTGAAGTGAATTTAGAAAAATATATTGATAAGAACACAGCAGGAGTTATCGTTGAGTTTCCTTCAAATCCTTTAATTCAATTAGTTGATATCGAAAAAATTGTTAAAATATCCCATTCCATGGGTGCAAAAGTATTAGTTGATAATACAATCGCAACACCATATAATTTTAATCCGTTTTATCATGATGTGGATATTACAGTTCATAGTACAACTAAATTTCTCAGTGGAAAAAACAATCATATTGGTGGGGTTGTTTTAACAAAGGATCATGATAGTGGAGAAAAAATTGAAGAATTTAATAAACTCATCAATATCAAGATGAATTTCAACGATATTAGAGTTTTGACTCGAAATATTAAACAATTTGAAAGAAGAATGCAAATAATAAATGATAATAGCATTAAAATTGCTAACTTTTTAAGCTCTCATAAGGCTATTAAGCAAGTACATTATCCTGGTTTAGAAAATAATCCAGATCACGCTCTCATGAAAAAATACCTTAAGGGAGGTAGTGGACTATTAAGTTTTATTTTAAATGAATCTACTATGGAAAATGCAGAAAAATTCTACGATAATCTGCTTCCTCCTGTTTTAAAAGGTCCAAGTCTAGGATCAGAAAAAACTCTCTTATCACCTTATGTTATTATGGCCCATTATGAAGATTCAAAAGAAGAATTAGAACGATTAGGTTTTGATTTTTACTTAATGAGATTATCAATAGGAATTGAAGATGCTGAAACGATAATAAACAGTTTAAATCATGCTTTAAGCTATGTAAAATAAAAATCGAAATTTTAACTCTTATTATTTTTATTGTGCTAAAGCTGAATGAGAAAAATCTAAAGCATAATTGAAGGTTTTTCAAGGATTAAACCGATAAAATCGTGTAAAATTAAATTTCTCTATTCTTCCACCAATATGGGATTCCTAGTTTGATTAATTTTCCATAATCTAACAATAATATGTGATCCTCCATTATTGAAAACGCAAAAACGCAAAACCTCCCAGGAAATCTATCCAACGATCATCAGGAGGGAGACCAAACCATCCAAATCTAAAAATAATTGTATGAAAATCACGTGTAACAAAGATATTGAGCCCACCTTCAGAAATGCTCTCTATTTGACTCCAAATTTGTTCCCCACTTTTCTGATAGAATAGCTTCGCTGGAGGCCATAGATCTGGTGAATACACGCCCGCTAAATAACGAAGTATTACTTGGTAATTCTTATATCTATTAAATTCATCCAAATATGATTGAGTATTTATTCCAATACCATACAAAGCATTACATTCTCCAATAAGGTTTCCCTTCCCCTTTATTTCATTGAATCCTTGGTAGATTTTTTCAGCAGTTACCTTACATCGATTGCTAGGGCTATGAAATAATCGAAGTCTTCTCTCTTTTGGTAAGCTTTCCCCAAAAATTTTAGCCACTTCTTGTCCTAACGGTGTCAGTTCCATATTTGCTCCTTTTAGATACTTCTCGTCGACCAATCTTGGTTCATATCGTTGTGAATGCCTCAATATGATGATAATCTTTGAATTAGTTGGAAATTTATCCAAACTAATAAAATAATATATAGATTATTTTTCTTTATTTTTTTCATTTTTATGTGCCTTTGTTGTATTTTTTTCTAAAGTATATTTTTGGATATTAAACCCTATAAGAATGGAATTCTTATTGTTATAGGACATAATTCAATACGATTTTAAATATTTTCTCACCAAATTGATCTTGAAAGAAACAATCCTTGAAGGAGTCTAATTTCCGAATCTAAGTAATACTTTTTAAAATAGAAACCATTTCTTTTTATTGAATGAACCTACCAGCAATAATATTGATCTTGGTTTTATTTGCCATTTTGATGGCGTTTTTTTCTCAACAAAAGTTCGATTATTTTCCAATTGCTCTAATCGTAGGAGCTATCGCGGTGGTTTCAATGATTACGCTTGGCGGCGTTTCAGAGAAACAAATCGTTGGTTTTGTCAATTTTAATGCGCTGATCTTCATATTTGCTATGCAAATAATAATCTACTTTGCTAGTCATAACCGTGTTTTAGATTATGTGGCGATCCAATTAGTCCATATTACGAAAGGAAACAATCGGCTGTTTTTTTACATGATTTGTTTCTTTACAGGAACCTTAGTTGCTTTTATCGAAGATCTGACCCTTTCTTTGATATTAGTTCCCCTCATCTTCCGGACATGTCGAATTTTAGAGATTCCTGCGGGGAGTTATATGATGGGGATGACCATAACGATAAACATCGGCGCAATTCTCACGCCTGTTTCAAGTTTAAAAAACTTAATAATCGCCGAGGAATTTGGGTGGGGTTTTGGGGAGTTTCTAGCCAATATGGGTATTTTATATCTGATAGCGTTAATTTCCACCATATTTTTGATGGATTGGTTTATAATAAGGAAAGAGGAACAACCAACGGAATACAATAAAAATATCCTCCTATCAATGCTCGACCCTGGAATGGTCATAGAAAATAAATTTTATTTTTTATCAACAGTTATAGTAATTCTAACCACTTTTATGTTAATGATTTTAGGATTTGCTCCCGCACTTGTAGCACTTTTGTCTGCGGCAATTTTAATGCTTATTCACTCAAAAAAATTTAATTTCTCTGATCTTAAGAACGAAATCGCGTGGAAAATTATTATTGTCTTTGCGGTTTTGTTTATTCTTTCGAATTCTTTATCACTTTTTGGCTTATCAGAATTAATATCTAATGGGCTTGTTAGCGTGGTAAACAATAACATTTTTCTGGCCGTACTGATTACCCTAGGCCTTTCAACCCTATTATCTGCATTTCTTGCGGGGACGCCTGTTACCATTATCCTCCTCCCGATTTTTTCTGCAATGATTGGTAAAGGATTCTTTCCCAATCCGATCATCATAGCCTTCATAGGCGGAGTTAATATGGCTGGTAACTTTTTACCGCAAGGATCAGCGTGTGATCTTCTCACCCTCATGTTGGCAAAAAAAAACAAAGTGGTGAACCTAAATTACAGGCGTTTACTTAAAAATGGTTCTCTTTTCGCAACGCTTCATTTTATCATAATTCTAGGATACACTTTGATTTACACTTTGATTTTAAGTTAAAAGAATAAACCATAGAAAATGGTGAATAAAAAAACCATTCACAGGTCTGGAATTAGTTTCAAAATCGTTGCAATAGCGCTCCCAGTTTCGCTGATTTGATTTAAATCGTCGATTAAATGTAGCTTTCTTAACTTTTCAAGAGTTTGGTCTATTTTTTTTGACATATCTATGTTTCTCTTATTCAAATATTTGCTAATTTTCATCCAGTCATTTTGCCCATCAAAGATAGCATACAACACGTTTTTATCGTCAGCGTCCATGTGTTTAATATATTTCTGAAATTCTACGATTAAATAGTTAGTTCTTGGGTTTATGGCAAACACGACTTTATCCGATTTAAGTTTTTGAATCGTCTCAAATGATTTTAGTTCCTCTATTCCTTTAGTTTTTAGGTGATTTATTAAATCCCTTAGGTAGAAGTTGGATTCAAATTCCTCACCTTGAACAAGTATCACTACCTTTTTATCTATTTTAGTAGTTGTTGAGGATTTGAGATAACTTTCTACTTTTGATTCGACTACTTGGTGAGGATATAATAAGTCTGATTCGAAAACTTCTTCTATCATTTGGGTGATGGGTGTGTCGTCTAGAGTTTTCCCTTTAAAATTAATTAAGCGATCACGATAGACTTCTTCGAAGGAGCCATTAAAAGTTCTTAATTTTTCTTTTAAAACGTCGCTTGGACGCTTTAAGAGTAAGAGTGCAGTTTTAACATACTTCCCTTCGTCAATAATAATTTTAAATTGTCTATAGGATAATTCTTCCAAACCACCCTCTCCCTCTTGGATTTTAGCTCCTATCTCTTGACCAAACCTAGAGATAGCACTTAAGAATCCCGAAATTAAAGATTCATCTATTGGGACATCAGCCAAGCTTTTACTGTAGCATGGAACGCCACCATCCTTGGTTAAAATTAACACATATTGCATATTTTCGACATCAGATAATTTTTGATACAATGCTCTTAACGATACGATTCTTCTTTTTCGCTTTGGAATAATGAAGCCACGGTGAACTATAAACCCTAAAGCTAACATTATTCCTGCAGCTATTAAAATGATAGGAAGCAGATCAAGGAACATTATC
>Ga0209991_10001481_pt1 | contig 10670 bp, 7 predicted proteins | sample ChitaG_FD_183167 | JGI IMG/M metagenome (GOLD analysis project Ga0209991, IMG submission 183167) | Deep subsurface microbial communities from South Pacific Ocean to uncover new lineages of life (NeLLi) - Chile_00310 metaG (SPAdes)... | ecosystem: Environmental > Aquatic > Marine > Oceanic >... | reverse complement strand
TGTTATTGTCACGGCCTGCCCCTTTTGCCTTCTCAATTTTGATGATGCCATCAAGACAAGTGGACTAGAAGGCGAGATGGAGGTAGTTGATTTGATGGAACTTTTTATGAGCACTCTGTAGACCAATTAACCCATAGGCTGGGAAGGTATAAATCCGAAATCCTAAACAATACCAAATACCAAAATCCAAATGACCTAAACATATTTGCTGTACGATAGCAGGTTATCAATGTTTTGGATTTAGAACACATGCCCGCCATCGCGAGCTCAGGCGAGGCGGACGGGTTTGGATTTTGTGCTTGTTTAGAGTTTAGATATTAGGATTTAGGATTTGACATGGCATGTGCTACCGATTAATGAAATAGGGGCTTAGAAACAGGAGGAATAAGAAATGGATATTGTTGTTTGCGTTAAAAGGGTGCCTCTTACAGAAGAGGTAGATCTTGTAATTGATGAGCAGAAAAAAGGGATCAAAAAAGACCAGCTAGCATTTATTTTAAATGATTGGGATAATTATGCAATTGAAGAGGCTATTATCCTGAAAGAGAAGTACGGTGGAACAGTTGTAGCCATTACAGTAGGTAATGAGGATGATGAGGAGGTCTTAAGAAGATCTTTGGCTATGGGTGCTGACAGGGCTATCAGGGTTGAAGTAAGTGATATAAGTAGGTTTGATAGCCTTGGAATCTCAAAGATTCTCTCCTGTGTTGTAAAGGATTTACCATGTGATCTCGTATTTACAGGGGTCCTTGCCGATGACGATAACTGTGGAATAGTTGGTATTATGATGGCAGAGAATTTAAACATGAACCATGCCAATATGGTTACTGCTATTGAAATAGAGGATGGAAAAGCCCGGGTTACATCTGAACTTGAAGGTGGCCTTGGTGAGATTTCACTTATTGATCTCCCTGCCTTAATAACTATCCAGACAGGTATCAACGAGCCAAGATATGTCTCTATCCTGGGTATCAGGAAAGCCGCCAAAAAAGAGCTAAAAATCATGAATCTTGCTGATTTGGGCATATCTGATGAGGAGCTGTCTCCCAAGACCATTATTGAAGAGGTCTACCTGCCGCCAGAAACTGAAGGAGCTCAGATGCTAACCGGAGACCCGGACAAGATCGCTTCTGATTTTATTGAAATTTTAACAAAGAAAGGAGTGATGGAATAATGAGTGAAATATTTGTTATCGTTGAACATAGACTTGGTGAGATAAGGGATATAACCTTTGAAATGTTATGGAAGGCTGGGGAGCTTGCTCAAAAGCTATCATATACCGTTACCACCATTATTCTTGGCCATGAGTTGAACTCCATTGTTGATAATATTTCTGACAGGGCTGATAAAATAATCACATTTGATGATGAAAGGCTCAAAAATTTTAATGCAGATATCTATAAAGAAATTTTATCCGGATTAATTGAGGAGTCAAAACCAACTCTTACCCTTATTGGTAACACATCATGGGGAATGGAGCTTGCTCCCTGTCTTTCTGTCAAGACTGGCCTCCCCTTGGCTACTGACTGCATAGATATAATGTTTAAAGATGATAAATTTATTGCCCAGAGGCAGATGTTTAATGGAAAGATCTTTTCCAATGTCTCCTTTGCAGAATCTAAAGAATGTCTTCTTACAATAAGATCAGGTGTATTTCCCAAAGACAAAATCGGTGACATGCAAGCTGAAATAATTCAGAAAGATTTTCCTCTAACAGACATACCATTGAAAAAGAACTTTATAGAATTTGTTGAAACAGCAGCCGGTGATGTGGATATAAGCCAGGCAGAACTTCTTATCTCTGTTGGAAGGGGTATCGGAGAGGAAGAAAATATCTCTCTTATTAAAGAATTAGCTGAAGCCCTCGGTGGAGTTGTTTCCTGTTCCAGACCTATTGTTGATAAGAACTGGTTGCCCAAACATTTGCAGGTTGGTACCTCCGGCAAATCAGTCAGCCCCAAGGTCTATATAGCAGTCGGAATAAGTGGGGCCTTCCAGCATATGTCCGGGGCTAGTGGGGCAGGTATAATCATAGCTGTAAATAAAGATCCAAAGGCCCCTATTTTCAGGACTGCCGATTATGGTATTGTTGATGACCTATTCAAGATCGTACCTGTACTAAAAGAGAAGGTACTGGAAGTAAAAAAAGGATAAAACATGGATATTCTCAATAAGGCCCTTAAAGAAGGGAGGGAAACCCTTTCAGAGTATGAATCCAAGATTATTCTGGCCTCCTACCAAATTCCGGTTACACGGGAAATAATTGTTGAAAAGAGTAATGATGTTATCCCTGCAGCCCATGAAATCGGTTATCCTGTTGTGATGAAAGGATGTTCTCCGGAGATAACCCACAAAACAGAAAAAGGACTCATCCAAACAGATATCAGAGATGACAGGGAAGCATTGGATGCCTTCAGTAATATCACGGCTGGCATGAATAGCGGCCAAGATTCTATCCTCGTCCAGGAGATGATCAAAGGAAAGAGGGAATTAGTTATAGGGTTAATCAGGGATCCTCAGTTTGGACCATGTGTCATGTTTGGTCTTGGGGGAATATTTACAGAGATTTTAAAGGATGTATCCTTCCGCCTTGCACCTTTGGAGAAAAGGGATGCCCTAGAGATGATGGATGAGATCAAGGCGCATAAGATACTTGGCTCTGTCAGGGGAATGGAGCCTGTTGACAGAGATATCTTATCAGAAATGTTAATCAAGGTTGGCGAGATCGGGGTAGAAAATGATAAGATAAAAGAGATAGACATCAACCCTGTTATCATATCTGAGAGCAGCCCGATAGCTGTAGATGCCCTTATAGTGCTACAATCTACTTCATAGTTCCCGTCTCACATACTCATGGCTCTCATAATATACCCAAATCGTTTAAACAATAGTTAATATCTTATCGAAGCTCCTCCTTCCCGGCCCGGGACGTACAAACCGATGCCGCCAATCAGTCTTCGGCCCTTGGTACGCAACCGTTTGCCGTTTCGAGTAGCGCAACCCTGGCCCAGACCTGACTAAGAGAGACTGATTTCTCAAGCTTTCGCCTATGTTGTATTACAGTACCAACAGACTTTTTCGACCAAGTCGCTCCAGGGCGGGCCAATAACCATTTTACGAAACCTACTTACCGTTTTGCACAGAACGTCTTAAAACCTTGACACAAATGTTAAGATCCTGAGCATGAAAATATCTAGAAAGGAGTATAATGATGGCAAATAATAAAATTAAATGGCTTGGACATGCCGGTTTTCAGATTACATCTGAGAAAGAGAAAATAATAATCATCGATCCCTGGTTGACAGACAATCCATTGGCTCCTTGTAAAGCAGAAGAAATTAGGAAAGCCGATGTTGTCCTTATAACCCATGATCACTTTGATCATATAGCTGATTCAGCTCAGATCGTAAAGGCAACCCATGCTACCCTGGTTGGTATGCCAGAAATTGTAACCAAGTTGAAAGAGGAGGCAGGAATTCCAGACTCCCAGATAGTCTTTGGCATGGGTATGAATATTGGTGGCACCGCCAACTTTGATGGTGTTTCCATAACTATGACCCAGGCCTTTCATTCTTCACACACAGCAAGCCCTGCTGGTTATATTATAAGGCTGGAAAATGGCTTTACTATTTACCATGCCGGAGATACTGGCATATTTTCTTCAATGAAAATCCTCGGTGAGATCTTCCATATTAATCTTGCCATGTTACCCATTGGAGGGGTATTTACTATGGATCCAAAGCAGGCCACTTTGGCAGCAAAGCTTCTGGGAGCTAGCACGGTTATCCCTATGCATTTTAAAACATTTCCTATTCTGGAGCAGAATGCCTCATCCTTTAAGGAAATCATGAAGAAAGAAGCACCAGAGGTTAACGTGGTGGTTCTTGATCCAGGCGAAGAATATATATTGTAGAATCGAGATATTCGGTCTTTCTTGATTGTTACCTCTTTCCAAGTGTCAGAAAAATTCGAAAAATGAAAAAAATCTTGACAAAAGTCTTTTATTTATATATAAGAAAAACCGGTTAACATTATTAAATATCTATTAAAAAAATGATTTTAGGAATTCAAAACATTATAGGCATTATCGGGGTTGCAACGGGGATAATTATAATTTCCCTGTTGCTTATCCTTCTGCAAGGTAACTTAAAGCTACCGGGCCTGATAATGACATAATGTTTTAAAAGATTTACAAAACCCGCTATCAGGCCCGCCTGATAGCGGGTTTTTTTACTTTAAAAGGAGACTAGATTATGGATGAGCACGTCTTAATCTACGATACCACACTAAGAGATGGTACCCAAGGCGAACAAATCAATTTCTCTGCTGAGGAAAAACTACGCATTGCCCAAAAACTGGCTGACCTTGGTGTTCAGTATATAGAAGGTGGCTGGCCTGGTTCAAATCCGAAAGATATACGCTTTTTTCAGATGGCAAAGGAAGCAAAGGTTAAAGGAGCTCGTCTGACTGCCTTTGGCAGCACCAGAAAAGCAAACACACTGCCAGAAAAAGATCCTAATTTGAAGGCATTACTGCAGGCTGAAACGGAGACAATTACCATATTTGGGAAGGTCTGGGACCTTGATGTAACCGAGATATTGGGTGTTCCATTAGAGGAAAACTTAGGAATGATCTTTGACTCAATCAAGTATCTCAAATCAAAAGGCAAAGAGGTTATTTTCGATGCTGAGCATTTTTTTGACGCCTATAAGGCTAATCCCCAATATACCTTGAAAACTATTCAGGCAGCAATCTCTGGAGGGGCCGATACTATTGTACTCTGCGATACCAATGGGGGTACCATGGTACATGATTTAAAAGAGATAGTGGCAACAGTCAGGGAATCATTACCAGGCACTCCTCTTGGTATCCATACACACAACGACTGTGGATTGGCTGTAGCCAACTCCATAGCTGCTGTTGAAGTAGGCGTAAAAATGGTTCATGGCACTATAAATGGCTATGGAGAGCGCTGTGGAAATGCGGATCTAATCTCTGTAATAGCTAATCTACAATTAAAAATGGGCAAAAAATGTATTGATGACTCCAAAATAAAACACCTGACCGAGATTTCCAGATATGTCAGTGACATAGCAAATATGCCGCCATTAAATGAAAGGCCTTTTGTAGGGCGAAGTGCCTTTGCCCATAAAGGCGGAGTACATGCAAATGCAATTTTGAAAAAACCCCTCGCCTATGAGCATATCGAACCTGGTACTGTCGGAAATAAGCGCCGTGTACTTGTTTCAGATCTCTCAGGAAAAAGTAACATTGAATACAAGGCCAATGAGATGGGTCTTGCTTTAGGGGGGAATGGTTACGACAGCAAGAAGATTGTCAAAGAGATTAAGCAAATGGAGGATCAGGGATATCAATTCGATGCTGCTGAAGGCTCCCTTGAACTCCTAATGAAGAAGACAACGGGTCAATTTAGAGAACCTTTTTCATTGCTGTCTTTAAGAGTAATTAATGAGAAAAATAAAGATGGTCAGTCAATATCTCAGGCTACTATTAAGATATCAGTAGGGGAAGAGGAGGAGCTTACAGCTGCTGAAGGAAACGGTCCTGTGAATGCTATAGATAACGCCCTTCGTAAGGCATTGATCAAATTTTATCCCAGAATACAAGAGATGAGGCTGGTTGATTTTAAAGTGAGGGTTCTGGAAGGCAGTGCTGGAACAGCAGCAAGGGTTCGGGTTTTAATTGAATCAAGGGATGGCAAAGATATTTGGAATACAGTAGGTGTTTCAGAGAATATCATTGAGGCCAGTTGGCAGGCCCTGGTAGATAGTATCTATTTCAAGTTAAGCAAAGATTAACGTAACCGTTCATGGGTTCAGGGTTCAGAGGTTGTGGGTTCACCTCAAATCTGAACCGTTGATTCGTGAGCTCTGAAGGGAGAAAGGAGAGTTCATCAAGCACTTGCTAGCCTACGAGTGAGGTCAACGAAAGAAAGGTAACCCGACTCGGCTGCTTTCGACAGGCTCAAGCCCTGAGCTTGCCGAATGGAGCTCGTCGCAGGCTGAACGGTAAACTCTGAACCTGTGAACGCCTACTCCAGATTTTAGATCACTTTAGGCCCGCCTGCCTCGCAAGGCCCTGCCCGCTTGTGCCTCGCAATGGCAGGCGGGCTTGGCGAGCGGGCAGGCACTTTTATAACAAAAGGAGCATCTCCATGACAGATAAGATTATTATCTTTGATACTACATTAAGGGATGGGGAGCAATCTCCAGGGTACAGCATGAATACTGCAGAGAAGATGTATCTCGCTTCCCAGTTGGAGAAACTGAGGGTAGACGTCCTTGAAGCAGGATTTCCATCTTCTTCTGAAGGAGATTTTGAGGCAGTTCAGATGATTGCTAAAAAGATTAGGAGTGTTGAGATAGCAGCCCTTGCCCGAACCTTTAAAGAGGATATTACCGCTGCTTGGAGTGCAATAAAGGAGGCAGCGAATCCCCGTATCCACATCTTCATTGCCACCTCAGATATTCATCTCCAGCACAAATTAAAAATGGATAGAAATCAGGTTATTAACAAGGCGGTTGAGGCTGTAAAGTATGCCAAACAATTCACGAATAATATCGAATTTTCAGCAGAAGATGGCTCCAGGACTGACCGCGATTTCTTAAGCAGGATATTTGAGGCAGCTATTTTAGCTGGAGCCACCATTGTCAACCTTCCTGATACAGTAGGTTATGCTATTCCTGGTGAGTTTGCAGAGCTTATAGCTTATGTAAAAAACCACACACCAAATATTGGCAAGGTGATTCTTAGCGTTCACTGCCATAACGATCTGGGTTTGGCCACAGCCAACACCTTAGCAGGTGTTAATGCTGGAGCGCAGCAGGTCGAGGTTACCGTAAACGGCATTGGGGAACGGGCAGGCAATACATCTCTTGAGGAGCTTGTCATGGCACTCCATACAAGAAAGGATTATCTTCCATATTTTACCACTATAAATACAAAAGAGATATATCCTTCAAGCCATTTACTTGCCATGATTACAGGCATCCCTCTCCAGCCTAACAAGGCAATTGTTGGATCGAATGCCTTTGCTCATGAGGCTGGAATTCATCAGGATGGGGTCTTAAAAAACAAGACAACATATGAGATAATGGAACCAGCTACTATTGGATTGGAAACCAATCATTTAATCATAGGCAAGCATTCAGGCCGGCATGCATTTGGGGATCGTTTACGTACACTTGGCTATGATTTATCTGAGAGTGATATTGATCATCTATTTAAGAGGTTCAAAGAGCTTGCAGACAAGCGAAAGGAAATAGTGAATGAGGATTTAGAGGTTCTTGTTGCTGAAGAGATACTTAGAGTTCCAGATACCTTTAAGCTAAAATATCTTAATGTGATAAGTGGGACAGCAACTGTCCCAACTGCAACGGTACAATTAGAAATCGGAGGAAATATAGAGCAGAAAGCAGGATTTGGCATAGGCCCTATTGATGCTACCTTTAATACTATTGCAAAGATGGCTGGAACGGAATCAAAACTACTTCGCTTCTCCATTGATTCTCTGACTGGAGGAACAGATGCCCAGGGAAATGTGACAGTTCGCTTGGAGGAAGAAGGAGTACAAACACTCGGTAAAGGGACCGATCCCGATATAATAGTTGCAAGTGCCAAGGCCTATATTAATGGCTTGAACAGATTGGCACACCTAAAACAAAAAGCATCGTTCCAAAACAATAAGCGAGGGTGCGGTTTCGCCCACTGATAATTCACGAAAAGACGGCACCTTCCCGCCATTCACTTTAGGAAAAGCCCTCATATCCCTTCAAATATATAGAGCAGCTCTTTGATTAATTACTATAACAGAGATTATAGTCAAGAAAGTCGCAATATTTTACTTGACATTAAATAGAAGATTAAGAGAATAAGAGGTTAATATTGGGGGATCGTTTAGTGGCAAGACGGCAGGTTCTGGCCCTGCAAACCAAGGTTCGAATCCTTGTCCCCCAGCCATTATGGTCCCATCGTCTAGCGGTCTAGGACGCCGGCCTCTCACGCCGGTAACACGGGTTCGAGTCCCGTTGGGACTACCAATGAATATAAAGGGATTAGCCAATGACGGTTAATCCCTTTTGCTTTACAAAAAAATTCTACCGTTAAGGCACTAATAAGCTGATTTTATTATGAAAAAATGAAAATAAGTCTAAATCAAAGAAGGAACACTTGCCAAATAAAGCGGGATTACGGACCACATCTTATGTGGGATGAAAAATCCTCCAATTAATCTTATCCATGAAAGTTGCACGAGCTATTTCTTCTCCAAAACTCCTCTTATTGCCTTAGATAACTCTCTCATAGTAAAAGGTTTCTGTATAAATCCATCACAACCTCTCTTTAGTATCTCAGTTGCCTGTCCATTTATGCTATAGCCACTGGAAAGAAGTACCTTGATGTTTGGGTTTATCTCCTTCATTCTGTCATAGGCCTCTCCACCTCCTATAACTGGCATGATCATATCAAGGATAACTATGTCAATATTGTCTTTATTTGCCTTATAGATATCAACTGCCTCTCTTCCACCTTCTGCTATTAATACATTGTAGCCTAACGTTTTTAGTAACTCCTGGCCAACATCAATAATAATCTCCTCATCATCTACAAGAAGGACAGTCTCTTTTCCTTGAATGATCTCAACTCCACTTTCACTCTCAGCCCTTTGCGCTATGCCCTCTGCTTTAGTGGCAGGTAGATAGATATAGAAGGTAGTTCCCTGCCCTTTCTTTGATTCTACATCAATATATCCACCATGGGCCTTAATGATACCATAGACGGATGCAAGTCCAAGACCTGTGCCTTTGGCAAGACCCTTTGTTGTAAAGAATGGATCAAAGACCTTGTCTTTAGTCTCTTTATCCATACCTATGCCTGTGTCTCTGATAGTTAGAAGTATATATTCTCCAGGCTTTACCTTATAGGGTTTCCCCTTTATATCCTTGTGTGTAACATTTATTGTATGCAAGAAAAGATCTCCTCCTCCTGGCATGGCCTCTGCTGCATTTACATAGATATTAAGTAATACCTGCTCAATCTGGCCAAGGTCTGCCTTAACTCCATATAGGTCTTTGTCAAGGTCTTGATGGATTGTAATATCCTTTTTTGTCATAGAAAAGGTAGCAGAGGTTTCTTTAATGATTTGATTCATACTGATAGGTTTTACCTCATACCTTCCTCCCCTTGCATATCCAAGTAGTTGAGAAGTGAGTTTAGATCCACTTTGAACAAGTTTCTCAATGTTTGTTAGTCTTTGATAGTGTAGATGATTGGAGTCAGTATCTAAAAGCATCAAGGAGGTATTTCCCTGTATAGACATAAGGAGGTTATTGAAGTTATGGGCAATTCCTCCTGCTAAGGTGCCAATGGCTTCCATCTTTTGGGCTTGGAGGAGTTGGGATTGGAGGTTCTTTTGTTCTGTGATGTTTCGAATGATTCCCTGGTATCCTAAGATGCTTCCATCATCTGACTTGCGGATATTTGCAGTAATCAGACAATCCATCTCTGTTCCATCTTTTTTGCGGAGCTTCACTTCAAAGTCTCTAATAGCACCGGTCTTTTCTGCCTCTTGTTGAAACCTTGATCGGTCCTCTAGGTTAACATACATATCCTGTGCTTTCAGATCTTCTATCTCTTCTTTTGTGTAGCCAAAGAGATCTAAAAAAGATCGGTTTATATAGGAAAGCTTGCCTTCCTTGGTGGTAATGTAGATTGCATCTGTAGACTGCTCAGAGAGGGTGCGGTATTTTTCCTCGCTCTCCCGCAATGTATCTTCAGCTTGCTTCCGTTCCGTGATATCCTGAGCCATCCCTAAAACTACCTTTTTCCCTTCAATTTTAATTACTTCAGTATTAATTTGTACAATAGCCTTGGATCCATCCTTCCTATTCAAGAGGAACTGATCAGGGCCTGTTGCTTTCCCAAGTCTGTTTAAAGCAATTAATTTACTTGCTCTATAGGTATCTTTTGGGATAAGTAATTTCAATTTAAGGAAACTTTTACCTATTAGCTCTTGATTCTGGTAACCAATTATTTCCTCAGCTTTTTTATTTCCATAAAGGAACCTTCCATAAAAATCGTTGTAATATATCCCTACAGGGGAATTCTCGATAAGGATTTTATATTTCTCTTCTGAACTCTTAAGCTCTTTTTCTGTCTGCTTGTGATGTAAGACTTCCTTCTCTAACTCCTTAACCCTTTGTTCCAATTCTTCATGGGTTGGTTTCTCGCTCATTAGAAAACCCTCCAATTGACCTTAAGATAAAAAAAACCCATAAATACTAGATCTTTGATACAATGTATGAGCCTTGAACAGTCCCATAAAGTTCTTTCCCTGACTTTGGTCATGCTTTGAGTTTCTTTATTTTCATAAGAAGAGATTATACAACAATGGGCTATGAGTCTTTTATTAACATTCTCCCAATCATGAATATTTTTCAACTGTGGTGAACCAGGGGATTAGGTATTTACTTCCAGTCAAGGGCTGACCCTGTGCCTTACTCATCATCAGCCACACACTTTATACCAAAATGACTTTCTTGAATGTTTCCAGCATCATCCAATGCTTTAATTATGAACTTATATATCCGTTCAGTCTCATCAAAACACGTTTTTGATTCCTGATGTCTTTTCTTGTTCATGCTTTCCATAAT
>Ga0209991_10001480_pt1 | contig 10670 bp, 11 predicted proteins | sample ChitaG_FD_183167 | JGI IMG/M metagenome (GOLD analysis project Ga0209991, IMG submission 183167) | Deep subsurface microbial communities from South Pacific Ocean to uncover new lineages of life (NeLLi) - Chile_00310 metaG (SPAdes)... | ecosystem: Environmental > Aquatic > Marine > Oceanic >... | reverse complement strand
GAGGAAAGCTGCTCCTATTACTGCGCCGATCGGCTCAAATATCCCCGAAGCAAAAGAGTATAGAAAAGCCTTTCTCTTATTTCCAGTGGCATAAAAAATGGGTATATACACAGATATCCCTTCTGGTATGTTATGAATGGCTATAGCTATCGCCAACAGGATACCAACATCTATTGAATATAAAGAAACTGCGAACGTAGCAAACCCCTCAGGAAAATTGTGTATTGCAATTCCTAACGCAGTCAAAATCCCAGTCCTCATAAGTTTTGGATCTTTGCTTTCAACTTTTTCAGCGATGTATTCGTGAGGGATCAAAATGTCGATTGCAAAGATTATTACTATTCCTACAAAGAATGCAAGATTTGCATGGAGAAATCCTATTTCATCCATCGATTTTGTCAGAAGTTCAACAAATGATACATTGATCATTACACCCGCCGAAAATCCGAGAGTCAAGCCCAAAATTCCGTGAGTAGGTTTTTTTATGAAGAATGCTACCACAGCTCCTATCGTCGTTGAGATTCCCGCCAAAAAAGATAGTAATAACGCTAATGAAACAACATCACTCACGTTCTCCTCTCCTTAATTTCCAGTGAAAGCAACGATGTCGAAGGTCACCCTTTATCTCAACAATAGTGTACAATGAGCCTGCTTGAACATCGCTGAGTCTAACAAGCATATGTCTCATCTTTGCCACATGGTGTTACGTCTCCCAACTAAAATAATTTGGGAACAATCCTCCACGGAACACTGTTTCCGTGCCGACGCTTTTTTCTTTCGGCAAGCCGTGTGTTTTTTAGGTTATGCATGCATGCACCCACAAACTAGTAAGAAAAAATAAACGTTTAGGACAGCAGAGATAGATCAAAGTTTTAGCTTTCTTCACTAGGCCAACATCAATAACCTGAAAGCTATACCGCCAATGAGTATTGCAAACACGATCTCAAACACCGTAATGAATAGTGCTTTCTTCCATCCGAACTCTCTAACTAGGGCGGCAATAGTAGCTATACAGGGTATATAGAGCATCGTTACCAGGGTGAACACAATCATCTGCACTGGTCCAAAATTCGGGACCTGTGCAAAATTCGTTGTCCCGAAAAGAGTTGCGAGCATTATTAACGTCAGTTCTTTCCTTAGCACTCCAAATATCAGTGCTATCCCTGTGATGGCTGGTAACCCCAGCCAAGTGACAGTCATGGGACTGAGGGCGCTTGCGATAGGGTTCAACAAGTCCATAACTTCTGCGAGCTTGATTAGAAGACTACCTACAATTATAAGGGGAAAGGCCATCTTTATGAATTCCATCAATCTAAACAAGGTTTGCCTCAACACTGTCTGCAGATGAGGCACCCTATAGTCATGCATCTCCATCATTAGTGCGGTTGGTTCACCGGGCAAAGCCTTGAATGCCAGTCTTCCTAGAAGGAAGATAATCACTAAGTCGATGATGTATAACGCTAAGGCCCATTGGACACCCACAAATGTCCCAACCAGACCGAGAATGATAACTGTTGTTGCGGCGCAAGGTACCAATGTAACAACGAAGGCGGTGAGAAGTCTCTCTCTTTCCGTCTCCATGATTCTGCACCCCAAACATCCCGGAACGTTACAACCAAAGCTGAGCATGACCGGGATAAAGGCCTTCCCATGTAAACCTATCATATGCATTACATTATCTAACAAAAACGCGATTCTACTAAGATAACCGGAATCCTCAAGAAAGTATAGTACAAGGTAGAATGGAATGATGTACGGCAGCGCTATCGCAACGCCTGCTATAATACCCCCCATAATTCCGCCCCAAATCAGTTCTCCTGCAATCCCGGCTCCGAATATGCTTTCAAAAATCGGTTCCAAACAATAGAAGAGGTCGCTCAACAAGCCAGAGGTGTAGTCTCCAAAGGTGAAGATTGAATAGAAGATTGAGAGTAGTAGGACAGCCATAATCAGATATCCCAAGATTCTATGGGTTGTTAAGGCATGAAGCCTCTCTCTCATCGGCGGCTTTATCGGCGGCACTACATGCTGAACTTCTCTAGCAATATAGCCTGCGATCTCATATCGTTCAGAAGTTATTACAGTCGAGCAGGAATGACCATGGATTTCTTCAATCTCTTCTGCAAACTTTTCAGCGGCAGATACGATTTCGGGCTTTACTTCTCGAATCTCTCTCTCCACTTGTTCATCCTTTTCCAAGAGCTTTATCGCGGTCCATCTAGCTGGGTATGGATAATGAACTTTTTTAACTATCTCACTGAGACCTTTAATTCTCTTTTCAATTTCTTCTCCATACTTCATTCGGGAAGGTTTTTCCCCCCCTTTTTCAATGGTCTCAACACATCTCTGCAATAACTCGTATACGCCGGTTCCCCTAATCGCCACTGTGGGAATCACCGGCACACCTAAGGTTTTTTCTAGTTTCTTATAGTTGATCTCTATACCCTTCTTCTCCGCCATATCCACTTGATTCAAAGCGATAACCATTGGCGCTTCCAGTTCCATTAACTGAAGTGTGAAGAACAGGTTTCTTTCAAGAACCGAGGCATCCACAACATTTATTACCAAGTCCGGCGTCTCGACTGCGATATATTCCCTTGAAATGAGCTCCTCTATAGAAAAGGTGGACAGAGAATAGATTCCAGGCAAATCAATGATGTCTATGGTATAGCCTCTAAAATGAAGCGTTCCTTCAGCCTTTCCAACAGTTTTCCCGGGCCAATTTCCGATGTGTTGGTGTAAACCTGTCAAATGGTTGAATATTACAGATTTTCCGACGTTCGCATTTCCTGCTAAAACCACAATGAACTTGCTTTTGGTCACTTCTTCACCTCCACGAAAATTCTCTCGGCCATTCTTCTACCTATAGCCAGTCTAGAACCTCTTACATAGACTTCTAAAGGACCTCGAAAGGGTGCTGATTTCACCACCGTTACTCTGGTGCCTGGGGTTAGACCCATATCTTCAAGCCTTTTTCTAAATCCCCAGCGTCTTCCTGCTCCTCGGTGTTCTCTATGCCCTCTTCCGTGACCCATCTTTATAGAAGTTATAATGCCACTCTCTCCATCCCTCAGATCAGTCAAACGTAACTCCATTCTCTCTATCCTCCGCTTTCCTTTCTTACCGTCTCATGTATGCATGTGTATGCAATCGCATATCCAATATTCTCCTTCGAACAGCCCCGCTTCCAGTGGTCCTAGTGATAACTGCCTTTTTCCGGGCTCCAGATTGCTTAACCTCTATTCCATGATAAAGCCGCAATCTGCGATTTTGGGGCTACTAAATGTTAGAGTGTTGTTAGGCATATTTGTAGAATACCCTAAAAAAGTTAGGCATGTTATGGAAAATCGAACATGTTTAGGAAATTGATTTCTACTCTAACAGTTACGTGTCTACGTGTTGACGGTTTTTCGTCTCACAATATCTTTTGAACTGTTCCAGCCATCTTTTGACGAACTTTGGATGTTCGGGGGCGCTGGTGATGAACTCCACGAATCTTGTGAACTGTAGTATCGTCTTTGGATCCAGTTGGTGCTCAAGCATGTGGGCATCCTTCAACGCAACATCCTTTGGTACTAGAATAATTTCTAGGAACTTTTTGAATGTCTCATGTCTTTCTCTAACGGCCCTTGATACCTCTTCTCCCTGAGAGGTAAGCGTGATTCCACCATATTTTTCATACACGACAAGTCCTATGTGGTCCAGTTTTTTCATCATCTCTACGACAGTAGATGGTCTAACATTCAACTCTCTTACGATGTCCTTTATACGAGCGTATCCCTTCCGCTCTATGATCTCATATATCCCTCTCAGGTAATCCTCCGTTCTTCCGGTAAGGGCTTCCTTCAAAATGTTTAGCCTCCTAATAAATGTAGGGGGCTCTAAATTAAAGCTTTAGCAAGATAGAGCAACAAAATCGTAGTTTGGCTTTGGGGACTCGTTTTTCAAACTCGTAGGCGCATTCTTCTATCGGCGTTACAATTTTTCTAATGCATTTTGATCAGCAAAAGTCATAATTTCTTTCTAAGGTTGAAGCATCCTCTCAAGTCTCAGTTTCCACGGTATCGGTTTTCCACATGGAACAGTTGCACCGTTCCTTATTGCGTGCACAATTTCATCAACCTCAGGTTCTGCGTCAACAATTGTGTAAGCAAACCCAATTTCAGAAGCATAATGAGCATCGCTTCCAGCAGTCTGTGGAAGATCAAGTCTAAGAGCAAGTTTTCGGCTTAGATAAGTTGAGAGGAAGAAAGGGAATGCTGAGGCATTGACCACTTCTACAGCGTCAAAGTTTGAGTTTATTTGTCCCCTTAATCCCTTGTAAAAAACAGTTGGGTGAGCAGCCACAGCTATTCCTCCAGCTTCATGGATCATTTGAATCGTTTCAAGAGGGCTTAATTCTGTAGGAATGGGCCTAGTTATGTTGAGGGCTAGGACGTGACCTCGCGAGGTGGTGACTTCGACTCCTGGGATAACAACAAGTTCCTTAACTTTTTGGACAAGTTTAAGCGCCCCTTCAACAACGTCATGATCAGTGATGGCAACTCCGTCCAAACCTCTCTTCTGAGAGTAAGCAACTATCTCGTCAAGGGTAATTGTGGAATCGTAGGAATATCGTGTATGGACGTGAAGATCGATTTTAAGGTGCAAATCTCTCACTTGTGAAACTCGTAATTATTTTTTCATCACTACAACACCACAACGAGTCAAGTCTAATCAACACGTAGTTTTAGTAGCTTTTCCTTTTCTCTCTTAATTTCTTCGGCTTCTACTTTTCTGAACAGTATTCTCGGTTTGTTGATTTTATGCCCACTTTTTATAGCTAATTCCGATGCTGAATCCCAACTTTGTTTGCGAATGGAGCCCTCTAGATTCAATTGTTGCCAGAGAGTTTCAGCTGAGAATGGTAGATAAGGTTCAAGTAGAATAGATAGACTTCTGACGGCGTTTACGCAGAGATACAAACAGGTCGCTGTGTCTTCCTTTTTAGTCCAAGGTTCCTTCCGCTGGAAATACTGGTTGCAAAAACTAGAGAATTCTGAGATTTTTTTTAGTCCTCTGTTCAACTCGATTTTTTCTAATTCTTCTCCAACATCGTTTGCTATTGTTTGAATTTTCTCTTTAAATTGGACATCTAGTTTATCATTACTTTTCGCTTTAGGTATCTTTCCATTGTAATTTGACCAGACAAAAGTCAATGTTCGGTGGATGAAATTTCCGATATTCGCGATTAATTCATTGTTTATTCTTGACTGGAAATCCTCCCAATCAAAATTTACATCTGATTGACTGTATGAGGTAATTGTTGTCAAGTAATATCTCAGATAGTCTGCTGGAAACAGATTCAGAAACTCTCTTAAACTAACGTACCACCCTCTGCTTTTAGAGAATTTCACTCCATGAAGTAGCAAATGACCTCTTGTAGGAATAAAATCTGGAAGTTTGAATTCTTCTACACCAAGGCGCATAGCGGGCAAGAACAAGTAATGATGATACACTATGTCTTTTCCAATAAAATGATAGATCTTTGAAGAGTTCCAAAATGCTTTTTCATCGATTCCTCTATCCGCGAAATATTTTAACGCTGTAGAAATATAGCAAAGGTGATTGTCAAACCAGTTGTAAAGCACTTTTCCCTTCGCCTCATTTAGGGGAATTGGAACACCCCACGTTATGTCTCTTGTAATATCCCAATCTTCTAACCCTGTACTAATCCAGTTTAACACGTAGTTCTTCACTTCTGACTGAAGACTTCGATTTTCCACCAACCATTTCTTCAACGCATCTGAAAAGTGTGAGAGCTTGAAGAAATAGTGCGCACTCTGTTTGCTAACTGGTTTTGATCCGCAGATCGCACAGTGTGGGTCCTTGATCTCTTCTGGTTGAAACACCTTTCCGCATTCTTCGCATCCATCAGAATATTGATCAGTGGCGTTGCAGTAGGGACAAGTGCCCTTAACGTATCGGTCTGGTAACACTTTTTTACACTTTTCACAGTATGGCTGCGAGATAAGCCGTTTGAAAATGAACCCTTTTTCATACAGTTTCTTGAAGAAATATTGTGTAAATTGTATGTTTTCTTTGGAGCTGGTTTGATGGAAAATGTCGAATGAAATTCCTAAATCCTTGAAATCTTTGTTGTCTGCTTTGTACCAGTAGGCCACAAATTCTTCTGGGCTTTTTCCTTCTTTTTCAGCTTCAATTAATATAGGAGTGCCGAAGTCATCGGTGGCGCAGACAAAAGCCACATCATTTCCTCTCAGCTTAAAAAACCTTGTAAGTATATCCGCAGGCAGATAAGTTGAGGTGACCCCTCCCAAATGTATTTCGCCATTTGCGTAGGGCAGACCAGCCGTTATAACGATTTTTCCGAATCTAAACGCCTCCTAATCAACAGCGTTAAATGACAACGTTGGCAAGAGAGAATTAAGCTTATAATGTTGCCTATGTGAAGCAAGTAGTTAACCGAAACCTTAGCGAGCTTAATACACCTCCAAGCTTCACTCCACATCTTATAACGCTGTTTTTAAACTCAAATACTTAAGCACAACGGCATCTAAAACCGTGAAACACCAATTCAGATTAATAAGTGCAATTCTTCTAAACTATTATTGGTGAACTAAGGGATGTTCCAGAAGATTTTAGTTCCTCTGGATGGTTCGGCACCCTCATCAAAGGCATTAAAATATGGCATTAATGTAGCCAAGAATTTTGGTTCAGAAATTATATTGCTTCACGTATATTCTAGGGCTGTACCATTTGTTACACCAGAAACAGGTGCACTACCCACCCCAACCGTAGCATCAGCAGAAATTACAGCTGAAGTCATCGAAGCTGCAAAGAGAATAGGTAACAAAATCTTAGCTGAGGCTAAACACGCAGTCGAGAAACAGAAAATTCCCGTAAAGGCCGTCCTGAGAGAGGGAGACGCGGTTCATGAGATAGTTCGCACCACGAAGGAGGAGAAGATTGATTTGATTGTTATGGGAGCGCGAGGAGTGAGTAGAATAAAAGAACTACTGCTAGGCAGCGTAAGTCATGGGGTTTGCAGAAAGACTACCTGCTCGGTAATGATCGTAAAATGAACTGTTCTCTTTCGAATGGACGTTCACACTTACTCCTTCAACTCTCTGCGCCCTGGCTTACGTACCACCAGAATTCGAACTGGAAAGTTTATATCGCCTACCTTCTACGGTGTAAACTTTTCCTTTTTCGAACAAATGTCGTAAAGCTTTGTAAACATCTTTTGTAGACTCTCCGAGATGCTGCGAAGTTTCAGCTAAAGTTAAAGGCTTATCAACTTGACTAAACAACGAGAGAATCCTACCTTCAACCTTCTTTCTCTTACTCATTGTATGCACCTTTCGAAAGAGGAGATCAAATATTGTATAAAAGATTAGACTTAAAAAATGTGTGCTGAGCCTTTAGATAACTGGAGACAAAGCAACTTCAAAATCTGCCCACCCAAAGAGTTGTTGGATGGTGCTCTCACACACACTTTTTGCATGCAATGCATGCCTGCGCTTAAATCGTGGAAACAACCAGGTTAATTAGAACTACAAAAACGTAAAAAGCTACAAGAACTTTCAGAAGTCCCAGAAAGAGTTTCTTGGCGAATTTCCAGTCATTCGGGTTAGCCACCTTCCGAGCGACTACACATAGTAGCCCAAAAAACAAAACCAACCCGATCTTGAACCAAGCCGCCAGGAAGAAGCCTAGCCGCTCCCAAGCGTGCAACGTTACAGGATTGACTTCATAAGCTGGCACAGTCGTAAATATGTCGAAAACATTTAGTGAAAGCAACAATAGAAACCAGATCCCAAGAGATGGTGGCTCCATTCGGATTCTCCTTTCCCAACGATGAAAAGGCGCGAACACTTTCAAAAACATATCGGTGTTTCCTTTGTGCGCATGTGCATGCAGCGAATTATTGTATGTGTGGGTTGAATGGTGCTCCGGCCGGGATTCGAACCCGGGTCTCCGGCTCGAAAGGCCGGAATACTTAGTCCATGCATATGCATGTTTAACCTGACTATATTTGGCAGAAGAGGAAGATTTTCCTTTCTTCTACCGGAGCCGCATTCCGGAGCATCATGCAATAATTCGTTCTGTCGTTTTAAGTTTTCTCCGTCGCGTCATGCTAAAAAACGAAAAATGCTGTTTTCCTCACAAGAATAGCATTATGCTCCACGTTTTAGTAATTTCTCAAATTCTTTCACTTCAGTATCCCTGACTAGAACTCTCTTTTGCTTCGAAGTAAAGCCAGAAATGATTTCGACTTTTTTCTTGAACAGCCTTGAAAGCTGTTTCACCAGCTCCTTGTTCACTCTTCCCTTGACCGGAGTCTCTCGACAAAATATCACAAGTTCATCGTTTAGCTTCATCCTAAACTGCCTTGACTTAGGCTTCACTCGGATTTCTATGATCGTTCCTTGCGGAACCTGCGTTAATTTCATGTTGATTGTCTATGTCGAGTTTTGTATATAAGAATCATATGTTGACCTTTACTTACGAGAATTCATCTCTTCAACATCTAAACGTTGGGCGACTAGACTAAGATCACATAGTCTGAAACGTTGCCTCCGATAAGTAATCTGTAGTATTCCTCTGTTCCCTCCTTTTGCACTCGCTCAACCTTACCCTGCGCAATCACAGTTTCACCGTTTCTGGCTTGTTCACAAAATCTTGCTCGGAAGGACACAATTTCCTTAATTGGCTCAAGATGGATTCCCTCAAGAAGCTCTACATGGCTGATCTTGTAATGGCATGGAGTGAAGATCGATTCAGAATCGTCTATCACGCTAGCCTTGACTCTGGCATAACCTTCATTAACATAACGAGTTGTGCCATACTGCTCCTCAATCTCATTCCAGTCCTTCACAAAGCGCATGGAATAGTCACGTTGCAGAAACTTGCCCTGCATAACCTTCCTAGACTCTGTTCGAACAAAATCTTCGAACAACATGGCGGTGTCCCTCGAACGGAAATCGAATAATTTCCTCAATTCCTCCAAGTTATAGGGGTCAACGGCACTTTTCTCGTCTTCTAACAAGCCTTTCAAAGTCAAGTACACTTTACGACAGTTTTCTGATCCATAAACGATAGGATCGATGTCTGAGTCAGGCTTGTGAAGCTTAACTAGAACTGAGCCTGAAATGCCGATTTTGTCCCATTCAATATTTGCTGATTCTTTCAGAAGCTCAGCAAACTGAAACGTTTGACTTTCAACCTTGTCTAGTTCATTGCAGTGCCGAAGTTCAATCAAACGATCAACCGGCTTGTAATGATGCTTAATCGCTTTAACTGGTACTTCGCAAAGGTGTTCATCAAAAACTGAATCGTACATCAGATAGGTTGGGAAAGCCTTCTGGAGCAAGACGTAACGTCTGGAAAGAGCGTAAACCTTCCGATACCTCATTTTGCCTCGTTTACGATCACCCTTCGGGTCGGGAACGAAACGAATGAAAGCTACAATTCTTCTAGGAGGGTGGATTAGACCTTTCACATCAAAAATTGATCCACTCAAATTCTCTATCAGTTCGCCTTCCCTCGCCTTAACATTCAAAGGGTATCCTTCCCGTCTGTTCGAATTGTTGATAACCACATCGTGTCTATAAAATTGTTATTTTGGTCGTTTTGTCTTCCATAAGGGCTCAAACATATCGATAGCAATTGTTTTTATGCCGCTTCTCTTCAGCGCTAGAAGGATAGAAGTGCCTATTACTGCTGCTGCAAGACAAGTTAAGAAGTCGGCTATTGCATAGTACAATGTCATAGGCGCCCAGAAAGCATACATATCATAAGTCCAGCCTAAAACCCAAACCGCGATATTGTTACCCGTTATTGTGTCACCGCCCACACGGGACAGCCAAGCAATGCACCAAAGAGCCACAGGCAACCGTCTCGCGTCTCTAGACACTATGGAAACGATAATCCACCTCCTAATAGGAGGCACAATTATGAAGATAAGCGACAACCAATATCCCCAAGTAACAATGGGCATAAATTGATACCAAGCGAATGGATGAGCAAACCATATGGCAACTTCACAAATGAAGATCAAAGTGGCTTCTTTCCAACGATTGAATAGAACCAAGCCGCTGATTAGAGCTCCTAGTGTGGGGGCTAGAAAAGTAAGTGCGCCTAGCCCGCCTGTTGCAGGATTGACGTAAGGAACTGCCAAACCAAAGATTAAACCAGAAATTGTTCCACCTAAAGGTCCCAGTAAAGGAGCAGTCAAACCTGCGAACAAAGGACTAGCCAAAGTGATCCATATATTTGTCCCTGGTACCGGATAAATTATCAAAAGCGCACAAGCCAAAATAAGCGCTGTCCAAACGGAAATTAGGGCAATGTGAATAGTATTCAACGTGCCTTTTCCAACGATTGCTACTTTAGCTTTAGCAAGCTCCATTTGATCCTTCCTATGTAGAATTTTCCAATGGTGTGTAGTTTCTTACACAACATTAATAAAACTTTTTGTTCCAGAATAGATTGTGGCTTATCTATGTCTTCAACTTCACCTCTCAAAATATCTGAACATGTTTCTCAATGCTTACAACTCGCTATCCTCCTTGAAGTCAGCGCCTATCCGAAGCCTGGAAACGTTCATAGAACGGCTGATTTCAAAGAAACTCGATATGAACATTTTTTGGCTTCTGCGGTCGCTG
>Ga0209991_10001479_pt1 | contig 10681 bp, 8 predicted proteins | sample ChitaG_FD_183167 | JGI IMG/M metagenome (GOLD analysis project Ga0209991, IMG submission 183167) | Deep subsurface microbial communities from South Pacific Ocean to uncover new lineages of life (NeLLi) - Chile_00310 metaG (SPAdes)... | ecosystem: Environmental > Aquatic > Marine > Oceanic >... | reverse complement strand
GCCTTGTTAGGGCTGGATAATTCTCATTTCTGGAACATAAAACAGGATATGTGCGGCATCACCACTTTTACTTATGAAAACGGACGATTCATACTCACCGAGCACAATAACACCTCTTATTTGACCCAGAAAACCCTACTCGGTGATTTTTAATCCGTCCACTATGTTCTCGTGATAAAATTAGTGTAAACACCATCAACAGCTTAAGGCTGATTAAACAATACCATAATAAAGTCAAAAGATGGTCATTTACCTCTTGACTTTTATCATGTGATAACATATTATGTTTTTAAGGAGAAGTTGTGCAATATGCAGAACCATGGAAAGTAAAACTTTTTCTGTTTCAATTCAAGGCGTTTGCCCAAAAACACTTCTCATTTTACCCAAGAGACGAAAGTCTGGATACTATAGCCCGCCTTGGTATCACAATTCCACAAGCAAAAAAGGAAATATTAGGGCTAACATATGAAGATTACTATAGAGGGCCGATACCGGATACAGGGCCTAAAGGTGGTAAATACTGGGAATTTGGCAAAACTATATGCGGACAGGAAGTGTTCATTAAGTTGAAAACTGTGTCAAAACATGGTGTAGCAACTTGTTTTTCATTTCATATACCAGACGAAACAATTGAATACCCATATAAAAGGAGGGGGGAAGAAAATGAATAGAGCTTTCTGCCCGAATTGCGAGGAACATACGGAGGCAACGCTTGGAGTAGAAAAGGAAGTCTATAATGTTAGGGGAGAGCCTATTGAGATTGAAGCGGAGGTTGCTATCTGCCAAAAATGTGGAGAGAAAATCTTTGACGAGGAACGGGATTCACGAAACCTCGAAAAAGCCTATAGCCAGTATCGAGAAAAACATAATCTCTTACCGCCAGATAAAATACGCACAATTAGAGAGAAGTATGGCTTGAGCCAAAGAGCACTATCCCGACTACTTGGCTGGGGAGAGATAACCATTCATCGATACGAGAACGGGGCTATTCAAGACAATGTGCATGATAGCACACTACACTTCATAGAAGACCCGCAAAATATGCAAAAATTATTTGAAGCTAACCGGAATAAGTTGCCATCTTACACAGTAGCGAGGCTTGAAAAAAGCATTGCCAGCTTCATGCAAGAGGACAAAGAGCAAACCTTTCAAATTTCTTTTGAGCGTTTGGTATCACATCAACATGTGGATTTGACCTCAGGTTTCAGGGAGTATGATTTAGAAAAGCTAAAGAATATGATTCTCTATCTGGTAAAGCGTCTGGATGGTGTCCTGAAAGTCAAACTTAATAAGTTACTATGGTATTGCGATTTCCTTTATTTCAAGGAAAGTTCGGTATCTATCACAGGCGCTCAGTACATTCGCATTAAACTTGGACAAGTTCCTGACCATTATGAACTTATTTTTGCAAATATGATTCACGAAGGTCTTATAGATAAGAACGAAATCCCATTTCAAACTAAAGATGGGACACAACAAGGAGAAGAATTTACCACATTAGTCGAACCTGACAAGAGCCTATTTACTGAAAAAGAAATCCAGGTAATGGATTCCATCGCTGACACGTTTCGCGAAGATACTTCCACACGCATTATGGAAAAATCGCACCGAGAAGCTGCTTACAAAAAATGTAAAGACGGGGATATAATATCATACGAATACGCCAAGGAACTTTCTCTCTCGCTAACTAAATAAAGCACACAAATTTGAAGTCTTCTATCTTTGCCTAAACTGTGAATTTCGCTCCTTCAGTCGTCCCCCCTCCTATAACAAGGCTATGATGAGAAAAAGCTGCTGGATGAGGGTGCTAACAAGCTCTAGATGGGCAGCTACCTGATATACTCATACTAGTAAGAATCCTGGTAAATCTGTTTAATAGCATCTACGTCAAGTAATCTAGGATGAGCCTTAGTCCGAGCATCGGTCCTGATACAATTAGCCGCTATCTCTTCAAAGAGTTCTGGCTCTATGCCAAGGTCACGAAGTCGGAGCTTCATCCCTATCTTATCCAACCACCGCTCAGTGGCAATTATCCCGTCTTCCTCACCAAAGACATTCTTCCCCAGAGAGTGAAACCTCTCTGGCTTCACCGGCAAGGTATACCTCATCCAGGCAGGAAGAAGAGCGGCCAGACAATCACCATGAGTAACATCATAGTAGCCACTTAGAGGATTTGAGATGCTGTGGCAAGTTCTCTGGCCATAGCCACCCCCCAAAGTTACAAACAGCGAGCAGGCAAGTGTACTTGCCCAGGAAAGCTGAGTGCGGGCTTCAATGTCATCTAATCTGGTTAGCACTTTAGGCAGAAACGCTACCACCATTCTCATTACTGCTTCCATTATGCCGTCAGTTAAAGACGAGGGTTCTTGGGCAGTAATATAACCCTCAACTACATGACAAAATATGTCTACTCCCCCCACCGCTGTTTGCTGTTTAGGGACAGAGAGTGTCAGTTCAGGGTCGACAATAGAAACCACTGGAAATAGACAAGGACTCTGAAGTGCCCTCTTCTCCCGTGTTTGCCAGTTGGTAATTGAGGCGAAGTAGTTGGCTTCAGAACCAGTAGCAGCAATAGTTGGCACCAGAATAAGCGGTAACACTGCCCCAGATACTTTAATATCAGTACCTATATAATCCCAGATTGGTTTAGTGCCACTGCTAGCTAATACTATCCCCTTAGCCGTATCCATAGCGCTACCTCCACCCAAGCCTACAACCAAGTCAATGCCCTCCCTGCGTACCACTCTAGCCCCTTCATCTACAGTAGAGGCACGGGGATTAGGTACCACCTTATCAAAAACCAGAGCATCGACACCGTTGTTCTTCAGGTCTTGAATGCCCTTAGCGAGCAGACCTGCCCGCTGCATACTACTACGGCCGGTGACCAATATAGCCTTTTGCCCAAATTCTTTTGCTTCCGCCCCAAGCTGCTTAAAGCCTCCAACACCAAAAATAATCTTGGTTGGTAAATGAAATGTAGTTATCATAGAGCACCCCCCTTTTAAACGAAATTATACTCTATTTCCTTCACTTCTGCCATCCAGCACAAAGTCCCTTTCTACTCCCTACTCTGCTATAATTGAGATTATGAAGAAGCCACTTTTGGTGCTGTTTGATGGCAATAATGTAGTCCACCGTGCCTTCCATGCCATGCCGCCACTAACGGTGAGTAAAAGCGGTGAGATGGTAAGCGCCGTTTATGGCTTTGCCCTTATACTCTTAAAGGCAATAAATGAGCTAAAACCTAGCCACTATGCTATCGCCTTTGACAAGAAAGGTCCTACCTTCAGGCACCAGCTCTTCGACCAGTATAAAGCACAGCGACCGCCTACTCCAGACGAGCTGGTCAACCAACTGGGTCGGGTAAGACAGTTGGTTGAAGCCTTCCATATGCCTATCTTTGAGCTTGACGGCTATGAGGCAGACGATGTCCTGGGTGCTCTCAGCGAACAGGCCAGTCACCAGGATGTTGATACTATTATTGTTACCGGTGATGCCGATGCCATGCAGCTGGTGTCGCCCAGGGTGAAGGTGCTCTCCCCGAAACCGAGGGGTACCTTCAGCAACACCGACCTCTATGATGAAGCCGCAGTGAACCAGAAATATGGTGTCAAGCCAGAGCAGATTGCCGACTTTAAGGGACTGGTAGGTGACACCTCTGATAATATCCCCGGCGTCCCCAAAATTGGGCCAGTAACCGCCGCTAAACTACTCAACCAATTCAGCTCCATAGACCAAATCTACGCCCATATAGACGAGGTAACCCCACCCAAACTCCAGGCCCAACTACGACAAAATGAAGCCATCGCCCGACAGAGCAAGGAACTGGCTACTATTGTCACCCAGATACCGATTACTCTTAATCTTGATGACTGCCAGGTTAGCCACTATGACCGAAATCAGGTAACCGAGCTCTTCCGCGAAGTTGAGTTTTACAGCCTGCTGCCGAAACTACCCGAGACAGAGGCAGAAGAAACCCCGGCTGCAGCCATCCATGTCGAAGCAAAGCCGCCTGAGGGGGTATATAAAATTATCAATACCATCCCCGCGCTTGATGACCTCATCAACCGCCTGTCGTCAGCTAAGTCTTTTGCCTTTGACGTAGAGACAACAAGCTTGAACGCCATGTCTGCCCAACTGGTGGGCATATCTCTATCGCCAGCTCCTGGCGAGGCTTACTATATCCCGGTTGGTCATGTCGGCTGGGCGCAGGTGGAGCAACTACCACTCAAGCAGGTCATGGAACAACTCAAACCACCTCTAGAAGACCCCACCATCCCCAAGCTTGCTCACAATGGCAAATACGATATGACGGTACTGGCTGAATATGGGGTAACCGTCAACAACCTGACCTTTGATACTATGGTTGCTGCCTACCTTCTGGGTGAGAAATCTTTAAGTTTGAAAGCCCTCGCCTTCAGCAAGCTGGGTATTGAAATGACACCTATCACCGCTCTTATCGGCTCAGGGGCGAAGCAGATTTCCATGTCTACGGTAGAGGTAAATCAGGCCGCCGATTACTCCTGTGCTGATGCTGACATCACCGGGCAACTAACTGAATTGCTAGGCGCAGAGCTACATCAGCAAGGGCTGTGGCAACTATTCTCTCAGGTTGAGATGCCACTAGTGCTGGTGCTTGTCAGTATGGAAAGGAATGGGATAGCCCTGGATACAGAGTTGCTGAGGCAGATGTCACACCGCCTCGGTGAGCAGCTACTCAAGCTGGAGGCTGAGATTTATAACAGTGTCGGTCACCACTTCAATATAAACTCTCCCCAGCAACTAAGCTCTGTCCTGTTTGAGGAGCTTAAACTGCCGCCGACGAGAAAGAAAAAGAGCGGTTACTCCACTGGCGCCTCAGTGCTGGACGAACTGCGCGGCACCCACCCCATAATAGAATTCATTTTAGATTACCGTCAGTTAGCCAAGCTCAAGTCAACCTATATTGACGCCCTGCCTATGTTAGTAAACCCTAAGACAAGTCGGCTGCACACCAGCTTTAACCAGACAAGAACAGCTACCGGCCGGCTTTCCTCAAGTGAGCCTAATTTACAAAACATCCCTGTCCGTGGTGACGTGGGGAGAGAAGTAAGGCAGGCTTTTATTGCTCCACCCCACTCTTATCTTCTGGCGGGTGACTATTCACAGATTGACCTCCGCGCCCTAGCTCACCTATCTCAGGACCTAGGCCTGGTAAACGCCTTTCATCAAGATGAGGACATCCACGCTGCCACTGCCGCCCAGCTCTTCGGTGTGGACGCCTCACAGGTAGCACCAGATATGCGCCGCCTGGCAAAGACGGTTAATTTTGGGGTTATCTATGGCATGAGCGAATACGGGCTGGAGCAGGCAACTGAGCTATCACGGGAAGAGGCTGCCGGGTTCATCACCTCATACTTTGAAAAATACCCGGGGGTAAAGCAATATCTTGATTCTACCAAAAAGCAGGCAAGGGAAATGGGCTATGTTCAAACACTACTGGGCAGAAGACGCTTTATCCCTGAAATCAATTCTTCCAACCGACAGGTGAGGGAAGCCGCGGAACGCATGGCAATAAATATGCCAGTGCAGGGGACATCAGCCGATATCATCAAGGTGGCAATGATTAATCTACACCGAGAGATGGAAAAGCGCCAACTAAAAAGCAAGCTCCTGCTTCAGGTGCATGATGAGCTTGTCTTTGAGGTACCCGAGGGGGAACTGGAAGAGATGCGCCAACTGACGCCACAGGTAATGTCCGCTGCTTTGGAGCTAAGCGTGCCTCTAAAAGTAGACATCAAGACCGGCAGCAACTGGGGAGAAATGGAATAAAGCGGAGATGCCTGAGCTACCTGAAGTAGAGACGATAAAGAATGAGCTATTACCTCACATTGTCGGGCACCCCGTCACTGGCGTTACCCTCTTCTGGGAGGGGATAGTCCGCCAGCCCTCAGTTGAAGAATTCCGCTCACACCTTGTCGGGCAAAGAATAACGGGAATCGCCCGACGTGGCAAATACCTCATCTTCAGCCTCACCAGCAGGGAAACACTGGTTATCCATCTAAGAATGACGGGCTCACTACTATTAAAGCCAACCCCGGCTGAGCCGGAACGCTTTATCCGCGCCATACTTCATCTAGACAATGATACCCAGCTTCACTTTCGCGACCCACGCAAGTTCGGGGCAATGTGGCTGGCAAAAGATGAAAGTAAGATTATGCCAAAGCTCGGCCCCGAGCCCCTGGAAGCAAGCTTTACTCCTCAAATTTTACAAAAGCTCCTGGAAAACCGCACGGCACCAATAAAAGCGCTCCTCTTAGACCAGAGCTTTATCGCCGGCCTCGGCAACATGTATGCCGATGAAGCCCTGTTTGCTTCCCGAATCCACCCCCTGAGGCAGGGAGGAAGCCTCTCCCCTGGCGAGGTCAAGCGACTTCATAGCGCCATTCAGAAGGTGCTGTGGTCGGCTATCAGTAATAAAGGGGCTAGTGTAGATACCTATTTTCGTCCCGATGGTGAGCTAGGCACAGCCCACTTTCAATTTCAGGTTGCCCACCGCCTCGGTGGCGACCTCTGTCCGGTCTGCGGCACTCCTATTCAGCGCATTCCAGTGAGAAACCGCGGCACTTACTTCTGCCCTAAATGCCAACCAGCGCAAAGAACTAAAACAAAGGGTATCTAAGAGGGGCTAGTGCCCCTCTTTTCTATTCCTCCCCCTCATAATAGGAAGATGAAATCATATCATGGAGAGGGGGACAAAGGGGGTGAGGTAGATAACTAAACAGTACTGTAAACCTGAGTTGGCTTTGCGCTCAACTATGTGATACAATTAACCATAAATTGTTCAACCTACCGGAAAAGGATGCCACCATGAGCGATAAAAAGACAGTAGACCTGAAAACATTCATAGAGAATGTAAATAAGAAGGATAAGAAGCGTAACGGTCTGAAAATTCGCTTTGCCTTTGTGAACCGAAAAAGAAAAGGGTAAGGCCGAAAATCTGACTACTATTTTAGGTATCTGCAATCGAGAGGAACGGTTCAGCTTTGCGTTCAAAATCGGGTAAGTAGTCCTCTTGAGCCCCCATTTCCTGCACCCAGCCATTCTCCAAGCCTAGCTCATCTACTAGCTTGATAACCTCTGAATACTCTGATGCTGAGATTGTCCTTGCCAGAAGAGAAATCTGTGAAGCCCGATGTGCTGGAAAGTACTGAGACATGATGCTGACCGTGACGGCAGGAGAAACCTCATTGACCAGCCAGGTAAGTGATTCCCCACTACCTGCCAGCCTATTGGGAAGAACGAGGTGACGCACAATTAATCCCTTCTGTGCCAGTCCAGACTCATCCACTATCAACCCACCAACCTGTCTATACATCTCTGCGATAGCGCGGCGAGCATGCGTCACATAATCTTGAACCCGCGAGAACCTTCTAGCCCATTTATTGGAGGCATATCTTAAATCTGCCAGGTAAACGCTTATTATGCCGTCAAGCTCCTTCAGGGACTTAATAGAATCGTAGCTACTGGTATTGTAGACCAGCGGTAGCCGAAGTCCCATAGGCACCGCCTCCAGTACTGCCCGAACTAGTTGTGGCACAAAGTGCGAGGGCGAAACAAAGTTGATATTGTGGCATCCCAGTTCATCCTGGAGGTAGAGCATGCGTTCCGCTAGAGTATGGGAATCCATCTCTTTAGATTGCTGCTTTTTCCAGTCCTGACTTATCTGGTAATTTTGGCAATAGACACAATTCATATTGCAGTTGCCAAAGAATACTGCTCCCGACCCCTTACTCCCCGAAAGAGCCGGCTCCTCTCCATGATGAGGACAAACCACAGCGACTATGGGTAGATGCCCTGAATGGCAAAACCCATGCTCGCCTTCCAGCCGATTGACCCCGCATTCCCTGGGACAGATGTCACACGAAGCCAATCGCGCCTCAAGTCTCTCTACCCGGCGCTCTAGTTCACCAGAGTAGTATAGAGCGATATATTCCGGTTGAAACAAGTGCTGTTCCCATTCCCTGGTTATCTCATGCAACTGCGACCCAATAATCTTTTATGACCTCCCTATCTCTATCATGCCTCAGAAAAGTATTGAACATCAGCATTAGGAAATACAGTGACTTTGCTACCACCCCCGTGAAATTCCTGAAGAGCCTGTAGAACATCATCCCAGCTATGCATGAATAGAACTCTATCTAATTCCTTAAAATAGTCTCGCACCGCAGCCTCGGGATATTCTGTATAGATAATCAAGTGATTAATGTGCCGGGGAATTTTAACGCGCAGCCGCAAGTTACCGCCGATTGTTTTACCAAAACTACCCAGTAGATAATGGGTAACCTGCCCATCAGGAGCATTACAGATAAGGACAACATCGCCGTCTTCATGACCTATAGCATTAAAGGCGCTGTTCAGGCCAACAATGGCTGCCTCATTGGCTTTGGCAAAGGTATTGGCAATAACTATGCTCTTACTTTTTGCTTCAGGGGTAAGATAATGAGCCTTAGCTTCACGAACAGCAGCTTCATAGGTTGGCTTTGGGGCACCGGCAAAGATGGCCGCTGTTTCTCCCCACACATTAAAAAGGCAGTCTATCTTTACATCCAGACCAACTAGAGCTACAGCTTCTGCAATATTAAGTTGCAGGGGGTTATCATCAAAGACTCCCATTCCGGTAACCTGCTTCCCCGGGTATTTTTGCTGAAATTCACCCTGCACACGGTGGAAATGCTCAATAGTCTCCATCGAGGATACACCAGGCAGAATAATCTTACCCCCACCACCAAACCCGGTATAAGGATGAGGACTTACAGAGCCGATAGCTATCTTGAGGTCACAATGCATTACCTCAGCATTAACGCAAATATCAGTCCCATAGCTGGTAGTACCAACATAGGTACAATTATTAAAGGGACTGTGATTGTAAACAGGGAACCTAGCTACAGTCTCTTCACCTAGCTTTTTAACAAAATCCAGCCTGTTCGCTACCCCATGGGTGCCCGATGCCATGATGAACCGTATTCTATCATCGGGAATACCGGCTTCCGCCAGTTCTTGTAAAACAAAGGGCACTATCTCAGCTATTCTGGTGATACGAGTCATATCATCAAATATGATAACTACCTCATTCTTCCCCCGGGCAAGCTCCCTGACAGGTGGTACGCCGATAAGGTTGACGATAGAGGCTTTAATCTCTCCAGACTTCATCGGTGGACGGTCATAGCCAGCCATACTACATACTTCTACCTGCCAGCTATCAGGCACAGGAAGCTCAAGCTCTTTAGTCCCGTACCATGCCAGTTGAGGCAACCTGATTGTATTCACCAACTCACTCCAAAATCGACTTAAAGCACTTCCCCTGATTATTTGTGAAGGTTAAGCTAAGCCTTTAGCTTTTTGACTAACCAGGCAACATTCTTACCGAAGGTCCAGGCCGTTTCTAGCCCGTCTTTATCTTTCTCCACCTCACCTTTGTCGTTGCCAAAGGCAACATTCCAATCTATCGAACCAGGGACAATACCTCCCAAGATAAAATACCAGAAAGCAATCTGGGCTACGGTAAAATTGTGACCAGAGCGGCCACCAACAACCAAGGGCCCACCCACCTTACGCTCAAATGTCCGGTGCCAATAGGCGATATATCCCGCCCTATCCATGAGAGCTTTTATCTCCGGTGTTGCCGAACCAAAGTATACCGGTGTGGCAAAGATGATGGCATCAGCCTCCTTCATCTTATTATATAATGGAAATAGGTCATCCTTAATAGGACAGGTTTCCTTTGTTTTACAGACCTTGCAAGCATTGCATGGCTTGATGTTTAAATCAGTCACCCTGATAAGTTCTGTGTCCAGTCCTTCTTCTTCTATTGCCTTCAGGGTATGCCTTGCCAAGATATCCGTGTTCCCGTTCTTCCTCGGACTGCCACTAAAAGCTATTGCCTTCATCTTGTACCTCCTTTATTTCTAATAATCACAACTTGCACAGCCTATTCAGCGCCGCTTCAGTTCGCTTCAGACACTTCTCTTTGCCCAGCACTGCCATCGTTTGGAATAGCGGTGGGGCTGCCGTCCGCCCGGTAACTGCTACCCTCAGCGTGCCAAAGAGCTGCCCAGTCTTCAGCCCTAACTCCACTGCCAGAGGCCTGAGCACAGCCTCCAGAGATTCGGTATCAAACAAGCTTAATTGCTTGAGCCTCTGCTGGCTCACCTCTAAAGCTTTAACGGCTGATTGTGGGTTCATATTCTTGGCTATCAGTAAGCCGGTATCATAGTCAAGCTCATCAACAAAGAAAAACTGAGCCAGCTCAGCTACCTCGGCCAGGGTTCTGGCTCTCTCCTGGATGAGAGGCATAATCTGCTTAGTATAATCAATGGATAGTGGCCGCTTCACCTCTGGAGGCAAGCCACTTTCTAGAAAGGGGAGAGACCGCTGTACAAAATCTTCCAGACTCAAGCTGCGAAGATATACCCCGTTCATCCAGTCGAGCTTCTCTCGATTGAATATAGCTCCTGTCCGGCTGACCCGCTCTAGTGAAAAGTTATCTATAAGCTCCTGCCGAGACAAAATCTCAGTCCTATCATCCAGAGACCAACCCAGCAGGGTAAGAAAGTTGACCATTGTCTCAGGCAGGTAGCCCTGCTGGCGATACTCAGCGATAGATACCGCCCCATGACGCTTGCTTAATTTGGCACGGTCG
>Ga0209991_10001478_pt1 | contig 10687 bp, 8 predicted proteins | sample ChitaG_FD_183167 | JGI IMG/M metagenome (GOLD analysis project Ga0209991, IMG submission 183167) | Deep subsurface microbial communities from South Pacific Ocean to uncover new lineages of life (NeLLi) - Chile_00310 metaG (SPAdes)... | ecosystem: Environmental > Aquatic > Marine > Oceanic >... | reverse complement strand
CTATAATCCCAGAAAGAGAAGTAGGTAAAACTGGAGGAGCAGGAGAAGGACCTCCACCACACCCGGAAAGTATAAACAATGTCCACAACAGGACTATCGCTAAAATTAGAATTTTTTTTCTTATCAATATCAGGCAATGCATAGTTCGCAACCTCAATTTCTAAAATATTATTACATATTAAAAATATTCGGCATTTTTTTTAAAAACCCTTTTTTTTCTTGAAAGTATTTTAATTCTTTTTAAAAATTTATATAGCCATAAAATTTAAAACAAGAGACGTGAATTCTAAAAGTATCAAATTACGAACTATAACTTATAATTTTAACTGCTAAATTGGCTAACCGGGTAACAAGCTAACCAAATTATTTTTTATTTTATCTTATCTTATGTGTTTATTCTTCGTGTTTTCTTTACTAACGACTATTCACTAATGATTATTAGACAGGCGAGACGCCTGTCCTACGAATTTTTTTATTATAATTGGTGGATTGGTCAATCGGGCAATTATTATATCGGTCAATCGAGTAATTGAATTATTTTCCCATATTTTTTATTTCTTAATCTATAATTGGTGAATTGGTAAATTGGTAAATTGGCGAATTAATTAATTGGTCAATCGGTAAATTAGTAAATTGTATTGTTTTTTATGTTTGTGTTTTTTTGCTAATAACTAATTTAACCGGCAAACCGGGTAACTGGGCAAGTGATTCTTATCTTAATTGGTCAATTGTATTAACCTACATTTTTTCGACTTCTAATTTATTATATGATATATTATTAACAATAACAAAAAATAAAAAAATGGCTTTACTTTGTCATTACGAGGAGACTGATTAGTATATAGCAAATAGCAAGGTTTTGAGTTTTGGATTATGATTTTTCACTTTGCTTTAACTTTTTTGTTTAAAAAAGATGGATTAGAACTAATAGACAGGCGAGATGCCTGTCCTACTTTGAGCACGGTATGTCGCATATCCACTCCTGAGTTCTAATTTTTTTAGCTCGATACTCGATACGCAATACTATATGCTAACGACTAATTCAACTGGTAAACTGGCTAAGCGGCTAACTGGGTAACTAATAGCAACTAGCTAACTAACTAACCAAACAAAGAGGAGTATCAATTTATGAAATATAAATATGCAACAATTTTTGTTCTAATAATCTTATCAATCAGCTTGACAGGTTGCTTTACAAATCCTCCCGGTCCCAGCATTCCCGAGTGGACGGTAATGGTCTATCTTGATGCGGATAATGATCTGGAAAGTGCCGGTATTAATGATATAAATGAGATGGAAATGGTCGGGTCGTCTTCTAAAATAAATATTGTAGTGCAGGCAGACCGAATCCCTGGCTATGATATTTCCAACAGTGATTGGACCAACACCAGAAGATATTATATTACTCAGGATTTTGATTCATTTCAGATAAATTCCCAGTTCAGTGATTTGGGTGAACTAAATATGGGTGACCCTCAGACATTAATCGATTTTGCCAGCTGGGCGGTAACCGAATATCCGGCTAAAAAATATCTGTTGGTAATCTGGAATCACGGGGGAGGATTTAAATCTCTTGCCTATACTAAGGGTATTGCTCAGGACGATACCAGTGGAAAAGATATAATCACTATGCCCGAGTTAGAAGATGCCCTCTCGGCTATTAGTGCTCAAATGGGGGAGAATATTGATATAGTGGGGATGGATGCCTGTCTTATGGCGATGACTGAAGTGGCTTATCAGATAAAAGATTATGCTGATATCATGGTTACCTCAGAAGAAAATGAACCCGGTGACGGCTGGCCTTATGATACCATCCTGGCTCAACTGGTGAGCAATCCCCATATGTCACCGGAGCAATTGGCAGCCGATATTGTTGATAGATATATTTATTCTTATTATTCTTATCCCTACGATGTCACTCAGTCAGCAATCGATTTAAGTTATATGAATGATTTAGCTGGTCAGTTATCTGCCTTAGCTCTAGCTATAATGAGCGATAATCTTACTTTAAAAAGTAATTATTTGAACGCTGCCAGTTTCAGCCAAAATTATGGAAGTCCTGGAAGTCCTGATTTTATTGACCTATATGATTTCTGTAATAAGTTGTTAGCTTATTCTAATAGTACGTCAGTTAAAAATATCGCTCTAAGCATTCAGCAGACTTTAAATTATACAGTAATAAAATCGGGATACATAGGTGAAAGTGTAAATGGTTCCAAAGGTCTTTCTATCTACTTTCCATTGTATTATGAATATGATTCCGAGAATTATGACAATACCAATTTTGCCCAGGATACTTTCTGGGATGAAATGCTTTTATATTTGAGGCTTTAATGATATCATTATAATATGTTCAAACGAAAATATTTATGGTTTATTTTAATAATAATTCTGGCTATTACCCTTTCTTTTTATTTTATTTATAATAGGGGAAAAGACGAGGGTACGGTTCAGACAGAAGAAGAGATTGAAGAATTTGAAGAAGAAGATATCGAAGTAAATGAAGCCCCGGTTAAAATAGAAAAGGGGACAGTAATAGGGATAAAAGGCGGGGAAAAAGAATGGGAGATAGAAGCCGATGAAATATTTTTAGCAGAAGATAGGAAAAGGACTATCTTTGAAAAGATTAAAAAAGCAGTTATCTTTAAAGACAATGAACCCTATCTGAATATCCAACTTAATAAATGTATCGCCGATATGGGAAGCAAGAGTATGGAATTAGTGGGTGATGTAGTTATTGCGACCAAGGAGGGGGATATCTTAAAAGGAGATAGATTCTTCTGGGATTCTGAAGAAGAGACCTTAACCAGCCTGGAACCGGTTAAGCTAACAGTAAAAGAAAATGATATTACCGCCGACTGGCTTCTAAGTGATATTGAACTAAACAAACTTGAATTACAGGGAAATGTAAAAGTAACTTTCAAAATCGAATAATCTCGCATTTTGTAGTCGATATCTGTAAACTAAAAACCATTAACTGAAAACTTGTATTTGATGCTAACGGCTAATTTAACTGGTAAATAGGTAAACCGGGTAACTGGCTAACTAATCTCAATCGAAAGGAGTTTTCGCATACAATGAAAAATTGTAAAAAATTCTATTTTAATAGATTTCTGTTAACATCTGTTATCTTATTTCTAATTATACTTTTATCATTTTGCGCTTTTGCCCAGGAAGAAAAAAAAGAAACAGTAGTTAATATTAGTGCCGACAATGTGATTTATGACAAAAGCACCGATAAAATGATCTTTGAGGGGAATGTAATTATTACCCAGGAAGATATCACTCTAACTGCTCAGGAAGCTGATTTTGACGTAGATAAAAAGATAGGCGATATAAAGGGTAATATAAAATTAGTCCAAAATGATATCACCATCACCGGCGAAACTCTTAAAGCCTTTCTTAATGATAAAAAATATATCTTTCAAGAAAAGGTAATATTGGTTCAGGAGCGGAAAGACAAAGAAGAGAAAGAAGATAACATTACCTGGAATTGTAACAACCTGGAGATTTTTACTGATACCCAGGATTTAACTGCCACCGGAGAAGTAAAGATCTTAAAGAAAGATTACATCATCACTGCTGAGGAAGCAGTTTACAATGATAAGGAACAGAAAATTACTTTAACAACTAAAGTAAGAATAGAAGAAGAGAGCGGCAGATGGATAACCGGAGACAAAGCCGTTTTTTATATTGACAGTGAAAGATTAGAAGTTGAAGGAAATGTCCGAAGCGGCATCAAATTAGACTAAAAGTTTCCTAAAGGTGCCAGGCACCTTTGGGAAACTTTTAGCATAGAGAGGCAATTTTATGAGAATTATGAAAGTAAAAAGAGCGATAATTATTTTATTAATGATAGGAGTAATAGCGGTGATATCCGGATGTGTCCGTTATCTTGGTGAACCAGAACCCGAACCAGGGACAGACTATCAATTGAAAATAACAGTAGAGGTAGTAGGGGAAATTAATTCTTATGATGGGATATATTATATAGTTTTGGATACTGATGAGGATTCTGCTTATGGACCAGAAGATGATTTATTTTTCTGGGATGACGATTTTTATTATATTAAATTAGAGGATGGATTCTTTTATTTTGCTCGGGTAGAGGAAGGATCTCCGGAATTGCAATTAACAGATAGTTCAGATGAAGGAAATAGTTTGCAGGTAATTATTGCCCTTAGTGATTTAGGAGACCCTACCAGTATTGATATTAATGTTTTAACTACCGATGAAGTTGATAATACTTATGATTCTTTAAGTGAATATTTTACTATAGATATTACATATAATCCATCGGTGGAGGAAGAGGATCCGCCAAATGATTCAGAGGATGGACCAGATTTTGATATAAGAAAAGTTACTGCTGAAATAACCACCCTTTATTAATATAATTAATCATTAATAGGTTAAAATAATAGACAGGCGAGACGCCTGTCTTACAGTTTTATATAGATTATTGAGGGCGTATGCAATACGCCCCTACATTTTGTTTTCTTCTGACTTCTATTTTCTTTTTTCTTCACGAGATACGAATTACTATCCGCTAACTTACACTTATAACCCGCACCTATACGCTAAACGCTGTACGCTCCACGCTAACCATATACTAACGACTAATTTAAGTGGCTAATTGGTTTTTATCTTAATCGGCCAATTAATTTCCTAATCTTTATTTTTATCTTAATTGGTCAATCAGGCAATTGGTGAATCGGTCAATTATTTTATTGGTGAATTGGTCAATTAAATAATCTTGTATTTATTCTCTGTATTTTTCCTCACTATATACCATATACTCGATACTCGATACTGTTTCATTGTCCTCCCAGAGTTATCTTTTCTTCAGGGAAGGCTTTAATGTAGAATTCCACCCAGAAAGATTTGGTGGCCTGTTTATAATTTATGGTTATTTCCCGACAATGAAGGTCTCGAGTAATTCCAACTACACTGTTAGTCAGTTTAAAATCCTTTAAATCGACCACACCTTTATATTTGATTCTCCAATCATCGGTTACCTGTAGGTCAAGTGTGGAATTTACCTTCTTAGTCCACTCCTTAGTATTTAAATTATAAGAGGAGCTAAAATTCATCTTCCAGTCGTCTTTTGGTTTATATTCTAATTTTGCCACTAAATTTCCAAAATTCTCGGTAATAAAATTATAATTGGTAGATAAATTCAACTTAACTTTTTTGGAGGGTGTTAAGGTTAATTTTCCGCTAACTGTATTGGTTAGAGGAGTGATATAATCAAAATTAAAAGGAGTGGGACCTTCTGATTTATTATAACTATATGATAAGATAGCGGAAGCAATATTTTCATAAGAAGCTTTTAAATCCACTTTCCCTCCTGCTAAATAGCGGGCCTCTCCGGTCAAATAAACATCCTGCCTAAAAATTCCCGAAGGAGTTAAAGTTAAATATTCACCCAGCTCAAAAGGTCTCTTAACATTAATAATATACTCTCCCCGAGTATTTTTCTCCTCAGTTGCTGCTTCATAAAATCGTGCTATTGATCCCTCTATATTATAGGTAATTTTAGTATTTCCAATAGCAGTAGAACTTTTCTTAAAAACAAACTCAGGTAAACGGTCAATTATTTTAGAAACATTTTCTCCGGTATAATTATCACCATCCAGGTCAAATCTCTTTTCAGTTGTCAAATTCAAGGTATAACCCTTACCCTTATATTTTAGAGTCCATTTCGGTTTTAATTCACGATCTGCTACTTCCCAACTGGCTGGGTTTTTATCAGTATAGAGTAAAGTTAGTGCAGAGCTTAAAGTATCAGTTAGGGAATAACTATAATCCAATTTAACATTTCCATTTATGCTCAAATTTTCTTGCTTTAACCCGGTTCCGCTAAAATTATATTTTCCGGTAAGTTTGAGTTTATAGTTTTCTCCCTGTTTATCTAAAGAAAATTGAGATTTTAGGGTATTGGAAAAAAGTTCTGCCCCCTGAGTCCTGCTTCCGCTGTAATTAAGAGTTACTCGGGTTTTTACATCTCCCTCCCATTCTTGCTCATAGGTTGCCGTTCCTGAAATTTTTAATGTACCACTTTCTTTTTCTTTAATTTGGTATAAATAGAGAGAAGTTTCTCCGGGAGTATTCTCATCTCCTATTTCCCAGGTATGTTCTATACCAGTACCAATCCCTCTCTTTTCGAACCAATCTACATATAGGGTGCCATAAGATTTCTCGTCTATATAGTAATTAAAAAAAGTCTTTATAAACCATCCATCTGTGCTATTTTGCCCTATTTTAGGAATAATGGGCTTCTGGGTTTTACGGTCTAAGAAAATTAAGAAATAGGGGAGGGTAAAAATTTTAATTTTTCCTTCATACCAGGAGATATTACGGGCAATTATTTTATCTTTGGGATAGATAATCATTTCTTTAGCGACAATATGATAATGAGGTTCTTCTAATTCACAGGTGGTAAAATTTCCATCACCAATTTCTACCGTATCGGGGAAATTTTCCATTTTCTCCCCACGATAATACATTTTCCCCTTTATACCTTCCCCGGTTAATTCTCCTTTTAATCGGAGTAAAATTGTTTTTTCTGTCTTCCAATTATAAGAAAGTTCTTCACAGTAAGTTTTTGTTTCATCTTGTAGGAAATAGACCTCTCCGGCGGCAAAAAGAAGGTTGGTGGTTAAATTAATTTTTAGATAATCAGCTTTTATTTCGATACCCTGATACTTAAGCAATACCTCGTCTTTGGCGATAACTAAGTCTTCGCCTTCTACCTTTTCATAAGTGATATAATCAGCCCTTAATGAAATATCTAATTCTTCTTCTGTTTCTGCCTCTACTTCTTCTTCCGTTACTGTTTCTTCTGCATCTACAGTTTCTTCGGTTGCCAGCGATTCTTGAGTATCTTCTGTTTCGACCGTCTCACCGGTTTCTCCTGTTTCCCCCGCCTCTTGTGCAAAAGATATCAGGAAAAACCCAGTATTAAAGTTACCCAGATTTAGCGTCAAAATCATTATAAATAATATTAAAAAAATTGCTGCGTTTTTTGCTACTTTTACTATCATAATCAAAATATCCTCTTAATGATTACATGGTTAATTGAACTGTCTAGTCAAACAGGTTCCGAGTTTCCAGTTCTCGATTTACAGTTATCAGTTTACAGTCTACTTTACTCTATGTCATTGCGATTTCTGATTTATCAGAGCGTGGCAATCCTCGTTTGAGATTGCTTCGGTCGTTTCACTCCCAGCAATGATAAAAATATGTATTTTATTGCGGGTTCGATGAATCAAACACATTTACATAGACAGGCGAGTTTGTCCCACAGCTTCGTTTTGTATCTTATAACCGGTAAACTGGTTAAATGGCAAACCGGTTAGCAATCTTTATCTTAACTAGCTAACCAGGCAACTAACTAACCAAATTAATTGGTCAATTGTATTAACTTGTATCTTGCAACTCGCAACTTGCATCTATATTTCTTGCTAACGACTAATTCACTTCTTCTCTGACCCAAGCATAATAAATACTCCCAAAAGACCAAAAACCATATTAGGAAACCAGGCTGCCAGAATCGGGCTGAATATTCCTCCTCTGCCTAGTGATCGAGTAGTAGAAAGAAGTATATAATAAAGTAAGACCAGAACAATACTGATAATCACTCCAGTAGCCTTGCTCCCCCGTTTTACCCGTAAACCCAAAGGTACCCCTAGCAGGACAAAGATTAAACCGCTAAAGGGAATAGAATATTTCAAATAGAGGTCTACTTCAAAATTTTTAGTATCTGCTCCCACTTGTTGTAAAATATCTATTTGTTGCTTTAGCTCTTTACTGCTCATCTCCTGAGGAGTTCTCTGATTTTTGAAGAATTTAGCCAGGTCATCCTTGACGATAATATCCATATTAGTAAAACTCATTTCATAAGTAATCTTACCTTCTTTATCGTAATTATAAATAGTTCCATTCTCCAGTTTCCAAGTATCGGTAACCCACGTACCTTTTTTAGCCGTTATCATTCGGGGGAATTTCTCTCTTGTAAGCTCATAAATCATAATATCCTGCATAATCATATTTTTCTCGTCAAATCGATTGACGTAAAAATAGCGGTTTTCAGCATCACGGAAAAACACATTTCTCCTGATATGGGGTGGACCTTTCTTTAATACAATTTCCCTAATAATATTCTGGGAGATATGATTTGCTTCAGGAACGATGTAATCATTAATTATAAAAGCCAAAATACTTATGCCAAAAGCTGCAATTAAAAAAGGAATCATTATCCGGCGTAGGCTTATCCCTCCTGCTCTCATGGCAGTTATTTCACCATCTGTAGATAGGCGGCCAATAGCTAGTTCACTGGAAGCCAGCAAAGATATGGGGAAGGTTACTACCAGAAATGCCGGAAGGCGATAGGCTAATAACTTGACAATATATTGCCAGGCTACTTTTTTATTAATCAACATTTCCATTAATTCAAAAAGAGTCTCCATTATCAGCATAATGGTCAATGCAGCAACTGCCAGGGCAACAAAACTAATTACTTCTTTCACAATGTAACGGTCCAATACCTTCGGCCATAAAGGCTTTTTAGTCGATATATTTATTGCCATCTTCCCTCCCACTCATTCTAAAAACATTTTTTTAAGTATATCACATTTTAGTTTTTTACAAAAATATAAAAAAGTTAACCAAAGGTGCCTGGCACCTTTGGGTAACTTTTGATTTGCCAAAAGGAGGGTATCTATTATATAATCAAAAAGATTAGAAATAAGAGAAAAAGAAGGAGGCATAACAGACAGATATATGAAAAATAATGCAGATAAAAGAAATAGAATATTTTCTTTAATTATGTGTATTACTTTTTCTTTGCTTTTTATTCTTATAGCCCAAACTTTACCGATGTACAGCTCTACGGTTATTGCCTTGTCTGGCTCTGGCCCATCCATTTATTTCCCGGAAGATTCCTGGGAATTTGGAGAAATTACTCCCGATGAGCTTCCTACCCATATTTTTAAATTTAAAAATATCGGAGACGAGGTTTTGATTATTAAGGGAACCAAAGTTAGCTGTGAATCCTGCATTGAACCCATTATTTCTATCGTAGAACTTAACCCGGGAGAAGAGAGCGAACTAGAAATTATGGTTAATTCACTGGACATGATAGGACGGTTTACTAAACTGGTTTACGTGAAATCTAATGACCCGGTTAATCCTCAGGTAACAGTTACCGTTTCCGGGTTTATTAAAGAAAAAAATGAATCTGTCGTTCAGATCCAGCCTCAACCCAAGCCTCAAATTCAACCCCAACCCCAGACTCCTTTTAGAATAGGAAGGTCTTATTTTGGCAAGGGACAATATGATGAAGCTATAATTGAATTTGAAAAATCAATTAAATTGGACGAAAATCATACAGAGAGCTACTATTACCTGGGGCAATGCTACCTGCAAAAAGGCATTATCGAATACTATAACAAAAATATTTTTACAGCCTACAGTCTTTATAGAAAGGCTAACAAAATATCAGAGCAAGTTATTCCTAAATACGAAAAAATTATTGAAGACAATCCGGAAAATTTAAACAGTTATCTCAGATTAGGCTATATCTATGAAGTAAGGAGCATAGTCCCTTTTATTAATGATTACGATAAGGCCCTGGAATATTATTTAAAAGCCCTGGCTTTGGATGCGGTATCGGAAAGTAAAAATAAGGGGATTTATATTTATCTTAATACCCGGGTAGGGTCTATCTATTATCAGATAAAAGATTATCTCAAAGCTATAGAACATCTGGAAAAAGCAGTAAGCATTTCCCCTTATAGAGATAATGTAGAGGCTAACTATTATTTAGGATTATCTTATGATAAAATAGGTGAAAAAGAAAAAGCTCGAGAATTCCTTTCCCGAGTGATTGAGTTTGCCCCCCAATCGGAGTTCGCGCAAGAAGCGGAAAAAGAATTAAAGAAAATAAATAAAGATTAATTAATCAGTTAGCCAGTTCACAAAGTGGCATTATTGAGGAATGAAAAGAATATGTTTGATAAATTTAATGATATAAAAAAAATATTCGCAGAAGAAAAGAATATCTTATTAACTTATATCTTTGGCTCGCAGGTAACAGGCAAAGCAGGCCCACTGAGTGATTACGATTTCGCAGTTTTCCTATCTCAAAAGCCATCTTTTCAATTTAAATATAAATTAAAAAACAAATTACTTAGTATTTTGGACAGCAAACAAGTGGACCTGGTTATTCTTAATGATACTCCTATAGAATTAAAGTATAAAGTTGTTGCTACAGGAAAAATTATTTTTAAGAAAAATTCTATAGTTAGGACTGAGTTTGAAGCAGATACCCTAAGTCAATATTTCGATTATTTACCTGTTTTACGGGAACAAAAAAAAGATATACTTAAGGTCAAATCTAAAGGAGAGAGATATGAAGACAGAATTAAGCGGTATAGAGCAGCGCTTAGAAAGACTGAAGAAATGCTTAATAAAATTAGAGCCTTTTAAAGAAAAAAGTAAAAAAGAATTCTATTAAGATGAATATTTGCAAGATATTGTAGAGAGAAATTTAGAAGTTGCTATTCAATCCTGTATTGATATTGCTAATAGAATAATCTCCTTAGACGAATTAGAAAAACCTAAAGATTATTATGGGTCTATTATAAGGTTGGGGGAAGAAAGTATTTTACCGTGCGATTTTGCTCAA
>Ga0209991_10001477_pt1 | contig 10690 bp, 10 predicted proteins | sample ChitaG_FD_183167 | JGI IMG/M metagenome (GOLD analysis project Ga0209991, IMG submission 183167) | Deep subsurface microbial communities from South Pacific Ocean to uncover new lineages of life (NeLLi) - Chile_00310 metaG (SPAdes)... | ecosystem: Environmental > Aquatic > Marine > Oceanic >... | reverse complement strand
CCCCATTGGATGCGGTCACTAGATGGTCCAGGGCTTCCTCGCTTATGACAATCTGGAATTTGCCCAGTCCTCTTTCTTTATCCTTAATGGCTCGCTCCACGATGGGTCTGACCTCCTCATCGCTGAGCAGGTTTAATCGAAAAACCCGGCAGCGAGAAAGGAGCGGTGCGATAACTTCGAAGGAGGGGTTTTCCGTAGTTGCTCCAATAAAAGTCACAGTACCACTTTCCACGAAAGGTAATACGGCATCCTGTTGTGCCTTATTAAAACGGTGAATCTCATCAATGAAAAGAGTGGTTCTCTGACCTGATAGTTTTAGCCTTTTCTCGGCTTCCCCAATAACATGCCGCAAATCGGCCACACCGGCACTGACGGCGCTCAAAGAACTGAACTGTGCTCTGGTGATATTGGCGATAATGTGAGCCAGAGTCGTCTTGCCGCTGCCCGGCGGCCCCCAGAAAATCATAGAGGGTAGCTGGTCTGCCTCGATACATTTTCGGAATACCCGTCCCGCGGCAACTAAATGCTCCTGCCCCACGAACTCGTCAAAAGTCTGCGGTCGCATCCTTGCCGCCAGGGGCATACTATGAGGCAAATCCTTTTCCTCAGGCAGGTCGAAAAGAGGCATCCTGTCCATTAAAAGAGCCCATCAAGCTTATTATAAGTGAGACCGTTTAGCAACCCGTTCGTCCTGAGTCTGTCGAAGGGCTGTTCAATGTCAACAGCCTTACAAATTAACCCGGCAGTCGAAGTGTCCTTCTCAAAGACTAACATTTTCGCTCTTCCATGTGTTTCTTCACTAACAGAAACCAGGGTCTTTAACAGCTGGCTCCCCTGTAACGCCCTGTGTCGCCCTAACAGGTGTACGTCATGATGCCCAATTCTACTTGAATCTTCTCACTTGAAAGCGATAGAGCTTAACTGGCTCACCGACTGATATGCCTGCTTTGAGCCGGCATATCGCTATCTGCTCTTCGACACTATCTACACCCTCCAAATCGGGCAGCAGAAGTCCCCTTTTCAAGCCACTCTCCACGATAACACCGTATTTCTTATGGTCAAGCTGGCTGATATCTGCGACTGGCTCAGGTTCAGTAAGGATATCCACGCCATATTCCAGGTCATCAAGCTCAGATGCAGTCACCGGGGGAAAGCGAGGATCCTTGGTAGATGAGCTAATAGCGTTGGCAATGATTTCTTCAGCAACATTCTCCCTGGTTGGCTCGAAGGTGCCGATACATCCTTTTAGTTGTCCATGCTTGTGAAGGGAAACAAAAACCCCCGCCCGCTCTCTCATTTCTGGAGTTAACTCCTTCGGCTTGGGTATTTTGCCCTCCCGGACATAGCTTTCCACCGTCTCTTTAGCCAGTTTCACTACAGGATTAAGTTCCCTTGCCATAAGCACCTCCCATCCCTCGCCCTTGCCTCTCCCTGGACGGGAGAGGATCGAGGTGAGGGTAACAAGCTCTGTAGTTGCCCCGATTTATCAGGCCTGTAAGTGAATTGGGCAACTGCAATATTAACTTTGCACCGTCGCTCCAATACATCTGTAGTTGCCTGATTTATCAGGCTCCGTTGTTCCTAATACATCCGCAGTGGCCCCGATTACGTCGGGGGCTGCCAATAAATTGGGCAACTACAACATGCGGAAATTAAGCTCAGCCCCGCAGAATTTACATCTCGAGCCGTCCAGCCCAACTACCTGAGCATCATAGCCAATGCGACGAACAACCGTATTGCCACACGAATAACACACGGTATTTTCATACTCGTGCCCCGGCACATTGCCCAGATAGACAAACTTCAGCCCGGCCTTTTTCCCAATCTTATATGCCTTCTCCAAAGTCGATAGTGGCGTGGCTGACAGATGGGTAAATTCATGCAGGGGGTGGAAACGAGTTACATGCCAGGGGGTAAGCTCACCCAGAGCATCTCGAATCCAGTCGGCAATACCCTTAAGCTGCTCTTCATCGTCGTTCATCGTCGGAGTGATATTGGTCACCACCTCGATATGCATGCCCCATTTCTCTTTAGCCCGCCTGGCGACATCCAAGATGCCCTGCCAGTGGGGAATCTTGGCTAGCTGGCGATAGAATCCGTCGGCGAAGCCCTTGACATCCACTCTCCAGGCATCAAGCCAGGGGCCTATGGTATCCAGAGCCTCAGGCGTGGCATAGCCATTGGTCACATATACGGTGTAAAGATTATTTTCCTTAGCCAGCCGGGCTGAATCCAGGGTATATTCAAACCAAATTGTGGGCTCATTATAGGTCCAGGCAATGCCTGCGCAATTGTATCTTTTAGTTAGTTCTATCTCTCTTTCCGGGAGCAGTTGCTGAGAACCTCGCGGGATATCCACGCAGGAAATCTCCCAGTTCTGGCATCCCTTGCAGTGGAAATTGCATCCCCAGGTGCCTAAAGAGAAGGCGTAGGTGCCGGGGAAGAAATGAAACAGAGGTTTCTTCTCAATGTGGTCGGCCGCCATCGAAGATATCTCGGCATAATTCATGCTATACAGCGTGCCATCCCGATTGATGCGCATACGGCAGACGCCGAGCTTGCCGGGGTTAATAAGGCACCTCCACTGGCAAACATGACACCTCACGCGGCCGACAGGGAGTGTCTCATAGAGCATTGCCTCCCTTTCCATCCCTTATCATTATACCACCATGAACTCCCTTAACATAGCTCCGAGACTGTCTGCCGCTGGTGTGGTTGGGGACGAGCCCCGACACTACGCTTGCTTTGTATGTGGCGGGGAGTAAATCCCTGCCCTACGACCTGTCAATATGCACGCGACTCAGATCGGGGACGCCCAGGGAGCTGAGCTCATAGTCCTTGACATAAGGCTTTACCAAGATATGGTTGGTGCCATGCCACAGGGGGAGACAAGGAGCTTCGTCAACCACCAGTTGCTCAGCTTGCTGGTACATAGGCAGGCGAGTAGCCTCATCCTGTTCTATAGCTGCCTGGTCAAGCAAAGCATCCAGGTCGAGGTTGCTGTATTCGAAGAAATTATTTTCGCTGCCGGTATAAAAGAGAATATCCAGGAAATTATGCGGGTCGGGATAATCAGCTATCCAGCCCAGTATGAACATGTCATCCTTTTCTTGTTTCAGGTTATAAATGAAAATCTCTGGTTCCAGTTGCCTCACCGAGATTTCCACGCCGAGGTTCTGCTGCCATTCCTGGATGATGGCGCCTAGATAACGGGGAATGTAGTTGCCATAGCCCGAAACAGTCAGGATGATAGGAGGCAAGCTCGAGACATCTTCGTATTTTGAGGCGGCGATAAGTTCTTTAGCCTTTTCCACATCGTAGTCCAGTCCCTCGAGAGATTCGCTGTAGCCGGGCATACCCGGCGGTAAAATACCATCAGCTACACCCACCATATCCCTCAATATCACCTCAGCGATACGCTCTTTATTAACAGCCAGACAAAAGGCACGACGGACGTTAACATCGTCGAAAGGAGGTTGGGCAGTGTTGAAGCCAATATAATAAAGGCTGAGCTCAGGCGTTACAGCTAACCCTTGATGAAGCGGGTTTGTCTCATCACTAGCCTGGTCAATGTAACTCGTGGACACAGGGGTAACATCAATCTGCCCTGTTTCGTAGAGGGCCATGGGCGCACCAGCGAGAAAGTGAAAGATGATCTGCTCCAATTTGGCCGGTTCGCCGTAATAAATCTGGCTGCGCTCTAAAATCAGCCGCTGACTTGGGGTCCATTCCCTTAGCTTAAATGGTCCTGTCCCGTCTGGCTCCCGCCACCAGTTTTGCCCGGATTCCACATTAACCATATCAACCACAAAGGCGGTGGGATAAGCCAGCTTGTCCAGAAAGTAAGCCCTGGGAGCATCAATGGTAACCCGAAGAGTGTAGTCATCAATGACCTCGACCCCGGAGATTTCTCCCGTTTTTCCCGCTAGCATATCTTTGGCACCAACGATATCGCCCAGATACGTGGCGGCTGTGCCAGAGCCAGTAGCGGGGTGGCAAGCTCGTTCCCAAGAGTATTTGAAATCGGCAGCTTTGACATCCCTGCCGTTATGAAATTTCACCCCCTGGCGCAGATGGAAGGTGTATGTTTTGCCATCAAGGCTTTCCTCCCAGCTTTCAGCAATATCAGGCACTATGTTCAGCTCCTGGTCAAGACGAACCAAGCCAGAGAAGATTTGCATGACGTAGGTATGAGAAGACATGTCGGCAGAAATCGCCGGGTCAAGCGTTAGAGGGCCAGTATCCCAGAGGTTGAGGACGCCCTGACCGCTGAAAGGCAGGCAGGCAGTTGAAGGCAAAGACAATAAGGCAGAGACGAGAAGACATAATAATGCAAGCTGCCAGATTCTTTTCATTGCTCACCTTCAGTAAAAAGGGACTGCAATGCCGCAAACAATTCAGAGGGCTTCTGACAGCCTGCTGCCATCTTCTCAAACGGGCACAGGTCTGTGCCATCGTAGTTAGAGATATGAGGAACTACGTTCTTAGTATTGATGGTAACCCCTTGCCTCCCTAACATATCAAGTGCTCCCTGGCTTGCCACGTCAGCATGTACCGAGGTTATCCGAGCATGAAGGCAAAGCATCGCTACGGCTGAGCCCACTATCCGGTCAGCCAGCGCAGCATTGTACAAACTTTTTCCCATACTCTGAACAGCCCTGAAAAGAGGAGCTACTCCGCTCTCCTTAGAACTGAAAAGGACGCGTCCTCCTTTCACTATAATGAGATTTGAATTTTCTTCCTCCAGAAGAGAACGAGCCAGTTCGATATCTTCCATGTTACTCCGCATAGTGTTCTAAATAATCACGCACAAACCCTCAGGGATTAAATCCTAAGAAATATCAAAAAACAAAGACAAAAAATCAGAATTACAAATCAAAATGCCAAAAGCATTTTCTTCCTTCGCCGCTACTGCATCACCCACAGAGACAATGTTGGCTACTCTGGCGAAAAGAGTTCGCAACTCCCTGAGGAAAGCCTTATCCTTATCATAGGGGAAAAAGGGAACTTCGCTTCTTTCGTTAATCTGCATGATGCTCATCTGCCAATAGCATATCTCATGAATTAGGCCGCAATAACAATAAATTGATTTACAACAAGTTCTTAGCTTTCAGGCTTAAGTAGCTCTTATCACAGACAATGATGTGGTCGAGGACATCAATGCCTATGATTTCGCCAGCTTTAGCCAGCCGCTTGGTTAGCTCGACATCCTCTTGTGATGGCTCGGGGTCACCCGAAGGATGATTATGCACAAAGATTACCGAGGAGGCAGAAGAAGAAACGGCTTCCTTAAACACTTCACGGGGATGAACAATGCTCGTGTCCAGGCTGCCTATGGAAACTGGCTTGCAATTTATCAATCTGTTTCTAGTGTCCAGGCAAAGTACTAGAAAATGCTCCTTCTTCTTGCCTTTCAACTGGCTCCTCACCACGGCAGCCACATCCTCCGGGGACTTGAGCATCGGCTTGGGTTTCTCACCGACATCGGCTTCCAGCCTTTTACTCAATTCAAGGGCAGCTTTAATCTGCGCCGTCTTGGCTGGACCAATGCCACTTATCTGCATCAACTCCTCCACAGAGGCATTGGTAATGCCTTTGAGATTGCCAAACCGACTTAACAGCTTCTGGCTAGTCACCATGACGGATTCACCTTTAATGCCTCGACCGAGGATTAAAGCTAGAATTTCTTGGGCGGAAAGAACTTCGCTGCCCAGTTTTAGCAGCCTCTCCCTGGGACGCTCACTGAGGGGTAAATCGTGGACAGTAAAAGAGTCTTTCATAACTTACCCTCCACATTGTTTGATAATATTACCCTGTCATTCTGAGTGGAGCGAAGAATGACATTACTAAACGCCATCTACGTTCCTTCCTCGCCTGATTTTCGGGATGACCTCCAAAAGGCATGTCTCTTCAGCACCCGAGCACCCCATAAAATCAGTACTGTAGCTAATGCAGCTGATAGGGCAATCAAAGCGGGATGAGATTGCCGCGCTTCGTTCGCAATGACAGTCTGAGACGTCAGCGTTGCTCGCCAATTAGCATCAAGACCGTCTATGTCAAAACCGTAAACCTTGGTCAAAGCTTCATCGTAGGTAGCACCTTCTTTCAAAAGAGTCAACAAATCGAGCATCCGGTCCTGTCCGTAATTGTCCAGGAGATACTCCACAAGGCTATAGCTCTGAGCATAGGAGAGGTAAGCTTTTTCAGGCTCGGCAGAAAAGGGGCTACACAGGCTGCGCACAGAAATAAGCTTATCTTCCAGGATAGCCTCTTCCAGGCGGGTGCGATATTGAGGCTCAAGTTTGCCTTCATTATACATAGCCAATCCTTCGTCCAGCCAGAGAGGAAGCTGTCCATAGGGGCTGAAAGTTGCCTGATGAACAACGAGATGTGTTAACTCGTGAACCAGGGCTCGCTTGCCCCAATCAAGTCTCGCCGGGGAAATACCGATAGCGATTGTGCTAAATTCGGTAAAGGCAACGCCGCCGGTCCATTCTTGAGGAAAAATCATGGCTTCCTGTAAATCAGTGGTAGAGGCATAAATGTATATTTTTATAGGTCTTTCTGGATAAGTGCCAATATCCTCAGTTAATCTGGCGAGCCCTTTCTCACAAGCATTCATCAATTCCTGAGCAAAGAAATCACTCCCCTCATACCAGAAAAGGGTCAGCTCGCCGCCACCCTGAGGTACAGTACTGGTCAAGCTCCGCCAGGAAAAACGGTCGTCATCAAAATGCATTATCAGGGAGGAAGTTTTCAATTTGTTCCCCTCAGCGTCCTCAACCACCCACCAATATGTGACTTCAGCGCCGGCAGGCAAACTCGCTTGCCTCATATCCCATACCCATCTAGCCGTCACCTTGTTTGCCGGAGTAAAATCAGCCCAACCTTCACTGACAACTTCAACGTAGTTCATCTTATCCACTTGGTAATAAAGACGGACATCAGCGATATCAGCGCTGCTTTCAGCTTCAAGGGTGAACACAGCCTGGCTTGGGAAATTTATCTCTACATCGCTCGCTATAATTGTAATACCAGCCTCGGCTGCGACGAGGGAGGGGCTTAGAAGCAAGAGAAGCACTGAAATTATTAGGGCGATGCGTTTAATCATTTTCCTACTTTAGACCGAAGGTAGTTGGTGATAAATCCATCTAGTTCTCCATCTAACACGGCTGCAGCATCGTGAACCTCATAATCGGTGCGGTGGTCTTTCACCATTTTGTAGGGGTGAAGAACATAACTTCTAATTTGATTCCCCCAACCCGCTTCAATGCGCTCGCCTTTTAGCCTGGCTCTTTCCTCCTTTTTTTTCTGGCGGTCGAGCTTCAGGAGGCGAGAGTAAAGGATTTTCAAAGCAGCTTCCTTGTTTTGGTGCTGAGACCTCTGACCCTGACAAGTAGATACTAGCCCTGTGGGTAAGTGAGTTATCCTGACAGCGCTGCTTGTCTTCTGCATGTGTTGTCCACCAGGACCACTGGACCTGAAGGTATCTATTCTTAGTTCTTCCGGGTTTATCTTGACATCCACTGTCTCTTCAGCCTCAGGGAGGACTTCCACCAGGGCAAAAGACGTGTGGCGAGCATGGTCAGCATCAAAAGGGGAAAGCCTCACCAACCTGTGCACCCCGTGCTCACCTTTGAGAGCGCCATAAACATAATCTCCTTTAATCTCTATGATAGCGCTTTTGATACCAGCCTCTTCTCCCGGGGAGACATCTAGGACTTCAGCCTCATAATCATTCCGCTCCGCCCACCTCAAATACATCCTGAGCAACATGTTTGCCCAATCTTGAGACTCCGTGCCGCCGGCACCAGCATGAAGGGCTAGCATGGCATTTCGACTATCGTAATCGCCAGTAAAAAGCTGTCGGCTCTCCAACTGTTCAAACCGTGAGTTCAGCTTTTTTAGCTCCAGTTGTATCTCTTCCTGAAGGGAGTAATCTTCCTCTTCTATAGCCAGACCAATCATTTCCCGGAGATCGGCAGCCTTCTTCTCCAGTTCACGCCAAGCATTGACCAGATTCTTCTTGCCGCTGAATTCCCGCATGATAGCCTGGGCTTTAGCCGGGTCACTCCAAAAATCAGGTTGGGCTGACTCTGCCTCTATCCCGGCAATTTCCATTTCCTTGCCAGGGATGTCAAAGATGCACCATGATGTCTGAAATTTGACGAAGCAAGGCTTCTAGATTTTCCTTCTCTTCTTGCATTTATCCCTCCTGCATTGATAATATGGTCAACCATATAAATCTCGATATGATTTTACCTGTCACCATAATCAAACCTCCTCCAATGGTAGTCTGGCTCACAGACTAGTCTGCCCGCGGCAGCAAGGTGAGCCAGGCGGGTAGCTTCAGGAAGCCTATAACCACGGCAGCATTTTATTACCCATTGTAAAGCCGATGCCAGGTCAATTCTGTGACCCACGGAGACATACACCGGCCTTACTCTTGATTTAGTCCTTAACGCTGCTCCGATAAGCTCCCCATTATCAAGTAGTTCAGCATGAGAGCCAGCTTCTTCTCCTACGGGCCGATGCCGGCCACAAAGGATAGATTTCGCACAGCCTATAGTAGGCAAATCGAGAAAAAGTCCCACATGTGAGGCAAGCCCAACCCTCCTGGGATGAGCAATCCCTTGACCATCAATCAGAACAAGATCGGGAACATTACATAGTTTTTCACAAGCAGCCAGAATCAAGGGACTTTCTCGAAAAGACAATAAGCCAGGAATATAGGGCAATGTAATCTTACCTTGAGCTACCTCTACCTCGACTATGCTCATCTCAGGATAACGGAGAACCACCACGGCTCCACTTGCTACGCCCTGAGCATCGGGAGAAGATATGTCAATACCGGCAACAAGGCATGGGTTAATAACTTCGTTTTCAGTCACCACCTTTTTCGCCAGGCTCAATTGTAGTTCCCTCGCCCGGGCAACGCTCACCTCCCACCCATGTAATGCATGCACTCGCATATCTTGAATTATAAAGCATTCCACTTTAATAACAAACTTTGAAGTTGCTGATATGTAAGGAGCGTGGATTCTTACCATGAGTACCGATTTGCTAAAAATGAACCGCCTTGTTATAATCACGGACGCAATCCATCATCAGTTGCTGAAATGATTATCCGCCCGATTACAGAAACAGCTTATGGCCAAGGAAATCACCAATAGTGTAGAAGCCCTCGAGGTCGAAGCCGAAAAGATACTCGAAGAGGCAAAGACCAGAGCCAGCGAAATCCTCCTCGAAGCCAGGGAAGAGGCGAAGAAAATACTTTCCTCTCAATTGCCCCTCGATGCGGCAAAAACTGAATATGACAGGATTGTGAGTAAGGCCAGGGCAGAAGCCGATAAAAAAATCAAGGACTCTGAGGAGAAAGCTGCTGAAATCGGCATCAATGCCGATAAGAAAGTAAAGGAGATTACGGAGCTCGTGGTGAATATTGTCACGGGCAAACGTTAATATGATACCTCTAATAGTCAATACACCCGACCCTATGGCTAAAGTCCGGGTAGTGACTACCAAGGATTACTCCACCGAGACCCTCAAAACTCTGCATGCCGCTGGTGTGCTTCATGTTGAGGAAAGCGAAGAGCTGAAGCCCGTAGACAAAGAAGCCATCGAACAGGAAAGAAAGGAAATCGGTGAACTATTAACAAGCATTAACGATGTATTGGATTACATACCAAAGGGAGAAAGATTATCACTGCAACAGGAGGTGGAGGTTATATATACCAAACCCTTTGATCAAGTTGAGAGCGAAGTAAGGTTGCTATGCACCAAGTTCAGCAACATGCACCACGGTGCTACCAAACTCAATGAGGATGTTAAGGAGCTAACAGGACTAAGCAAGTATATCGGCCCCCTGGAGCGGCAGGCCGATATGAGATTACAAGATTTAAATTTCTCTGGAAGTTATCTGTTTTCCCGCGTCTTTGTGTTGCCAAACGAATTACTTGAGACTTTATCTCCCAAACTTAGAGGCTACATACTTGAGAGCCTTTCAGGCACAGTAGAAAACGAGACAGTCTTGTACGTCATCGCCAAAGTGAAGAACCAAAAAACGATAGAGTCCATAGTCAAGGATGGTGGGGGCAAGATGTTACCGATACCAGGACAAGATCTAACCTTGAGAGAATTTCTTGAAGTAGCTGATGGCAATATTCACAATCTTGAAAAGGAACTGACAAGACTCCACGCTGAGATTGTAAGCAAAACCAGGGAGAGTCTAGAAAAGCTCGTCCTTTTCAGGGAGGCATTATCAGCAGAAAGAGAGAGGTTAGCAGTCTTAGACAAAGCCAGTGAGTCAAAATACGTCACCTTAATCGAGGGGTGGATTCCAGAGAGTACTGTTGAGTCTACAATTTCTCAGGTCAAGGAGAACATAGACTATGTGTTCATTGACACAAGGAAGCCAGAGCAAGCAGAAGAGCCACCCACCAAGATGAAGAACCCAACCCCACTTAGGCCATTCGAAGTCGTTGTTAACTTATTCGGTACCCCAAAGTATGATGAATGGGACCCTACTCCGATAATAGCCTACTTTTTTGCTTTTTTCTTCGGTCTCATGCTGGGAGATGTAGTATACGCCATCATTATCATGCTATTTGCATACCGTGGTCTGCATCGCCTCGTTAATGACCCGCAAACCGAAGGATTTAAATTATTTCAGCGGACACTTTATATAAGC